>Ga0247727_10010320_pt1 | contig 16586 bp, 13 predicted proteins | sample WisWelCaveWW1625_FD_202498 | JGI IMG/M metagenome (GOLD analysis project Ga0247727, IMG submission 202498) | Biofilm microbial communities from Wishing Well Cave, Virginia, United States - WW16-25 | ecosystem: Environmental > Aquatic > Deep subsurface > Groundwater > Cave microbial mat | place... | reverse complement strand
CTCCAATCAAATGGGCGAACATGCATTCAAATCTCAACCCATTGAAAATCGAGGAAGGGCATTTGCGCCCGCGCTTGGCGACAAGCCGGCATAAATGCCCTTTACAAATTTCAAGCGCGGGCTAAATCTCGACGCGATAGGCATCTTGGACGCGCACGCGCGGCGCAAAGCCCATCACTTCGGGCGAAAGGCGATGCCGCAATTGCGCGTACTTGAGCGACGCCCATTCTTTCAAAATGACCGGATACATCAATGGATTGAACAAGATGTTGACGGTCATAAAGCATTCGTAGGTGCAGTAGCATTTCGTTTTCGAAATCCAATCGCGCGCCTCGTCGCCTTTTTGCGAGAACCAAATCTTTTTGAAATCGTAATCGGTATCGCGCACGTTGCCGAGAATTTTTTCTTCGAGCAATTCGCACGCGAGCACGTCGCCGTTCGCGTACATCGCGCCGCCCAGCGTGCCGGCGGTGCAAGGGATAATAAAGCGGCGCTCTTTCACCATTTGCGTGTTGAGCTTCGGGCGAATGATGCGCTTGGCGTTGATGAAATCGCCAAAGGGCAATTTGTAATAGCCGGAAAGTTCGCGCTTTTTGTTTTCGTTTTCGAGGCGATTGTGGAACGCCATATAGTTGTCAATGTCGAACGCGTTCGCGCGCGGGTCAATCGGCGGCGTGAATTTTGCGCCCGGGTCTTTGGGTCCGCCGCGCAGGAGCAAGGTAAAGACAGTGTTCACGCCAACGTACGTTTGCATGTAATCGTAAATCTCGTCCAGCTTTTCGTGATTGTACGCGCTGACCGCAATTTGGATGCAGGCGGAAAAATTGGGGTAATGCTTTTCAAGCACGCGCAGTTCGCGGTACGTGCGAATCGAGCGGTCGAACAATCCCTTGAAACCGCGAAACTTGTCGTGGTCTTCTTTGACGCCGTCAATCGAAATGTCAATATGCAAATCCATCTCGGGACAGCTCTCGAGCATTTCGCGCGCGCCGTCCACGACGCGGCTCGTCAGCGAGCCGTTCGACGGAATGCCGACGTTCGGAACGTGATTGTTCTTGTGAAAAATTTTGACGATCTCGGGCAAATCTTGACGCAAAAACGGCTCGCCGCCGGTCGGCGTAAAGAAAAGCATATCGTCCATGGACGCGCTGACTTTTTCGATCTCGTCAATCGTCAGTTCGCCGGTGTGCCGCTCGTGCGAGCCGAGCAAGCAGTGCCCGCAGCGCGCGTTGCAATTCTTGGTAATGAATAAAACAAAATACAACGGCGATGCGCCGCGCTTGATGAAAATGCGCGGAGCGAATTTCATATAGTTCATTACAGACATTGGTATGTTCTCCCCTCGTTCAATTTCGAATTTCAGATCGTGAAACGCGGATTTATGGATAATTTATCGCGCAGTGGCATCGTCCGCGCCGGCGTTTTCGGGCGCTGGTTCCAGCGGCTCAAGATAGCATAGTACGCCGCAGGCGGCAACTCGGCGACGAGTTCGATATGCATACCGATTTGCAATAAATCGAGTTTCAAAAGATGCGTGTCGGTTTCCAAAGCCGCGCGGCGTTTTTCGCGACAATCGGATGCGCCTCTGCCGCGTTTGTTTTCCGGCAAAAGAATTTCAATTATGTTCGCCGATTCTGCCGCGTCCACTAATAGCGCGTGCCTCTCACAAACTCCACTCCCGCCGCAAGCATCCCCGCGCCGACGGCTACGACATCGAGCGGCTGAAACAGCGCGGCGCGCAAAGCCATGCCAATGCCGCGCTCGCGCGCAAGATAAATAAACCACACGGAATTTATCACGTAGAAATCCAGCGCGAATAGCGCGGCGAGCAGGAGCAATATCAAGTTGTTAAATATCACCGCGCCGATAAAGAGCGCAAGCGTCACAAACGTCAGCGGCACGGCGAGTTGATAAAACACAGGGACACTCGTGAAAAAGGGCTGACCCCATTTACGCAAGCGCATCAGCGTCAACGCGCGCGCGCGGCGGAAATCGGTTTGCAAAACTTGCGCGAGCGAGTAGCGCTTGTGATGCACGCCGGCGATGCGCGGGTCGAGCAAAATATTATGCCCCGCCGCCCACGCGCGCTGTCCGAACTCTGTATCTTCAGCGATGCTCGCGCCGCGATAATTTTCGTCAAAGCCGCCAAGCGAATGAAAAATTTCGCGGCGGATCGCGGCGATGCTCGTGTAGAAAACGCCGATGCGTTCACGCGGCAGACGCTCGTACGAAAAGCGCATCCAGAAATTTTTGTATTGACTCGCGAAATCGCGAAACGGAATCTGCGCGGAGAGCAATCCGACGACGCCGGCGACACGCGCATCGCGCAAACAATCGGCGACGCGCGCGAGGGCGTCGGGCGAGATGATGACGTCGTCGTCAGTGAAAAATAAAATGGCGCCGGTTGCCGCCGCCGCGCCGGCATTTTTCGCGCGCGCCGCGCCGATGTTTTCATTGACGCGCAGAACGCGCGCACCGCGCCGCTCGGCAATCGCGGCGGAGGCATCGGTGGACGCGTCGTCCACGACGATGATTTCATACGGTGCGATTGAGGCGGCTTGCAATGCGTCCAAACACGCGGCGAGGGTCGCGGCGCCGTTGTGCGTGGGGATGATGATCGAGACGCGCGCGAGTAGACTCATTTGACTAACTGTGAAAGATTATAGCACGTCGCTCAAAATTCCGTCAAAATAGAATTGTTAGAAATGTGTTCTTTGTCGCCGCGCTTCATACAACACCATCGAGCCGGCAACCGCGACGTTGAGCGATTCCACTTTCCCCCACATCGGCAGGCGCACGAGAAAATCGCATTTCGCGCGCACGAGCCGCCCCAAGCCCGCGCCTTCGCTTCCCAACACCAGCGCGAGCGCGCCGGAAAAATCCGCGCGCGAAAAATCTTGCGCGCTCGGCTCGTTTTCAATTCCGACCACCCAAACGTTCGCGCGTTTCAATTCCTCGATCGTGCGCGCTAAATTCGTCACGCGCGCGATTTTCAAATGCTCGACCGCGCCCGCCGATGCTTTCACGACCGCCGGCGTCACGCCGACCGCGCGCCGTTCCGCGATCATCACGCCGTGCACGCCGACCGCTTCCGCCGTGCGTAACAGCGTGCCGAAATTTTGCGGGTCTTGGACCGAATCGAGCAACAGCAAAAATGCCGGCTCGCCGCGCGTGGGCGCAACTGCCAGCAATTCTTGCAACTCCGCGTACCGATATGCCGCGACGAGCGCGACGACGCCTTGATGCGCGTGCGCGACGCGATCCAATTCTTGTCGCGGCACGTCGCGCACGGCAATGCCGGCGTTGCGCGCCGCCGTGATGAGTTCGCCCAACGCGCCGCGCGTCTCCGCGCCCCGCGCGATCAAAATTTTTTCAATCGCGCGCCCGGCGCGTAACGCTTCCAGCACCGCGCGGCGACCATACAAGTAATCTGACATTCAGCGTTTATTGGATGATTCGGTCGTACCGAAAAAATTCTGTATCTTTGACCCAGCCACAACGTTCATACAAACGTTGGGCGGGATAATTGTCAACGGCGGTGCGTAGGAATAATCCGCGGCTCTCGGTCTCGCGAGCAAAATCTTCCGCGCGCTTGAGCAACGCCGCGCCAACACCTTGTCCGCGAACAGAGGAAGCAACATATAGATCATTGAGCAACCAAAGCGATTGCATCGCGACCGATGCAAAGAGCGGATAAAGTTGAACAAATCCAATTGCGTTGTCACCATCCATCGCTAGAAAAATTACCGATTCATTCCTCGTCAATCTTTCGTGGACAAACTGGCTTGCCCCTTCTAGATCAGAATCTGAATTGTAGAATTGTCGGTAGGCGTCGAAAAGCGGCGCGATCATATTCGTGTGACTTGCCTGTGCTCGAATAATTTCCATCGTTTCTTTTTTTTTGTAACGTCTGCTCAGAAATCGCTGAATGCTCGATCATCTTGCATTTGGCTCGAGCTGGCTTTTCATCACTCCGCTTTCCACTTCGTCCCTTGCGCGCTGTCTTCCAACGTCACGCCCATTTTTGCGAGTTCGTCGCGAATTTTATCCGCGAGCGCGAATTGCTTTGCCGCGCGCAAATCGTTGCGCGTTTGAATCAACAGTTCGATGAACGGCGCGGCGGCAATTTGTTTTTGTTCTTGCTCTTTTAGCGTCAATCCCAATACCTCCGCGAGTTCGCGCAGAACGCTTTGCGCGGGCGCGAGCGTTGCCGCCAACGCGCCATCGCCGCGCGCGCGATTAATCTCGCGCGCGAGATCGTACAGCGCGGCAATCGCTTGCGGCGCGCCGAGATCATCGTCCATTGCCACGATAAATTTTTCGCGCGTTTCTTGCGCCCGCGCGTCCAATGCCCCGCCCCTTTTAGGGGAGGGGACGGGGGAGGGATCAGCCACCGCCGCGCGCAATCGCTCTAGCCCCGCGTCCGCAGCGCGAATGCCGTCATCGCTCCACAAGAGCGGCGCGCGATAGTGCGTCGAGAGAATATAGAGCCGCATCGCGTCGGGATGAAATTTCGCAAGCGCGTCTTGAATCCAAAAGGTATTGCCGAGATGCCGGGTCATTTTTTCGCCGTCATCGCTCGCCAACCGCAAAAGCGCGTTGTGCATCCAATATTTCGCGAACGGCTTTTTGCCGGTAAAGGCTTCGGTCTGCGCGATTTCGTTTTCATGATGCGGAAAAATCACGTCCTGCCCGCCGCCGTGCAAATCAATTTGCTCACCGTTCACTTCGAGATTCATCGCGGAACATTCGATATGCCAGCCGGGCCGCCCCTTGCCCCACGGGCTGTCCCAACTTGGCTCGCTCGGTTTTGATTTTTTCCACAGCGCGAAATCCATTGGGTCTTCTTTGCGCTCATCCACAGCGACGCGCGCGCCGGCTTCCATCGCATCGAGCGCGCGATGCGCGAGTTTGCCGTATTCCGAGTTCGCGCGCACGCGATAGTACACGTCACCGTCCACGGCGTACGCAAAGCCCTTTTCGATCAGCCCTTGCGTGATTTTGACAATCGTCGGAATCACCGCCGTCGCGCGCGGGTAGGCATCGGCGCGTTGGATATTCAGCGCATCCATCTCGCGCATAAAGCGTTCGATGTACGGCTCGGCGATTTCAAAGATCGTGCGATTTTCTTTTTGCGCGGCGGCGATGATGCGGTCTTCGATGTCCGTGAAATTTTGGACGTGCCGCACCGCATAGCCGCGAAATTTCAAATAGCGTTTCAGCGCGTCGAAAATGACATACGAAAGCGCATGTCCGACGTGCGCGGGGCCATAAAGATTAGGACCGCAGACGTACATCGTCACGCGGCCCGGGTCTCGCGGCTGAAATTCTTCTTTGTGGCGCGTGAGCGTGTTATAGATGACGAGTGCCATCGGCTGGCTCCCAGAAAATTGGATTCGATGCGGAACGCGGGGCATTGCGCGGGCAATGCCCCGTGCAACAGATACACCGACAAGGAAAATTATTTTTTGTCATTCTCGAACACCGCAAAGATCATTCGCCCTTGATTCGTCTGCAACATTCGCGTCACCGTGACGTCCACGGTACTGCCGACCAATTTCTTGCCATTCTCGACGACGACCATCGTCCCATCGTCCAAATACGCGAGTCCCTGATTCAACTCTTTGCCTTCTTGCACCAGCCGCACTTTCATCGGCTCGCCCGGCAAAACGACCGCGCGGATCGCGTTCGCCAATTCGTTGATGTTCAACACGCGCACGCCTTGCAATTCCGCCACGCGGTTGAGATTGTAATCGTTCGTGAGAATCGCGCAATGCAAATTTTTGGCGAGGCGCACGAGTTTGTCATCCACTTCGCGCACATCTTCGATGTCGAGATCGGTGATGCGGACGGGCACGATGGAATCTTTTTGCAATTTGTTGAGAATGTCCAAGCCGCGCCGCCCGCGATTCCGGCGCAACGGATCCGCGGAATCGGCGATGTGCTGGAGTTCCGCCAGCACAAAGCGCGGAATCGTCAGCGCGCCGTCGAGAAAGCCGGTGCGCGAAATATCCGCGACGCGCCCGTCAATGATCACGCTCGTGTCGAGCAAGATCGGCTTATCGCTCGGCGCGCCGCGCGCGCCTTCGCGGTTAAAGCGGCCGCCGAAGAGCGCGAAAAAATCACGCTCGCGCATCGCCATCACCCACGCGCCGAGATAGCCGAATAAAAGCAAAGAGCCGAACGGAAAAATCGAACGCCACGGTTCGGGAAGCAGAGAGAGAGGAAACGCGGTGAGCGCGGCAATAATCAAACCAACGATGAGACCGGTGGTCGCGGCGAGTAACGTTTGAACGGGGACTTGGCGAATCGTGCGGCGCAACAAACGGTACGGCCGAATCGTGATCCACGGCGTGACCAAAAGACCCAGCGCCGCGCCGGCGAGAACGAGCACGACGATAAAGCGAATTTGCGTATCCGCGTCGCCAAGCGCATCGCCGATTTTCCAGCCAAGCACGGCAAAGACGATCATCCCAATCGAACGGAGGAGAAATTCTAATGACATCGTTGCCCCCTCCCGATCATCCGCCGCAAATAAAAAAGAGTGCACCGCCGCGGCACACTCAACAAGGGGATGAACAAAAATAATTGCGATCACTCGCGGCGACTAGGTCGCGCGAAAATAAACTATGTTGTTGGGTGTAACCTCAGGGCGCGCATCCGCATGCAATTGGACAACCGGGCATCATCTTGATTTGCTTCACCACCGAAGCGAGATTATCTTAGCATAGAAAAAAGCGCAAGTCAATGCGCGCTTTACTTCACCAGCGCTACGTCCAACGCCTGCGCGAGCGTGCGCGCGCCGACGAGCGTGATGCCGTCCGGCTTATCTTTCATTTGCGCGAGCGTTTGCGGCACGACCGCGCGCGTAAAGCCCAAGCGCGCGGCTTCGCCCAACCGCCGCGCGGCTTGGCTCACCGTCCGTAATTCGCCGCTCAAGCCCACTTCGCCGATCACGACCAAATCTTCTGCAATCGGCCGATCGCGAAAGCTCGACGCGATCGCGAGCGCGACGGTGAGGTCTGCCGCCGGCTCGGTGATTTTTAATCCACCGACGACGTTGACGAAAATATCTTGATTGAACATTTTCAAGCCGACGCGTTGCGACAAAACCGCAGTGAGCAAAAGCAAGCGGCTCATGTCGAATCCGTTCGCGGTGCGGCGCGGGAATGCGAACGCGGTCGCGCTGGTGAGCGCTTGAACTTCGACGAGCAGAGGGCGCGTGCCCTCCATCGTGACGGCAATCGCGTTGCCTGCCGCGCCCGGTGCGCGTTCCGCCAAAAACGCGCGCGAGGGATTGTCCACCTCGCGCATGCCTTCCGGCGTCATTTCGAACACGCCGACCTCGCTCGTCGCGCCGAAACGATTTTTCACCGAACGCAGCAAACGGTACGTATGAAAGCGTTCGCCTTCCAGATAAAGAACGGTATCAACAATATGTTCAAGCACGCGCGGCCCGGCAATCGCGCCGGCTTTCGTCACGTGCCCAACGAGAAAAATCGCGACGTTCGTTTCTTTCGCCACACGCGTGAGCCGCGCCGCCGATTCGCGCACTTGCGAAATGCTCCCCGCCGCGCTCGCGAGTTCATCGAGATAAACGGTTTGGATCGAATCCACGACGACGAGTTTCGGGCGCAAGCGTTCGATGTGCGCGATAATTTCCGCGAGATTCGTTTCGGTCAAGAGGTACAGCGCGTCCGGTTTGAGCGCGAGGCGTTCCGCGCGCATTTTCATTTGTTGCACCGATTCTTCGCCGGAAACGTACAGCACATTCCCTTTGTCTTGCGCGAGCGTCGCCGCCATTTGCAAAAGCAAAGTTGATTTGCCGATTCCCGGCTCGCCGCCGATCAACACGAGCGAGCCCGGCACGATGCCGCCGCCCAACACGCGCGCGAACTCTGGCATCGGCACGTGAATGCGCTGAAAGCCCTCCGTCACGACATCGGAAATTTTTTGCGGCACGGAGCGCGGCGCGAGCGACGCCAGCGAGGAGCCGCGCGCTTCGGCTTTGGTCTCCATCGTCTCGACCATCGAGTCCCATGTGCCGCAATCCGGGCATTTGCCGTACGCTTTCGCGGACACATAGCCGCATTGTTGGCAGGTCCATTTAGAGTGCGTTTTAGATTTAGGAGGCATTTGCTCTTTCCGAAATTCATTTTACATACAAGCGCGCGCAAGTCAACCGCGAAACCTAGCTTGAATCCTCGAACAGTCAAACATTCCGAGGATTCAACGCGGTGAGAAAATCTTAGCGATTCCTCTCGCGCCGCACGAAAAGCACCGTGCCGAAAATCAGAAACACGGCAAACTCCGCCGCGATGATGGCGAGATTGACGAGCGGCGAGGCGAGCACAACGAGATAATCCGGACTGCCGGCGTAAAACACGCCGCGCGCCAAGTCCACGGCATAGCGTAACGGCGACAGTTTGGAAAGAATATCGAGATACCACGGCAGGTTTTGAATCGGATTGAACACACCGGCTAGAAAATATTGCGGCAACATAATGAAATTGAAAATCTGATCCGCCGCGCGCCGCGTGCCCAAGTTCGCGAGAATCACGACGCCGAACGCGCCGCCAAACAAGCAAACAATAATCGCGATGGGCAACATCGCCAGGAAAAGTTGAAGCGAAAATTGGATGCCGAGCACCAGCCCAAAGGCAATGATGCCAATCCCCTGCACCAGCGCGACCAGCGTCTCGCCCAAAATTTTTCCGAACACAATCGTATACCGAGAAATCGGCGAGACGAAAATTTCCTGGCTAAAATCATTCTCGCGATCGTCAATCAGCGAAATCACACCTTGCGCTGCGGACATAAAGAGCGTCTGGACGAGCACCCCGGTGAAGGTAAATGTGAGGAGATTGATGCCGACGCTCGCGCCCAAGCCGGCTTGCAAACTGCCGCCCAGAATGCCGATGAAGATGAATGGAAAAATAAGCGACGAAATCAAGCGCGTCCGGTCGCGCAATAGTTTCATCAGATCGCGATACGCGATGGTGATGACAGCGTTGAGTTCTTTCACTCTTTTTCCCTTCCCAGGATTTCCAAATACGCGTCCTCCATCGTCGGCGAATGCGTCTGCAAAACGGTGAGCGGCGTCTCAATCGCTTTGATGATCGCGTGCGTCGTGCGACCGTTCAAATTCACTTTGAACTGCGGCGTTTCGACGAAAGATAATTCCAAGCGTCTCAATTCTTCGCGCAACGCGTGGCGATCTGCCGCGTCGAGCAATAGATATTCCTCGATCAAATCGGCTTTCACGCGCGCGGGCGACCCATGCGTCACGATCTTGCCATTGTTGATGATACAAATATTGTCCGCGTCTTCCGTCTCTTCGAGATAATGCGTCGTCAAAAAGACCGTCGTGCCGGTCTCGGCGCGGATCGTGCGAATGTATTGCCACAAATTGCGGCGGCTGATCGGATCGAGCCCCAGCGTCGGCTCGTCGAGAAAAAGAATTTTCGGCTGATGGATGAGACTGCGAATGATTTCGAGTTTGCGTTTCATGCCTTGTGAAAATGTTTTGATCGGATTGAAAATTTCATTTGCGATTCCCAAAACCGCGGCGAGTTCATGCACGCGTTCGCGATAAGCCCGCGGCATCAGCGCATACGCCGGCGAAAAGGCATACAATCCATACAGCACCGCGTGAAAGCGGATATTTTCTTCTGCCGTGAGATTCATATCCAGACTGGGATTCTGAAAAATAATTCCGATGTTGCGTCGCACCGCGCTCGCGTTTTTCACCACATTGTACCCCGCGAGCATCGCGGTGCCCGCGGTCGGTGCGAGCGTCGTTGTGAGAATCGAAATCGTTGTCGTTTTGCCCGCGCCGTTCGGACCGAGGAGACAAAAAAATTCGCCGGGCGCAACAGTAAACGAAATGTCGTCCACCGCGTTCGTGTTCGCGTTGCGATAACGTTTGGTCAAGTTTTCGACGATGATGATCGGTTGCATATTCTTTTCACGCGTTTTGTCCTAAGCGGGGCGAGAAATAGAGATCCGCCCCCACTAATTCGGCATTCTACACCGTTCTCGCGCGCCACGTCAACCGCGCGCACGGTTTCCGCGCGCAATCGCATTTATTTTTGATCGGCGGGTAAATCAAAAGGACACGGCTCATCACCGTGCCCTTTTCAATTACCATTTACCAATTACCCTCGAACTACGCCGGCGTCAACACCGGCTCCAGCACCAGCTCGCCGCCCTCATCCTTGCCGTTCGCCGGCGAATCTTTGGCATGCAGTTTCACTTCGCCCTCGATCACATCCGCGATTACGGTACTTTCCGGTTTGAATTCGCCGGAGAGCACGCCTTCCGAAATGGGATCTTCGAGCAAGCGCTGAATCACACGTTTGAGCGGGCGCGCGCCGAGCGTTCGATCGTAACCCTGCTCCGCGAGTTTTTCTTTCCCCGCGTCCGTCACCTCGAGTTTCAAAAGATGCTCATCAAGGCGCGGCTTCAATTGGCGAATCTGAATGCCGACGATCTGATTGATATCCTCTTTCGTCAACGCCCGAAAGACGACGACGTTATCAATCCGGTTCAGAAATTCCGGGCGGAACAGCTTCTTTAATTCTTCCATCAATTTGTCGCGCATCCGACCGTACGCTTCTTCTTCCGTCTTGGCTTCCGCGCGTTTGCCGCCGAAACCGAGCACCGCATCGCGCTCGATCAAATTCGCGCCGATGTTCGACGTCATTATCAAAATGACATTTTTGAAATCTACCTTGCGCCCTTTGGCGTCCGCGAGATGCCCGTCTTCGAGAATTTGCAAAAGCATATTGAATGCTTCGGGATGCGCCTTTTCGATTTCATCGAGCAGAACGACGGAATATGGATGCCGGCGAATCGCTTCGGTCAACTGCCCGCCCTCTTCATAGCCGATATAGCCCGGCGGCGCGCCGACCAAACGCGAAACACTATGCCGCTCCATAAATTCCGACATATCCAATTGCAGTAGGGCTTTCTCGCTTCCGAACATGAATTCCGCAAGCGCTTTGGCGAGTTCGCTTTTGCCGACGCCGGTCGGTCCAAGGAAAATAAACGACCCGATCGGGCGCTTTGGATCTTTCAGTCCCGCGCGCGCGCGGCGCACCGCTTTGGCGATCGCGGTGATCGCGTCTTGTTGCCCTACAATTCTCTTGTGTAACTCATCTTCCATCTTGAGCAAGCGCGCGCTCTCCGAACCCGCGATGCGCGTCAGCGGCACGCCGGTCCACATCGAAACGACTTCCGCGATGTCCTCGCCCGTCACCTGCGTCGTGATGCCCGGCGTATCGATCCAGTGCAATTTCATCTGGTCTATTTTTTGCCGCAACGCGGTCTCTTTGTTCAGCAACTCTTGCGCGTCATCGAATTTTTCTTGATCCACCGCTTGCTGTTTGTCGCTTTGAACTTGCTTGATTTCCGTTTCCGCTTGCTGATATTCCGGCGATTTCAAAACTTTGTACATCCGCACGCGGCTCGACGCTTCGTCAATCAAATCAATCGCCTTGTCCGGCAAAAAGCGTTCGGTCACATAGCGCGCCGCGAATTTCGCCGCCGAGTCCAGCGCCTCGTCCGTAATTTTCAGCGAGTGGTGCTGCTCGTACCGTTCGCGCACGCCCTTCAAAATGAGCACCGTCTCTTCGACCGACGGCTCTTCCACGCGCACCGGTTGAAAGCGGCGTTCGAGCGCGGCATCGCTCTCGATGTGCTTGCGATACTCTTCCGCCGTCGTCGCGCCGACGACTTGCACTTCGCCGCGCGATAATGCCGGCTTTAAAATATTCGCGGCGTCCACGGCGCTCCCCGCCGCGCCGGCGCCGACGATCATATGCAATTCATCAATAAACAGAATTGCTTTGCTCCCCTTTAATTCTTCCAGCACGCGCTTCATGCGCTCTTCAAACTGCCCGCGATAAATCGTGCCCGCGACCAGCGAGCCGACATCGAGTTGCACGACGCGTTTATTGAGCAACGGTCCCGGCACATCGCCGGCAATTATTTTTTGCGCCAGCCCTTCGACGATGGCTGTTTTGCCCACGCCCGGCTCACCGACCAATGCCGGATTATTTTTCGTCCGCCGCGACAAAATCTGAATCACGCGCTCGATTTCTTTTTGCCGCCCCACGACCGGATCGAGTTTGCCCTCTTCCGCCAGCGACGTGAGATCGGTTGTGAGTTGATCGAGCAGAGGTGTTTTGGAGTCGCCGCGTTTACGTTCCGCGACCTGTGCCGGCGCGGCTTCCATCAACGCGCGCGTCAATTGATTCCGCACTTTATCCGGGCTGATGTTCAGCGTTTTCAATACGTTTACCGCGATGCCGTCGCCTTCGCGCACCAGTCCCAAAAGCAAATGCTCGGTGCCGATGTAATTGTGTCCCATGCGCCGGGCTTCGTCCACCGCCAGTTCGATCACGCGCTTTGTGCGCGGCGTCAGCGCCAAGCGCGCGCCCGCGCTCGCCTGCCCGCGCCCCACAATATCTTCGACCACTTGGCGCACGCGTGTTTGATCCACGCCGAGATCGCGCAAGACCTGCGCGGCAAGACCCTCTTCTTCGCGAATCAAGCCCAGCAGTAAATGTTCGGTCCCGATGTAATTGTGATTCAGGCGCACCGCTTCTTCTTGCGCGTAGGTCAAGACGCGTCGCGCCCGCTTGGTAAACTTGTCTAATTTATCGGACATCACGTTGTCACCTCTTGCTATTCAGACCGGCGCGGTTTTGAAAACCGCGCCGGTCTCGATCAAATACTCGCCTGCCCCGCATCGTCGGCATTATTTTCATCGGCGGCTTGCTTGAGCGAGAGCCCCAGCCGTCGTTGCGCCGCGTCTACGCGAATCACGCGCAGAGTCACCGTGTCGCCTTCTTTCACGACTTCGCGCGGATTATTAATGCGACGATCGGCGAGTTCCGAAATATGAATCAGCCCTTCGATATTATCATCCAGACGCGCGAACGCGCCGAACTGCGCGATTTTGGTGATCGTGCCCGTTACCAATTGTCCCGGGCGATACTGCTCTTCGACTTTGCTCCACGGTTCCGGCAAGAGGCGTTTTAAACTCAGCGCGATGCGTTGCCGCTCGCGGTCCACGCCCAACACCTGTACATCCAATTGATCGCCGATTTTTACGACATCACGCGGATGCTCAAAGCGGCCCCACGCCAGTTCGGACAAATGAATCAATCCATCTACGCCGCCGAGCGAAACGAAAACACCAAAATCGGTAACGCTCGTAACGTTCCCCGACAGCACATCGCCTTCTTTGAGCTCGGTGAGAAGTTTTTCGCGTTGCGTCTTGCGCACATCGCGCATCGCCGCGCGCTCGGAGAGTATCAAACGATTGCGCGGGCGATCCAGTTCGATAATTTTGAATTTGATTTTCTTGCCGACGAGCGCGGCGAGATCGGCATTTTCTTTTTCCGGATCTTCGACTTCGTGTCGGCGCGGCGGGAGACTTTCGAGTTGCGTTGCCGGCACAAAGGCGCGCACTTTGCCGACCCGCACAATCAAGCCGCCTTTGTTGAACCCAGCAACTTGGGCTTCAAACGCCTGCTCCGATTTCAGCAATTGCTCGGCTTCTTCCCAGTCACGTTCCATGTCCGCGCGCGCGAGGGATAAGAGCACATTGCCATGCCGATTCGGCGGCATCAGGACAAAGGCGAGAAGACGATCGCCCACCTGCATTTTATTCAACGCCTCCGCGCTCAGCTTTTCAACTTCGGCAATGTCCACGAACGCTTCAGATTTTGCGCCAATGTCTACCAAAATCTCACGCGGCGAAACGCGCACGACGGTGCCGGCAACGATGTCGCCGAACTTGAACTGCCGGATTTCATAATCCACATCCGTCAGATCCAGCGTCGTATCGAGTGGCGTCGTAGTTGAAACCTCCTGCGGACTTTTCGGTCCGCCGTGTGAAGCCATTCCATTCCCCTCGCGTTCAAATTTTTCCATTCACTCGAAAATCCACGAACATTATAGCCGCTTTACGCGCTGTTGGCAACCCCTGTCGCGCCGCCACGATAATAATTCGACGCGGCAACGCGGCGACTAAACGCGCCGCGTCCAGCCATCAGCGCGTAATGGTCAATTCCAATATTTGGCGGTCCCGCGCGCCAAAGCGATATTTATATTCTTCGTTTCCCTGCAAAAAATCATAACGCCGTCGCCGCGCTGCAATTGCATCTTGCAGGGAAAAGGCAAACAGGACGACGCCCGGACTGTGCGCGCGAAAATTTTCCGGGTCGTACCCCGAATTATAAACGAGCACGTCGTTGTTATACACAAAGTTGAAAATAGACGCCGCGCGCGCGTCCTCGATCTCCAGAAACGCCAGCTCCAGCCAACCGCGCGCGTGGAGCACACGCGCCATCGCCGCAAAAAAATCTTGCATCCGCGCATCCATAAACACATTTTTGTCGGGGCGGCTTTTTTTGTGCAGTTCAATAAAATCGCGCACGCCCGCCGCGATGTCCTCCGTGCGGTCGAGCGTCAGCCAGCGATGCGGCACCTCCGCGATCCGCCGCATTTTGCGCCGCAGTTCGTGCCGCTGTTTTTTATCGAGCGTTTCCAAATACGCGTCCCACGTCGCCGGCAATTCGATGAACGGCGCGACCTCTTCCTGTCGCGATTCAACGCGCCAGCCGCGCGCCCGCGCGATGGATTCGAAATGCGCGTGGATTGGCGATTCCGCCGGAATATTAGACAGCTGGACGCGCGTCCAGCCGGCAAAATCCGCGCTCGCCAGCAAATCCGCGCACGCGGCGTACACCTCTGGCTCGCGCCCGCGCGCCGCGATCAGATCGAGATAATCGGACACCTCGACGCCGCCGACCAGCGCGAGTTGATCCGCGCGGCGAAAGAGCGGCGCGATGCCGGCAAGCGCGCCGGCGTCATCGCGAAATGCGGCGACGCGCAATTCGCCCTCGCCGAGATGTTCCCACCACGTTGCCTGCCATTCCCACGTGAGAAAAATGGTGTCGCTCGCGCTGGATTTCAAAAGCGCGTTCCATTCCGGTTCGAGTTCCTGCCACGCGGCAACATCGGTGTAGAGTTGTGTTTTCATAGGGGGTCGCGGCATTATACGCTCGCGCGCCGCGAATACCAAAAAAGATTTTGCCAGAGCGTGCCGACGTGCGGCGCACCTCGCAGGTGCGTCACCCGTTTCAGAATCGCTTGCAGACGCGCGCGAGTTCCGGTATAATGCTACTCGTTCAGGCACGCATCTGCGCGTATTTTTTCGGGAGGCACGCGTTGGCATCACAGCGCACGGAAAGCGCTTTCAGCATTGCCGCTGGTCTTGCTCTGACCATTTTTCTGCTCACCGCCGTTGCAATTTCCGCCGGCGGCACGATCACGTGGTCAGCCACCGGCGGACCGACCGGCGGCTCGATCAATGCGCTCGCCGTCCCGCCGGACGCGCCGGGAATTGTTTATGCCGGGACCCATACCGGCGTTTTTATTTCGCGCGACAGCGGCGCAAATTGGAATTCGGTTTCGAACGGCTTGCCCGATAACCGCGCAATCACCGCGCTCGCGCTGACCTCCGACGCGAAAATAGTTTTCGCCGGCACCCAGTCCGGCATTTACAAAACCACGAACAGCGGCGAAAACTGGACGAATGCCGCCGCCGCGCTCTCCGACCAATTTGTCCTCTCGCTCGTGATGGATCCACAGAATCAAAATATTATTTACGCCGGCACATTGACGACCGTGTTCAAGAGCGATAACGCCGGCGAGACCTGGAAAGATTCCGGCGACGGCTTGCGCCCGGTGCGCGTCTCTGCGCTCGCGCTTGATTCGGCAATTATTTACGCCGCGACCGACGCCGGCATTTTCATTTCGCGCGACCGCGGCAATCGCTGGCTGGCGCTCAACGAAGGACTTGGCGATGGCGCGCGCCCGCAAGCCATCGCGGTCTCTTCAAAAGGCGCGCTCGTTGGTACGACGCAGGGCTTGTATCGCTGGCGCGACAATCGCTGGACGCGCGCGAGCGGTGATCTTGCCGGCACGCTCGTCCGCCCGCTCGTCGTCGAGACCAAACGCGCCGAGCGCGTTTTTGCCGCGACGCTGAAAGGAATTTTTCGTTCGAGCGATGGCGGCGACACGTGGAGCGCGCTCTCTGCGATTCCCGGCGAAAGTTCGCTCCACGCGTTCGCGAGCGACCCCAAAATATTTTTTGCAGGAACGTCGCGCGGAATGTGGGCGAGCGCGGACGAGGGCAAGAGTTGGAATCCCTTGAACGAGGGCCTCGTCAGCACCAGCGTCAGCGATTTGATCGCGACACCCGGCGCGCTCTTTGCCGCGACGCAAGCCGGCCTCGCGTTCAGCAACGATCAAGGCAAAACGTGGCGCGAGGTCGCCGGCTTGGGCGATACGCCGGTGCTATCGCTCAGCCCGGATCCGACGCGCGCGAATGTAATTTATGCCGGCGCGCTGAACGGCGCGATTTTTATTTCGCGCGATGCCGGCGCGTCGTTTACGCGCGTCGCCGACAACGTTGGCAACTCGCCGATTAGCGCGCTCGCCGCGATTCCGCTCGCGAACGACGCGCGGGTATTGTACGCCGGCACGCTGGGCGGCGGACTGTATCGCAG
>Ga0247727_10010318_pt1 | contig 16589 bp, 11 predicted proteins | sample WisWelCaveWW1625_FD_202498 | JGI IMG/M metagenome (GOLD analysis project Ga0247727, IMG submission 202498) | Biofilm microbial communities from Wishing Well Cave, Virginia, United States - WW16-25 | ecosystem: Environmental > Aquatic > Deep subsurface > Groundwater > Cave microbial mat | place... | reverse complement strand
ATCAAGGTCAGCGATGCCGAGATGAAGCGTCTCAACATCACCGGCGACACCTTCCATCCTGACTGGAACTACACCGTCAGACCACGACGCCCGCAGAAATCGTAGCGGTTATTGTTCAGGGTATCCTTAGGCAGTGGGCCGCCAATGGCTGCCTGATGGATCTTGAGCAATGACGCGGAGGGCGATCGCAGCGAATGTGCTCTCCTGATCGGTGTGGTGTTCTGGTCATTGCTGGCTCTGCGCGCAGCTGCGCGCGCGAGCCATGACCATGGTTCTCAATACGGCATGGCGACACGTGGGTTCAATCGATCGCAGCAGAGAATGTGACTACCTACGTGGTGTCCGTGCTGCACTGCAGGGGACGCGGTCTGGGAGAACCGCCACGCCCCTAACCGATGCAAGACCAACAACAATAGGCGACCAGCCAGCTTGTCGATGGATAGCTGCGCTATTCAATGCTGGGCAGATATGCGAGGTTGTGCGCGAAGGGATGGCATCATCCGTCGCGGCGAGGTTTGAGGGGGCGATCGTCTCAAGAGTTGGTGGGGCCGGTTGCTCGCCTTCATGATCGAAGCGATTTGCGCATTTGGAGGAAATAGCGCCATGCTCAAGCGGGCACTCACGGCATTTGCCGTCATCGTCGCTCTCAGCGCAGCAAGCTCGTCCGCCTGGTCGCAGGCCAAGGATATCCGCTGGGGTACGCCTCCCGTCGGCACCTCCGGCCACAAGGCCATGGTTATCCTGTCCAGTGTCCTCAACAAGGAGATGCCGCAATACCGCATCTCGGTGCTGCCCACGCCCGGCGCCATCACCACCATCAAGGGTTACGCCACCCACGAGTATGACGGCATGTACGCGTCGGATATCGGCTTCCACGAATTGGCAACCGACACCAACCGCTTCAAAGGCTTCAAGGAGCGCGTCAAGCGCCAGCCGATGCAGTCGTTCTGGTCCAACACGATCGAGGTCAGCCTCGCGGTGCACGCCCGCAACAAGGACAAGATCAAGAAGTGGACCGATCTCAACGGCAAGCGCGTGTTCACTGGGCCGTTGCCGTTCGACGTGCGAGCCCATCTCGAACGCGCCATGGCCGCGCTGGACATCAAGTTCACGTACGTGCAGATCGACTTGGCGGCGGCCGGGTCGCAGCTTCAGTCCGGCGCCATCGACGCCATGAACATCTACACGGGAGCCGAAAAGGCGCCGCCTCCGTGGCTGGCCGAGGCCTCGCTCGCGGCCGACTGGGCCGCGCTCAATCCGAGCCCGGACGAAATTGCGGCGCTTAAGAACAAGGGCCTTTCCGCCATCGAGGTGAGCCCGGACGTGTTCAAACGCAACGTGCACGTCGACAAGGTGATCGAACTGCCGTTCTACTACGGCTTCCACGTCGGTCTCGAAGTGATGCCGGCGGACGACGTCTACAAGCTGCTGAAGATCGTCGAGGCGAACGCCGCCGAGCTCGCCAAGTCCGATCCGACCTTCTCGCAGATCGCCAAGGACATGGCGGGCTTCCAGAAGCGCGGCGTGGAATCCGCAGCCGATCTCGTGCCGATCCACCCGGGACTCGCAAAGTACATGCGCGAGAAGGGGGTATGGGACAAGAAGTGGGACTCAAAGGTCGCCACGATGTAGGCCTGCCTTGGCCAGCCGAGTGCGGGGCGGACGACACCGCGCTCGTCCCGCGACCTTCATGCAAACGCCGGCGGTGCGATGACCGACAGCTCTTTGCCTCGTCCGCGTATCATCCTCGACTGCATCTATTATGCGGTCGCCATTTTCTTCTTCTCCTATCTGTTTATCTATTTCTGGACAAGCGAGGGCGGGCCGACGCTGCTGGCCATGACGCTGGTCCCGGTCACTTTCGTGCTGTTCACATTGAGTTCGCTGCGAGCGAACGAGCTTTATCCTCGCTTGCCCGCGGTCGCCAATTACGGCATCGCGGCGGTTTACATCGGTTGCGCGCTCGCCGTCTCCGTCTACATGAATCTCGAGTATTACGAGCTGGGCACGTCGCGCGCCGGGTCGTGGGACCCGTCCGACCTCTTCATGGGCGCTCTCATGGCGGTGCTAGTTCTGGAATATGCGCGCAAGCGCCACATGCCGCTGTTCGTCCTCAACATCGCGCTGATGGTCTACGCGGTCTACGGCTATATCGTGCCGGGAATGTTCTATCATGCCGGCCTGAGCTGGCACCGCATCGTGACCGCCATGAGCGTCGAGACGACGACCGGCGTGTTTTCCAATCTGCCGCAGATAGCGCTTACGATCATCGGTTCGTTCCTGCTCGTGCTGAGCGTGCTCAACGGCTATGGCTGCATCGAATCGCTTCTGCGTGCGACCAAGCGGGTCGCCGCCCGTTCCCCGCATGCGCTGCCGCAGTCGGCCGTGGTCGGCTCGATGTGCGTCGGCACCGTGAGCGGCAGCGGGGCCGCGAACGCGATTACCATCGGCTCGGCCACCATCCCCGCCATGATCGGCGCCGGCATGCCGCGGGCGACCGCCGCCGCGATCGAGTCGGCGTCGTCGCTGGGCGGCCAATTGATGCCGCCGGTGATGGGCGTTTCGGCCTTTCTCATGGCGGAATTCCTGGGGCGCAGCTACTTCGATGTGGTCGCGCGCGGCTATGTGCCGGCGCTCATCTACTACGCCACCGTCGCCGTATCGGTGTATCTGCTCGCGATACGCCATCGAACGCGACTCGTCGCCATCTCGTTCGAAGAGCTGACTTGGCGGGATTGGGTCAATCTCGGCGCCTTTCTCTCCGTGGTCGGCGGTCTGGTCGGAATGATGGCTGTCTGGAACCTCCCGCCGATGTTCGCGGCGCTCTACGTGTTCGTCGCCGTCGGCAGCGTGCTGTTCGTCGTCGATCTTGTGCCGTTGCTCAGGCCCGGTCGCTGGTCTTTCGGCGCATTCATCAAGCCGATCCGGAAATTTCTCGATTCATACACCGACATGACGTCCGATCTGACGTTGCTGCTCGCAACGCTGGGGATCATGACCGGTGCGCTCGTCATCACCGGCGTTCCGACCAAGCTTGGCGCGCTGCTCATCGAAGCGGCAGGCTTCAATCTCGCGGCCATGGTCATATTGGCTTTTGTTTTCGGCGCATTGCTCGGAACCGGCCTGCCTCCGGCCCCCACCTACATCCTGGTGGCCATCGTGATCGCGCCACCGATGATCAAAATTGGCGTCGATCCGTGGGTGGTGCATTTCTTTGCGTTCTTCCTCGGTGTTTGGGGTGAATTGACGCCGCCGACGTCGATTGTGGCCGCCGTGACCGCGAAGATCGCCGATGCGTCGTTCTACGAGACGCTCGGTCGTTCGCTGCAGATATGCGTCTCTCTGTTCACGCTGATGGCGGGAGTGTTCATCCGGCCGGAGCTCGTCGTCGAACCCGGATTGAACCAGCTGACCGCAGCGCTGTTGATCCTGGTGGCGACCATCGGGCTCACCTTCGCCATGCAGGCCCGCTTCGCCGACCGCGCGGCGATCGACTGGCCGGTTCGGCTCCTGCTCGCGGCCTTTTCGCTGCTCGCCCTGCTGCATCCAAACGAGAAGGTGGCGGCCTTCGCCTGCATGCCGGTCGGGCTGATCATCGCCTACTGGTTGCTGCGGCGCAGAGTCCCGGTGGATCTTGAAGCCGGTGCGCCGGCCGCACACGCTGCATCCGCCAGCAAAGCGGGCCGGCCATGAACCGATAACACCCTGATTGCTGCCGACTTGGTGTCGCAGCGAACTCACCTTTGGCGCGGTTGCCTAACCCGCGCCGCCACCGTACCCTTTTCTCGCCGACAGGGAAGTATGCCCATCGTAAGCGCGTGATACAACAAGCACGCGACGAGCGAGACGCAATATGGCCGAGCCGGTTCTGGCACTCGACGAGCTCACCGTGCGCTTTCGGCTGCGGCGTGGCGAACTGACGGCTGTCGATGGCGTGTCCTTCACCGTGCATCGTGGTGAGACCTTCGGGCTCGTCGGCGAATCGGGCTCAGGCAAGTCGGTGACGGCGCGCTCGATCATGCGGCTGATCCCCGATCCGCCGGGCGAGATCCCGCGCGGCCGCATCGTCTTCGAGGGTCGCGACCTGCTGGAACTGAGCGACGCGGAGATGCGCGCGCTGCGCGGCCGGCGCATTGCCATGGTGTTCCAGGAACCGATGAGCGCGCTCAATCCGGTATTCACGGTGTGCGCGCAGATCTCCGACGCGCTGCGCACCAATCTCGGCCTGTCCAGGCAGGAGGCGCGCGAGCGTGTCGTCGAGCTGCTCGCGCTAGTCGGCATCCCCTCGCCGCGCAAACGGCTCGACAGCTACGTGCACGAATTCTCCGGCGGCATGCGCCAACGCGTGATGCTGGCGATGGCGTTGAGCTGCAATCCCGATTTCCTGATCGCCGACGAGCCGACCACGGCCCTCGACGTGACGATCCAGGCGACGATCCTCGAGTTGATCACCGGCATGATCGATCGCTTCGGCATGTCGTTGATCTTCATCACCCACAATCTGGGAGTCGTCGCGCATGCCTGCGACACGATCGGCGTGATGTATGCCTCGCACATGGTCGAGGTCGGTGCCACGCGCGAGATCTTCCGCAGCCCGCAGCATCCCTATACGGTCGGATTGCTGAACTCGATCCCGCGGCTGGACACACAGGCCAAGTACCTGACGCCGATCACCGGCACGGTGTGCAACATGATGGACCCGCCCTCGGGCTGCAAATTCCATCCGCGCTGCGCCCACGCCATGGACATCTGCAAGCGCGAGATCCCGGCGCTGCGCGAGATCGCGCCTGGGCATCACGCGGCGTGCCACCTGCACGGGCGGGCGTGATGCCATGACCCCGAGCGACACGCTGCTCGAAGTCAAGGGGCTGACCAAGCACTTCGCGCTGCACGCCGACATCTATTCGAAGCTGGCGGGCGAGAAGGCGCAGTTGCTCAAGGCGGTCGACGGCATCGACTTCCATATCCGCCGCGGCGAGACCCTGGGCCTGGTCGGCGAGAGCGGCTGCGGCAAGTCGACCACGGCGCGGCTGGTGACCCGGCTGATCGAACCCACGTCGGGCGAAGTCAGGCTCAGGGGCGAGGATCTGCTGTCCTTTTCCCCGTCGCGCATGAAGGAGACGCGCAAGGAGATCCAACTCGTCTTCCAGGATCCCTACAGCTCGCTCAACCCGCGCAAGACGATCATGCACATCCTGAGCCGGCCGATGGAGATCCATGGCCTGGCCAGGACCTGGGTCGAAAAGCGCGGCCGGGTGCTGGAGCTGTTGCACCGCGTCGGGCTGGGCGTCGAGCACATCGATCGCTATCCGCACGAATTCTCCGGCGGCCAGCGTCAGCGCATCGCCATCGCCCGCGCGCTGTCGGTCGACCCCGATCTGGTGATCGGCGACGAGCCGGTCTCGGCGCTCGACGTCTCGATCCAAGCGCAGATCCTCAACCTGTTCAGCGATCTGCAGGAAGAGCTGGGACTTACCTACCTGTTCATCGCCCATGATCTGAGCGTGATCCGCCACATCAGCGATCGTGTGGCGGTGATGTATGTCGGTAAAATCGTCGAGACGGGACCGACCGCCCTGCTGTTCGCCGATCCGCTGCACCCCTACACCAGGGCCTTGCTGGCAGCGGTGCCCGAGGCCGATCCCGACAAGCCACCGCCCAGGCTGATTTTGCAGGGCGAAGTCTCGACGCCGATCGACCCGCCGCCGGGCTGCCGCCTGTGCGGCCGCTGCCCGCGGCAGACGACGATCTGCACGGAGGTCTCGCCGCCGCTGGTCGATGTCGGCGACGGCCGCCAGGTCGCCTGCCACAATCTCTAGCGTTACCGTTCCCCGGCGGAGTCGGTCAGCGCTCCGCCAGTCGCGGATCGAGGATGTCGCGCAGGCCGTCGCCGAACAGGTTGAAGGCCAGCACGGTGTAACAGATCGCGATTCCCGGGAAGGCGGCGATCAGCGGCGCGGTTTCCATGTAGTCGCGCGCGGCGCTGAGATCGGAGCCCCAATCCGGCGTCGGCGGCGGCGTACCCAGCCCGAGGAACGACAGCGCGGCGATGATCAGGATGACGTAGCCCAGGCGAACTGTGGCATTCACGATCAGCGGCGAGATGATGTTGGGCAGGATCTGCCTGAGCGCGATGCTGAAGCTGCCCTCGCCGATGGCGCGCGACGCCTCGACATATTCCTTCTGTTTCTCCACCAACACCGTGCCGCGCGTCAATCGCGCCACCTCTGGGGTGAAGGCGAAGCCTAGCGCGAAGACCAGGACGAGATCGTTGTAGATGCCCTCGAGTTTCCATTCCCGGGCCAAGGTCACGATCAGCAGGTAGAGCAGCAGGCCGGGGAACGCCAATAATCCGTCGACGACACGCATCGCCACCGTATCGACCTTGCCGCCGAAATAGCCGGAGAGCACGCCATAGGGGATGCCGATCGACAGCCCGAAGGCGACCGCGAGCAGCGCGATGGTGACCAGCCGCCGTCCGCCCCACAGCAGGCGCGAGTAGATGTCGCGGCCCATGCGGTCGGCGCCGAGATAGTGCTTCTCGCTGGGCGGGGCCAGGCGTTCGCGATAGCTCTGCTTGATCGGGTCGTGCGTGGCGATCCACGGCGTGGCGATACAGGCGCCGAACAGCGCCACCAGCATGCAGAAGCCGATGAAGGCGGTGCGACTCTTGCGCAATTCACACCAGGCGCGCGAGATGCCCGCGGCCAGGCGCGTGCCGCGTCCGGGCAGCGCCGGCACAAGACGAACGTCGGCGAGGCCGACGAGCTTGGGTGCTTGAAGTTCCGTCATCGTCGGTGCCGCCTAGTGTCCTGATCGCGAAATTCGTCGACATCTGCGGCAAGTTCGGAACGAATTTCGCGATCTGAAGGACACTAGCCAAGTCCAATGAAAGCTAGCGTGATTCAGATCGAGAAGTCCGCTTCCCCACCTAGCCCAGCGCGATGATGCGGACTTCATCACACTAGCCCAGTTTGACGCGAGGATTGAGGAACCTGTAGGCCAGGTCCACCAGCAGGTTCATCACCACGACGATCACGCCCAGCACCAGCACGCCGGCCTGGATCAGCGGATAGTCGCGCTGGATGATCGCCTCGAAGATCGCGCGCCCGATGCCCGGCCAGGCGAAGATCGTTTCGAGCACGACCGTGCCGCCCAGAAGATTGGCGAGCTGCAGGCCACTGATGGTGATGGTCGGGATCATCGCGTTGCGCAGCGTGTACTTGAAGATCACCTTGCGCTCGCTCAGTCCCAGCGAGCGGGCGGTGTCGACGTATTCCTTGTTCATCTCGTCGAGCATGCTCGAGCGCGTCAGCCGCGTCGTGTAGGCGGCCTGGCGGAAGCCGATCGCGGCGGCCGGCAGGATCAGGAATTTCAGGCTGCCCCAGAAATCGACGAACGGGCTGACGAAGCCGGAGGACGGCAGCCAGCCGAGATAGAGCGAGAACAGCAGCACGCAGAGAATGGCGAACCAGAACTCGGGGATCGAGATGCCGACCAGCGACGTCACTTGCGCCGTATAGTCGATCGGCGTGTTGCGCCGGACCGCTGCGATGGTGCCCAGTGGCACCGCGATCAGCATCGACAGGGTTATGCCGACGACCGCGAGATACACCGTCGCCGGTATGCCCTCCAGAAGCTCGACCGTCACCGGCCGACGGGTCACCAGCGACTTGCCGAAATCGAGCTGCGCGGCGCGATACAGCCACTTGGCGTAGCGGACATAGACCGGCTGGTCGAGGCCGTACTCCTTCTCGAGGATCTTGCGCACTTCGGGGTCGTTGTTGCCCTCGGTGCCGACCAGCGTGTCAATGATGTTGCCCGGCAGCATTTCCACGAAGGTGAAGACCACCAACGTGAGCACCAGCAGGACAGGCACGAGATAGGCGACACGTCGGATGATGTAGGCGAGCATCGGTGAAGCTCCGCCCGCGGTGGATGGTCCGTGATCGTCGCGGTCAGCTCTCGAGCCAGGTCGTCCGCAGGCCGCCGCCGGCGTACTGGAATGGTCCGGTGAACGAGGGCTCGTAACCCTTGATGCGCTTGGTGCCGGCCTGCATCAACGGCACGAAGTGCGTGTAGATCAGCGGCAGGTCCTTGTTGATCAGCGAATCGACGTCGCTGTACATCTGCCGCCGCTTCGCCTTGTCGCGCTCGACCTTGGCGGCGAGGATCAGCTGGTCGACCTTCTCGTTCTTGTAGCCGTGGCGGCGGATGGTCTCGGGCGCCGTCGACAGGATCGAGCGCGAGAACCAACCATCGGGATCGATGCGGTAGCTGTTCGCCGACGAATCCAGATCGAACGTGCCCTTGTTGTACTTGTCCTGGATCACCGGTGTCGGGTGGATTTCGAAGGTCACGTCGAACCCGACCTCCTTGAGCAGCGCGTGCGCCAGTTCGCCTGATTGCTGCATGTAGGGGAAGCTGTCGTTGGCGATGATGAGCAGCTTGGCGTCGCCGCCCTTGGCCTTCTTGCGCATCGTCTTGGCTTTGTCGGGATCGAATTGCGGCCACGACGCGATGTCCTTGCCGTGCCACGGGCTGGCGTCGCTGTAGAACCCCTTGGCAATCCCGCCCTGCCTGTTGAATACCGCTTCGTGGATGCCCTGGTGGTCGATCGCATGCGCCGCCGCCATGCGCAGCAGATGGGCGTCGGGATTGTCCTTCTCCGAGAACGGCCCGTTCTTGAGGTTGAAGGCGATGAACGCCGTGCCGACCTGCGGCACCAGCCAGGTGTTGTACGAGCCGCCATGCTCCTTGATGAAGTTCGGCGCGTCAGCGTAGGCGACGTTGTCAATCAGGTCGACCTCGTTGGTCCGCAGCGCGGTCAACCGCACGCGGTCCTCCTTCCTGGGCTTACCGATCATGCCGTCGAGATAAGGCAGCGTGTTGCCCTCGGCATCGGTCTCCCAGAAATTCTCAAAGCGCACCAGCTCGCAGGTATCGAAGCGCTTCCACGACTTGAACTTGAACGGCCCGCAGCTCACCGGATTCGTGTCGGCCTTGTCGACCGAACCCGGCGCCATGAGGTTGACGGGGTAGTAGACGAGGTTGGTGTCGAAGGCCGCGCTCGCGCCCTTGAGATGGAAGCGCACCGTGTGCTTGTCGTCGACCGTGACGCGTTCGACGTCCGTCAACGCCGAGCGGGTGAAGGAATGGCCGATCTTGGGATCGAGGATGCGCTCGATGTTCCACTTGATCGCCTGGGCGTCGATAGTCTCGCCGTTGTGGAACTCCGCGCCGCGACGCAGCTTGAAGGTCCAGGTCTTCAGGTCGGCCGAGGCGTCCCATGCCGTCGCAATGGCCGCGACCGGATCCATCTTGGAATCGAAGTCGAGCAGACCGCCGGTCAGCCCGGCCATCGGCTGCGAGACGAAGTAGATGAAGTTGCGGTGGGTATCGAGGCCGACCGAATCGTCGCGCATCCCAAAGCGCAGCGTGCCGCCGCGTTTGGGGTGTCGCTTGCTCGCCGCCGCTTCGCGCGGCAACCCGACCATCGCGGCGCCTGCCAGCGCCGTCGTAGTCGCAAGAAACTCACGCCGTGTAGGTTCGGTGCCCTTTTCGTCTTCGCCGGTCATGGACGAAGCCTCCCTGTTCGAGTTTTTTTGGGGCCGAATTTGGCTATGTGGTCGAACGGCTACTCGATTCGGCTCTCCGTAGAACTACTGCGTGGCCGATTTCGCACGTCCAAATCGGTCCACACGCGACTGTTAGTAGACTGACGACAACGGCGGGAGAGTCAATACTCGCCTTGCCCACGATCGCATCAACCCTCGGCCAGCCGCCAATCTGCTGCGGTCTTGCATTGCAGCGAGCCGTCGCGTGACATGCGCGTATCGCCACCGAACGCGGAGGCAAATGTAAGGGTCATTCACTTCCGGTCGGGGGGCAAGTGCGGTAAGGCTCACCAATAAGCTGCCGAACTCGGGTGATCATCGAAGTTACAGCCGCAAGGCACCCCGGCCAATCGCCGCGGGACGACTGTGTCGAACTCCGCCCGATGTGCCGAGCACTGCTCTCGGGCTCGGGATGCCCAGTGTTAACTTGGGCGGATGGCTGTTCAACTCACGGCTCGCGCCGCGACTTCAACTTACCCGCGCATCGCAGAGTGTGAGAACGCCCACGAAAGTTGCTACCCCGGCGCTACCCAGACGTGAGTTGGGTCAACGCCGATTGAGGCTAAGCTATTGAAAAGATTGGTTGCGGGGCTCGCAACCATCTTGATTTGCAGTTGACGCGATTGCTCGCTGCAACGCTGTAAGCAATGACCAGCCTTTGCCAGCTCATGCATGCGCGGTGGTGAAGCCCGCCTTGGGTGATCCGCCATTTTCGCTCATGAAGGTACTCCGGCCGACTTCTACTCAGCGTGAGCCTTTCGCGTTTGACCCGCTGCGGAACTCGGGGGCCGACAATTGGGTTGCCCGAAGCAGACGTTGGACGGCGCCTGATCGCCCACCGCGTCGGTAGTGCCGACAGGTCGCCCGACGAGTGGAAAGTTCTGGCCACCGAGCCCATGCACACGAACTCCAGGTGCTCGGCGGCAATATCGACGGTCTTGCGGACGGAAGGTAGTCGAGCGGTCGATTTCGCGAAGGCCAGCTAACCAGCTGAACAGAAGGGTGCCTCGTGGAGCGCGGCGGGTCGTTTCGTTTCCGACTTGCTCCCGCGCCAGTGTCGTGGTTTGGCGGGCGTGGGCAGGGGAGGGGCCAGGCGATCTTCAGGGCGAGCGGTTCAATCCGCTGCCGGGTGCTTGCATGGCAGCTGCCGTGCACGGTATTGTTTGCGGCCTCAGGGGCGAGGGAAACGCTGCGATATCATAATGGACGTGCTGATCAGCTGTTGCTGCGATGACGAGCCGCATGCGGTGGCTCGGCTTTTCGCGACTCTGAAAGTGACAGTGGCGCCCCGCCCAGTATTCCTCGATATCGACAACGTTCCAGTCGGCCTCGATTTGGAGGGGTATCTTCAGCAGCCAGAGTCGAGCTGCTGGTGAGTGCGCGTCGGATGGCGAACGCCCAGGACAAACCGAGGCTCGTCTATCAGCTGGCCGGCGGCCTGCTCGCCCGCTACATCCGCTTCGTCTACCGCACGTCGTGGCAAACGCGGGAGATGACGGAGACGATGGATGATCATTTTCACCATCATCCAGCCATCTTGGCGATGTGGCACGGCCAGTTCCTACTGTTGCCTCTCATAGGGAAACCTCCCTCCGTCATGGTCGATATCATGGTGGCCCGGCATCATGATGCCGAGCTGATCGGTGCGGCGCTGCGCGACTTCGACCTGAAGCTGATCCGCGGCGCCGGCGCCGCCTCTCGCCGCAAGGACCGCGGCGGCGGCCATGCCTTCATGGCCGCCGTGCAAGCGCTGCGCGACGGCCATACCGTGGCCATGACGGCGGACGTGCCGGGGGGCGAGGTGCGCCGGGCGGGTCTCGGCATCGTCATGATCGCCCGCCACTCGGGTCGGCCGATCATCCCCATCGCCATCGCCACGTCGCGCTATCTCGCGCTCAACACTTGGAGCCGGATGACGATCAATCTGCCATTCTCGGGCGTGGGCTTCGCGGCGGGCAAACCCGTGGTGGTGCCGCCCAAGACTCCACCCGAAGAGCTCGATGGCTACCGCAAGGCGGTCGAAGCCTCGCTCAACGCGGCAACGGCGTTGGCCTATGCTCGGGCCGGCGGCGATCCGGCCCGCGCCACGCCCGGGGCGGTGCTCACCGGCAGCAACGAACCGGGACTGCGCCTCAAGACCTATCGAACACTGACCAGCCTGGCGCGGCCGGTCGCCCCGTTGCTCCTACGCCTGCGCGAGCGGCGCGGCAAGGGGGAGCCGACGCGTCGGCAGGAGTGGTTGGGTTGCCCGAGCGCCGGGCGACCGCCGGGGCAGCTCGCCTGGTTCCATGCGGCCAGCGCCGACGAGACAAATTCGATCTTGCCGCTGATGGAGGCGTTGGCGGAGGCGCGCCCCTCCCTCTCGTTCCTGCTCACCACCGCGACCGTGACTTCGGCCAAGCTCGCCGCCGAGCGGCTCGGGTGCCGGGCCGTGCATCAATACGCCCCGCTCGACGTGGCCGAATATGTAAAAAGCTTCCTCGACCACTGGAAGCCCGACCTGGCGGTGTTCACCGAATCCGAAATCTGGCCGAACCTGATCCTCGAAAGCTCGGCGCGCGGCATTCCGCTCGCCCTCATCAATGCGCGCATGACAAAACGTACGTTCCGCCGCTGGCGGCGCAATCCGGGTTTCGCGCGTCCGCTCTTGAGCCGGTTCTCGCTGGTCCTGGCGCAGAACGAGGGGCTGGTCCGGCGCTTCAAGGCGCTTGGCGCGCCGAGCGTCATTGCCACTGGTAACCTGACGATCGATATGCCCGCCCCGGCGAACGTCGCGGAGCTGGAGCGGCTCAAGCCCGCGCTCGACGGCCGGTCGCTGCTCGTCACCGCCAGCACGCACGATGGCGAGGACCAGATCGTCGCCGATGCGCGTCGCGAGCAGCGCCAGCTCCTTTCCGACGAGGTCGAGCTCGGCCGCATGCGCAGCCGCGCCAGCGCCGCGCTGGCTGCCCCGTCGGGCGCGCTGCCCCGCACCGTCGAGGCCCTGCTGCACTACCTCCGCCGCGAGTAAGGCCTGTTCAGGTGACCTACGCGTTGGCGAATTCGTTCGCCTTCGGCGACCTGAATCTCGGTCCGCCGCCCACGACGAAATTGATATGATGCGTGCGCGACCCACCGCTTTCTCGGAGTTTAGCTGGCAACCTGCATAGAGTTCGCGCGGCGCGCCACGGAACTGTCGAGGGAGCCGCCAGCCCAGGAAACTTACGCCGGCGGTGGGCCGAATATGAGAACCGCGTTCAATCCCGTGAAAGCAAACGAATTCGACATTGTGTACTTCAGTTTGCGGTGCCGCCCGACATTTGGAGTGTAGTCGAGGTCACACTCGGGATCCGCCTCATCCAACCCCAGCGTTGGTGGCACCCAGCTCTCTTCCATCGCTTTGATGCAGACGACAGCCTCAATGCCCCCGCTCGCACCCAGGGGATGGCCATACATTGACTTGGTAGAAGACACGGCGAGGTTGTAGGCGTGCTTGCCGAACACCTTCTTGATCGCATTGGTCTCGTTGCGATCGTTCTTGGTCCCCGCCGTACCATGCGCATTCAGATAGTCGATGTCGGTTGGGGCAAGTTGCGCATCCTCGAGCGCGAGCCGCATTGCCTCGCTTGCACCACAAAAGTCCGGGTTGACCATGTCCGTGCTGTCCGAAGTCATTCCCACGCCGCAGAGCTCAGCCAGAATTTTTGCGCCGCGCGCCTTGGCATGATGTGACGATTCCAGCACAAGAATACCGGCACCCTCACCCAGCACGGTGCCGTTGCGCTTCTTCGCAAATGGGAAAATCCCTTCCGGTGACAGGATGTGCGTTGCCTGCCAAGCCCGCATCGTGCCGTAAGTGTGGGGGGCCTCCGAGGCTCCAACAATGGCCACATCGACTAGTCCGTTGCGGATGAAATTGCGGCCCAGCTCGATGGCATGTGCGGCTGAGGAGCAGGCGCTGCAGGTGGCAAACGTCGGCCCTTTGACGCCGCACTCGATGCCGACATGCGCCGCAGCGGAAGAGCCAATGAACCGCACAAGGCTCAAGGGGTGGGTGGAAGGCTGCCTGAGCTCGAAGATGTGGCGATAGGCTATCTCGAGGTTCGTGATACCCGCTTCGCCGGAGCCTATGATGCAGGCAGCACGATAGGGGTTCTTGAAGGGTACCTCGAGCCCGGACTGCCTCACAGCCTCATCGGCAGCAGCTGCCGCCAACAAACTATAGCGGTCGGCGAAGAGAATGAGCTTGTCGCGTTTGAAGTGCCTCAGGCGGGCTTTGTGATCGAAGCCCTTGATCTGAGCCGCAATCAAGATTTTCAGATCGAAATCCTTTATCTGAGAGGGAAGCAGGAAGTGTGGATCGTTCTGCAGAAAGCGGTCAATCGGTCCTACCCCGCATTTGCCCAGCGTCATGCCTGCCCAGAATTCCGCCACGGTCTGGCCGATTGGGGTTACGGCACCCATACCGGTAACGACGACACCTCGGCTGGCACGAGAGTCTACCATCTAGACCTGGCTTCTCCGTTCCAAGCTGATACTTCTTCGGGCGAAGTTCAGTTAGCAGAGTAAGCAGGTACGATCGCGCCCGCAAGCCGTAGATGCGCATTTGGAGAATTCATTGCGATGCCTGCCACAACAGTCGGAACGCGCGAAGGACTGTAGTCATGACCGCGCCCGAGCGGGCTTGGCCGCCATCACGAGGCATACTAGAAATTCGCTTCGCTCCCATGGGGACGGAACGTGCCACCCAGACTAGTGCGCCGGTTGGACGCTCATTGCGACTTCCGCGGCCGGCACTTCGCGTCGTTCGCTGCACTGCAGCGACACAGCAGCTATCACGGGATGACCTGAAGGTCCGTGGACTTTATTGGCACCGCCGCCCATAAGTGCACCATGCTGTCATGCCTACGGCCATGCCGCCGTGCAGTTCTCATGGCATTGCTCGCTGCGGGTGCCGCCATCACCTGCGCTGAAAGAGCGCGCGCCGAAGATCCGCGGGTTATGGCGTTCCTGGACCGGCTCGTTGGGCCTTGGACGGGTCGCGCCGAGACTACGCCGGCCGGCCCACGCCCCTACGACATGACATTTGTCCGCGCGGCTGACGGCCACATCACGGCTACGGCCGAGCCAGGCAACAGCACGCACCACTGGACCTTCCTTGCTGCAGATGGTGGCCTGCAACTCGTGTTCCTAACGACGTTCGCGGGCAACCGCGATCCGCAGCGGTTCCTTCCTGCAATGTTCGCTGGCGAAGAAGCCCGGTTCGCAACAACGCGGGCCGATGGCCTCGAGGTCCGCGTCAGACCAATCTCCGAGCGCCTTCAAATCGACGTTTTGCGCCGCGGCCGTCTTCATGTTGCGATCCAGTTAGTCAAAGGCAAGTAGGGCGCTTCGACCGCGTGGTTCCCGAGCTTGGTTCCCTCATGAAGCAGCGGTGAACAAAGCACTCCCGAGACTTAGGTGCTGCGACGTAAGCGCATATCGCGACGGCTATTGTCGCCTATCGCACACGGCGCCCCTGCGAGCGGCCGGTCTTCCCTTCCGCAGTTGGGGAAAGCAGCGGTGCCATCACAGCGCTGCTGGCCGCTGACTTTTGACCCCGACCGGAAGGTTTCTGCCTGAGCTTGTTTCGTCCGGTCATGCTGGCAACTGCGGAAGTTTGCGGCTACCTCGCAGGCGCCCCCCCTCGCCGCCGACGAAGAACGGCGCTCAGACCGCGTCCGAGTGCCCCTCGAAGGTGTGCAGCAGCCCGCCCGTAGCCGCGCCCCAATTGGAGCCTTGTGAGCGATCATTCGATCCCGGCTAACTTGGCCGTGGCATCCCACAGCCGCTCGGCATTTTCGGCATCCTCGGCTTGTGAGTTCGGGCGCGCCGGCCTCTCCTTGTAGAAATACCGACCCGTGACGCCTGCATAATCGCGCGACGATGCCAGCCGCACGATCCGGCTCGCGCCTAGCTCGGGCGAGCTTCCGAACAGGTGGACGACGGCGAACACGAGGGGGATCAGTCCCCCGGCTCGCTCGCCGAAGCCCGTCGCTATCTCTCCGGGATGCACGCAATTGGCGGTGACTCCTTTCCCGGCCCAGCGGCGGGCGAGCTCGAGCGTGAACAGCACGCAGCACAGCTTCGCATGCGCGTAGGCGTAGAATGCGGTGTAGTTGCGCTCCAACCTCAGATCGTCCAGATGCAGCTTGGCGAGATGGTGCAGGGCGCCGGCCGTGTTGACCACCCGCGCGGGCGCCGCAGCGAACAGGCGTTCGCGCAGACCGTGGGTTAGGACGAATGGAGCGACATGGTTCAGCGCCAACGTGCGCTCGAAGCCGTCCGGCGTAATTTTGCGCCACGCGAAAATGGCTCCGGCATTGTTGATCAGAACATCGATGCGCGGCTCGGCGGCGGCGATGTCGGCAGCGACCCGCTTCATGTCCGCAAGCCGCAGTAGATCGGCATAGTGGGCGCTATGCTCTGCGCCTGGAAAGCGGTCGCGTAGCTTGGCTAGCGTCGCCTCCCCGCGTTGCCTGTCGCGGGCTACCGCCACAATGCGAGCTCCCATCCCGGCCAGCGCTTCGGCCGCGCCCCAGCCGATGCCGGAAGTCGCGCCGGTGATGACGCAGGTCTTCCCCTCCATGCTCATCGCGCGACCGTTTCTCCTGCGCCACCGGCTTGGCCCGCAGTTCGAGCGCGCGATGGTCATAAGCTCCGTACGAGATAACCGGCAGGCCCTCTGGTCAATCCCTTCCGGAGCTGGCTGTCGCCATCGGGCGTCCGATGCCGGGCAATCTACGCACCCGCATGCCCCAAATCAAAATGCAAGATTGCGATATCGGGATTTGGCACACTTCCACCGGTCCAGGACGGGCAGAGCGCGTCAGCTCTGCCCGGGTAGTTCAGACGTCAATTTGTTCAGCTACTGCAAGGGCGTCGTCGACCTCGATGCCGAGGCAACGCACGGTGCTCTCGATTTTCGTGTGGCCGAGCAGTCGTGAGTCATAA
>Ga0247727_10010317_pt1 | contig 16590 bp, 18 predicted proteins | sample WisWelCaveWW1625_FD_202498 | JGI IMG/M metagenome (GOLD analysis project Ga0247727, IMG submission 202498) | Biofilm microbial communities from Wishing Well Cave, Virginia, United States - WW16-25 | ecosystem: Environmental > Aquatic > Deep subsurface > Groundwater > Cave microbial mat | place... | reverse complement strand
CAGTGGTTTGAATGATGTAACTCTCCCTGATCATCTCCGCCGCCGAATCGTACTGCTCGCCGCCGAGAATCACGTAAAGATAACCGTGAATGCTCTCGCCGATGTCGATCGTCGCCGCCGAGAAGGTTTTCTTTTGGCCAATATTTCTCGGATCGTCGCCTTCGATCGGCATATCGTGCGCGCTGTGGAGAAATTTTTGAATAGGGCGCAAATCCACATAATCTTTTTTGACGGTTTTCCCGGGCTCGGCGAAAAAGGCGAGAATTTTTCCGCTGCCGTCGAGCATGTAGATTTCCACGCGCGGATTCATCACCATCATGTAGTGCATGGTGTGCATTATATCGCCGAAAGCAATGCTGTCCTTTAAAAACGGCGTGAACTCCTTGGCGAGGTCGCGCGCCAGATTGAGATTGAGCTTTTGATCCGACTCGTCGACAAAACGCATCGACGAGTGCACGGAGACCAGCGTTTGCACCAAGCCGAGAACGAGCAGCAAAACCAGAAAGACGATGGAAATTTTGCCGTACAGCGTGTGCAGCAGATTTTTCATTTCTCCAGCTCCTCCGGCTCGACAAAGCGATAGCCGACGCCCCAAACGGTTTGGATGAATTTGGGGTCGGCGGGATTTTTTTCGATTTTGCTGCGCAAACGATTGATGTGAGAATTGACGGTGTGATCGTAGCCGTCGAATTGATGGCCCCACACGAGATCGAGCAGCTCCTGGCGGCTGTAGGCGCGGCCCGGATGGGAAGCGAAGCGCGCGAGCAAATCAAATTCCTTCGCGGTCAATTCCACCGGTTGCCCGGCCAAAGTAACCTTGCGTTTTTCAAGCGCGATGGTCAGCTCGCCGTAAACCAGCTCGCCGCGTTTCGCGCCGTCGCCGGCTTTCGCTTTATCCGCTTCCAGGCGGCGAAACAACGCTTTGATGCGCGCAGTTAATTCACGAACGCTGAACGGCTTGGTGAGATAATCGTCCGCGCCCAATTCCAGGCCGAGCACTTTGTCAAGCTCCTCGGCTTTGGCGGTGAGCATCAAAATCGGGGTGTAGCGGTTCTCGGCGCGCATGCGCTTGCAGACTTCGAGGCCGTCCAATTTCGGCAGCATCAGGTCCAAAATCACCAGCGCGTAGTCGCGCTCCTGAAATTTTTTCAAACCGGCGAGGCCGTCGCTCGCCCGATCCATTTCATAGCCGAAATCTTTGAGATTGATTTCAACCAGATCCGCGACATACGGATCGTCTTCGATCATCAGAATTTTGTTGGCAAGGCTCATGAGAATCAATGTCCGGTGGTCAGTTACGACAATATACAAAAAATTTGTCGCAAAAGTATCACGAGACCGTAAAAAGATCTGACCATCCGGCCACTCTTCCCGGCGGCGGAAAACTAAGCGCGCAAAGCTTGCTTCATTCGTTCGCGAGCGTCGCCTGAAAGCTGCGAGGCCGGTGGCGCCGCGCCCGTTTCCATCCTGGCGGTGTGTTGATGCGCAACCTCGCGCATTGTTTCCAGTTGTTGGACATAGCGCATGCACCAACTGCATATCATTAAGTGCAGCTTAAATTCGATGCGTCGCCGCAATGAGATGTTCTGCTCCATCGCGTCCGACGCGATCCTCGTTACCTCTTTACAGGTCGGCAATCTCCGCGCCAGCCAATTGACAAATTCGTCTCTCATCTTCATGGGTCGTATCCGGTTGCGTAGTTCTTTTTAATACGTGGCACACTTCATCGCCAGTCTTTGGCGGCGTTTTTTAAATGATACGTCGTCAATTCTTAGTCGTCTTGCCGTGCAGAGCCTTACACAATTTGAAAAATTTTTGCAGAAATTTTTCCGGTGAACATGCGTGACATTTACTGCGAAGTAAACACCTTTTCATCAATCGTGGCCGGATCGCCGATCACCACAAACTGAATGTTGTTCATATATCGCAACGCCGCTTCCATGATCTGTTCCGGCGTGACCTTCGTGCGATTTTTGACAAACTTCTCGCTCGCTTTCCAACCCGCTCCCGACAGCTCGAAACGCCCCAGAAACGTGGCCTGCGCCAGATTCGTTTCGTTTTCCAAATAATAGCTGGTGTTGGCGAGATTAATTCGGCCCCCGAGGGCGCCAGCCTGCAGCAGGCGGTTCTGCACACGCCGCACTTCCGCGAGCATCACTTTGATCGTCGTATCGGGCGCCACCGTGGTGACATAAAGCTTGCCGTAGTTGGCAAACAAATCTTCCAGCTCCGCAGAGGGCGCGTAAGACAAATTTCGCTTCGTGCGAACTTCTTCAAAAAAGCGATCATTCAAAATCGCCACGGCGGTGCGCATCGCATAGTAATCTTTATCACGCAGGCCCGGCGCGGCGAAATAGCCGACGATGTAGTTGGTCGGCAACTGTTGCGCTTCGGTATGAACACTGGCCCGTTCATGTTTCACCATGTGCGGCGGTTGCGGTTTGTAATTGCCAATCGGCAATTGGCCGAAGGCGCTCGCCACTTTGTTTTGCAACTCGACTTGCTCAATATTACCAACGACGACCAGCAACAGCTTTGAGGCCATCAGATTGTCTTTGAGATATTGCCGCATTTGCGCGACGGTAATTTTGCTCACGGATTCTTCCGAGCCGAGCGGGTCGATCGCATAAGGATGACCTTTATAAAACTGCGCCTCGCCGAGCAATTCGAGATATGAATCCGGATTATCCTGCCGCTGTCGCAGCGCGGTCATGAGCTGCTCACGCGACAATTCGATTTCCTGCGGGTCAAGCGCCGGGTTTAAAATCACCTCGCTGAAAATATCCCACGACAAATCAAAATACGTTTTCACGCAACGCATTTGCACCACGCTGTAATCGCGCGTCACGTCGTTGCCGATCTGCGTGCCCATGCGCGCCAGCTCGGCGTTGATTTTTTCTTTGGGATATTTCGCCGTGCCCTGTTTCGCCGCATCAAACAGCAGCGGCTCGATCCCCGCCAGCTCCGGCGTCAAATTCAACACGCCGCCGCGAATATACAACTGCGCGACAACCACTTCATTCGCGGTATTTTTTTTGAGAATCACCTTCAGGCCGTTGACGGTGAATTCTTCCGTGTTGCCGGCCCAGGCCGGTGAAATGAAAGCGAGCAATAACGCGAGGAAGACAAACTTAGTTGTCATTCCGAAGGAATCTTTTTTGTATCTGGCATTTACTTGAACTTTAAAAGGATTCCTTCGGAATGACATATTTTGGGGTGTATTGAAATAATTTTTCATAGCGGTTTCCCTTCATCCAATCCCAATTTCCGGCAATCTTCCGGCGACAACATGACGCCCATAATGTACGGCGCGTTTTGAATGTAGCGGCGCACGTACGCATTGATGTCCTCGCGCGTGACTTGGCGGAGATTGTCGACATAGTTCAAATAATAATCGAGGCTCGCCACGCTCCACCAGAAGCCGACAACGTGCGCGTAAGCCGAAGGCTTTTCATGGCTGTAGATTTCGTTGATCTCGAGCTGATGCTTCGAATTGGCGAGTTGCTCGTCCGTGTAATAATCCGGCTCGGTGAATTTTTGCACCTGCGCCCAAATCGCTTGCACCGCTGCATGATATTTATCCGCCGTCGTTTGCGCCAGCAAAGTAATCGGCCCGGTTTTATCCAGCGTGTAATAACTGAAACTCACGCCGGTCAACACGCCACTGTCGATGAGCTCCTGATAAAATTTGGCATTGGGCTGCGAGAGAATATAGGAGAAAACATCCGCGGCATAAGTGGCCGGCGGATCTTGGCGCACGCTCGGGCCGTGCAGATTGAGCAAAATCGTCACCGCATTCACCGGCTTTTCAACGATCACCATTTCGCTCTTTTTCAGTGGCGGATGATCGGGCGCCGGAAATTTTATAAACGGGTCTTCACCGCGCGGCCAGGAGCTGAAAATCTTTTGGGCCCCTTTAAAAGCTTTCTCATGATTGACGTCGCCCGCAATGATCAAAACTGAATTATTGGGGACATAATAACGTTGCTGGATGGTTTTCATTTTTTCGCGATCCGCAGTGAGAATGACCTGACGGTCGCCGATGATGTTTTTGTGGCTGTAATATTTATGCCACAACTTTTTATTGACCGCCGTCAGCAAATGAAAAAACGGATTCGATTCCTGCCGGTCATACTCGCCGATCACCACCGGCCGCTCGCGAATTAACTCTTCTTCGAGAAACAGCGGCGTGCGAATCGCGTCGTTCATGAATTGCAGGCCGGCGCGCAAATTTTCTTTCGGCAACGTGAGATAGTAGTTCACCACCTCTTCGCGCGTCGTGCCGTTCCACGACATCCCGAGATCGCCGACGCGGTCGAGAAAACTTTCCTGATCCGGCAGTTTTGCATTGGCTTTGAAAAACATGTGCTCGTACAAATGCGACAAGCCATCGTATTCCGGCGGTTCCGTAAACGCGCCGTTGCGCACCGCGATTTCTATCGTCGCCAGCGGCACGATCGGATTTTCAATCGCGATGACCTGCAGGCCGTTTTCCAGCGTGGCATGAAAAATATTGTACTGCTGCGCCGAAATTTTTGCGGGAAAATAGCCGGGCAGAAATGCGGCGAGCGCCCAAACACTGAAACGTTTCATAAAGTCGTCCGTAGTTTATTTAGCGATCAAGCTGCGCAACGCGGTTTTGGCCGAAACTCAAATTACGCAAAACGCATGAAAAAATCAAGGCGCGTTTCACCGGTTGCGAAAATTTTCTTTTTCATAAAGGACTTGCGCATGTGGCTTCTGTTGCATAATATTCAATGAAAAACAAAACCGATAAAAACCGTTTCATGACCCTCACGACTTACCGCGACGCCGCCGATTTTCTTCAAGCAACTCAGGCCGTTTTGGAAAAGAACGAAGCGGCCAATAATCGCATGTTGGGTATTTGCCTGCGGCTGAAGCAATTTCCCGAGAGCGCCAAAATCGCGCCGTATCTGGCAACGGTTGCGGCTGGAGAGGATTTAGTGCTGGCCGCCATCATGACGCCGCCGCACGTGCTCGTTATTCATAGCGAGCGCCCCGATTATGACGAAGCGCTGACGATGCTCGCGCAAGATTTGTTGGAAAATAGTTGGGACGTGCCAGGCGCATCAGGGCCGCCGCCGATCGCGGAAAAATTTGCCATGCTCTGGACGAACGTTACCGGCGCAAAATATAAACCCGGCATGCGCTCGCGCCTTTATGAGCTGCGCACGGTCAGTCCTCCACAAACGGCGCCAGGCGCATTGCGCTTGGCTTCGGAAAATGACCTTGATTTAGTTGCCCGCTGGATCGGGGAATTTGCCGCTGAAGCCCTGCCCGGCGGTGATATGGCCAAGAGTCGCGAGTCAGCAGCATTCCGAATCGCCCAGAGAAACGTCTATCTCTGGGAAAATGTGCAACCGGTTTCAATGGCGGCAACGACCCGCCCGACAACGAATGGAATCGGCATCAGTCTGGTTTATACACCACCCGAGCTGCGAGGCAAAGGCTACGCCTCGGCCTGTGTGGCGGCGTTGAGCCAACGGCTTTTGGATTCGGGCTGCAAGTTTTGTTGCCTGTTTACCGATCGGTCGAATCCGACTTCGAATCATATTTATCAATCCATCGGCTACACACCCGTCGCTGATTTTAACGACTTTGTCTTTGATGGAATGATAGCATCACCAACGCCGCTGTTTTAGAAAAAGTGAAGTCTTTGTGTGAAGAGGCATGAAATGATCTGGCTCAAAACTTTGCTTTTTACCATCATCGCGCCCGGCACAGTCACGGTGCTGCTGCCGTATTTGATATTATTGTCGAAATGGAATAAAGCCATTCCATTTCTCGGCGCGCTTCGTTTTTTCGGATTGGCGCCGTTGCTAATTGGATTCGGCATTTACCTTTGGTGCGCCTACGACTTCGCTGCGAAAGGGCGCGGCACGCCGGCCCCGGTCGATCCGCCCAAACAGTTGGTGCGCAGCGGCCTTTATCGCTTCACGCGCAATCCGATGTATGTTGGCATCATCCTCATTTTGCTCGGCGAAGCTATTTTCTTTGCCAGCGCAATTCTGTTGCTCTATGCCGTCGCGGTTTTTATCGGCTTTAACGGTTTCATTTTATTTTATGAAGAACCGACATTGCGGCGCTTGTTTGGCGAGTCCTATTTGCGCTATTGCGCCGAGGTGCCGCGCTGGTTACCGAAACGATTATAAAATTTCCGGAACAGTCATTGACCGGTCGCTGAGATTAATTTCATCATGAGATTCTCCTTGCTGAAACATACTCACATTGTTTTTGCCAAAAAATAGTTCTGTTGCTCGCGCCGATCCACCAGCACGAGCCGGCCGGCGGCGCGCCGCGATTCCACCAGAAGTCGCTGCCGTTTGTTGCCGGCGCGGTGGATTTCGGAGACAACGCCACGCCAAAACCGAGACCGAAACCGTTGTCGGTAAATTCGACGGGGCCGCCGCCCAGACTGGTTAAATGTTCCGGCAAATGATTGCGCGTCATCAGTGCGACGGTTTCGGGTTTCAGCAAGCGCGCTCAAGCTTCCCGCCGTTCAACAACATTTGCGTAAAGCGGAAATAGTCAACAGCGGTCGAAACCAAACCGCCATTGCCGCGCGGAAATTTGGGCGGCTTCGCATAGCTGCTGCTATCGGGCGCGTCAATTAACTTCAAACCTTTTCCATCTTGTGGGGAATATAACGCAGCAAAGCGATTTAGCTTATTGGGAGGAACGCTAAATCTCGTGTCATCCATTTGGAGTGGCGTGAAAATATTTTCCGCGAGAAACCGGTCGAACGGCATTCCCGAAATCACTTCAACGGCACGGACGAAATGATTGCCGGAGTGCAAAGTTTTAGTTTCGCAAGCTGAAGCATTGCACCCCGAGTTGTGAAATGCTGCACAAAAAAAATCATTTGCATGCCGCAAATTTTTTGCTTTGCTATAGATCCATTTAAAACATTGAAAGGCGTCCTCATTTCTCGAGTTTAACTTCCTTCACCTCAATCCACACAAGCGTCGGCCATGGCCGTGAGCGCCCGCTGGGCGTGCGCGGCAAAACCATGCGCTTGGTCGGCACGAGCAGGCCGGCGAAATCGACATAGTCCGAGCAATAATGCGCCGCTCTCGCCCACGCGCCAAAGACTTCGGGAACATAATCGCAGCGGCGCAAATGCAAACGTTCGTCGAAATAAAAAACCTGCTCGCGGCAATGCGTCGGAATGGTTTCGGGAAATCGCGCCGCCAATCGCCGCCAGATTTCGCCATTTTCCGGCCACGGCTCGATTTCATTGGTTGCCACCTCATCCATCGCCAGCAGAAACGGCGTCGTGAAATAATTCCAGCTTGCGTAACCGGCGAAATAGAGCAGATCTAATTTATCCTACCAGAGATTATGGCGAAAGGATCGGAACGCGGTGTGCGGCGCGTGGCGTTCAGCGATAATACGGCCGCCGCGATCTTGAAATCATAAATCTCTTTCAGAATCAGCGCCAGTTGCTGCTCGATCTCCAGCGTCTTGGCGATGCAGGTAAAGCAATAATCAATGTGCTCGTGAAATTCATATTTTTCCGCTGGTGAATTTTTCACAATATCGCGCATCCGCGCCTGCAACAGCAGAAATTGCGCTTGAAATTCTTCCGCCGTGACGATCGGATATTTTTCTATCATAGTTAAATACAACCGTGACGTAAATTCTTTGCTGGCACAACATTCATGTTGCGTTTTATGCCATAAACGCTCGGATGATCCGTATGGATAAGACGAAGCAACAAAAGTGAATGTTTAAACCTAGCTGACGATTATGTCTTGGAATGGGGAACGAGTCGAGGAGCAATGCGGTGGTTTTCCGGCGGTGAGATCGAAAATTCAAGTGACAAGGTCACGCCCAAGCTCCTTGATGGTTTGGCGCACTTTGGCGCCGACTTGGCGATGGGTCAGGTTGGCCTTTTGCTTGCCCTGAATATTTTCTCGGCGCAGCTTTTCTAACGAAATGGTCTTCAAGGCGTTGGCCGCTGTTGAAGCACGCCGCACGCACTTTTTGAATGACTTGCTCAAAATTGCGGTACTCATTAATGGTCGCCAATTTGACCGGCTGAACTTGCACACGACCATATCGGTGACGGCACCGATATGGTCAGTGGGATAAATCAAGCTTAGCCTTATTTGCGCATTCTTTTTTCCCTTCACTGATTGCAGCGCCCTAACTTTTCATCTCAATAATACGAACGAAAATACGCAAAAACAAATATACTTTTTCGTTTGAGGAAACGCGATTGTTGGTGAGGCAACATGGTTCTAACGCTGAAACGATGCGAGATTGCCAAGGGAGGAAGTATTGGAGATTTACACTAAAACGTAAAGAAAAATTTTAATCTTTTCTTTGCGCCATCTTTGCGTCTCTGCGGCTTTGCGTGAGAGTTTTTGATCTATTTCTGGAACAGCAACAGACCGCGGTCTGTGTTACGTATAACGCGCATTCCGATAGTTGGGGTCGTAAAAAGTCGACAAGAGCAGATCGACGCGCAGGAAACCTTGTGAGGTCAACGTCACTTCGTTTTGATTGAACGTGAGCATTCCCTCGTCACTCAAGCGTTGATAAGCAGAGCCAAATTCGGACAAAATATCCGTGTTGAACTTATTCTGAAAATAATCGGTTTTGAGTTTTCCGGTTTTTAATTGTAAAATCATTTCTCGGGTCAGGCGTTCTTTCGCGGTCGTGGGATAAGCCCGGCTCAAGGGCAGCTTGTTCGCCTCGAGCATGGCGAAATACTCCTCCCAACCGGCGACGTTCTGGATGTGCGAGCCGCTGAGATGGCCAAACGACGCGACACCGGTTCCCAACATGTCCGTGCCCTGCCAGACGGCATCGCGATAAACAAATTTGCACTTTTTATCTTTCTTCACCATGGTGTACGCGCTGGAAGGCTCATATCCTGCCGCCGCAAATTGCTCGAACGCATACGCATGCCAGGCGCGTTTCGTTTCCCAGTCCGCAACCTGAACCGGAGAATGGCCATCGAGCAGAGATTTTGAATAGACCGTGTTATAGGGCAATTCCATTTGGTAAATCGTAATGCTGTCCGGATCGATCTCGATGGTTTTCTGCACCGAGTCGCGCCAGGTCTCCCACGTCTCGCCGACCATGCCGGCGATCAAGTCAATGTTGAGCTGTTCAAATTGCAGCGCCTTTATCAACGGCAGCGTGCGATAGATTTCTTCGGAAAGATGCGCGCGGCCATTCTCCTCCAAAATCGCGTCGTTGAAATTTTCGATGCCGAGGCTCAAGCGCGTCACGCCGATTTCGCGAATCACTTCCAGTTTGGGTTCGGATAATGTTCCCGGCTCGCATTCAAACGTGACTTCCTCGGCGCCATCCCACGGCATCGTCGCTTTAAGAGTTTTAGCAAATTGTTGCAAATGCCTGGCGCTGATATAAGACGGCGTGCCGCCGCCGAAATAAACAAATTTGAGCGGACGGCCTTTTATCGCCGGCATGGCGCTATAGATTTGCACTTCTTTCGCCAGAGCGTCGAGATATGCTTGAATCTCGTTGCTGTTCTTATCCGTGTAAACGCGAAAGTAACAAAACTTGCAGCGCTTGCGGCAAAACGGAATGTGCAGATAAAGCCCGAGCGTGGCGTTCCGCTTTGGCGGGGCATTGAGTGCTTCGAAAGCCCGCGGCAGATAATCGGATTTCCAAAATGAATACGGCGGATAATTCGAAACAAATACGCTGCCGACTTCGGTTTCTTTGAGATCGAGCTTTGCGGTGGCAGGCTCGGCGTGAATGATATTTAGTTTATCGTTCATATCTCTTGCATTTGTTCAGTAAGTTCGACACGGTGTCCGTCAGGATCAACAACAACCGCTCGCCGTCCCCACGACGAATCCTTCGGCGCGGAAATAATTTTTACTCCTTTATTTTTCCCCAAAGCAATACAAAACTCCATCCGTCGTGCCAATCACCAGCTTGCCATTTGCAATCGCCGGCGAAGCGACAATCGCCGAGCCGGTTTCGAATTGCCAGACAACTTTGCCGGAAGCGATATTGAGCGCGTAAATTTCGCCGCTTGTCGCGCCGAAGAAAACGCGATCACCGGCGATCACCGGCGACGAGTCGATTTTCGATTTCGCCGCAAACGTCCACAGCGCTTTGCCGGATTGAGGTTCGACGCCATGCACGATTTTGTCGCGGCCGCCGACGACCATGATTTTCTCGGTCACGGCGGCGGAAGCATAAAACGGAAAATCGCGTTGCGGCGGATCGTATTGCCAAATCAGTTTGCTATTTGATAAATCGATGCACAAAACCTTATTGCCGAACGTGCCCACGTAAGCGCGATTGTTCAGCAGCGCGGCGCTCGCGGCGACATAAGCGCCGGCTTCGATTTTTTTGATTTCAACGCCGTCGCGAATTCGAATCACGCGCAGAAACCCGTCGCAACCGCCGACGCTGACATTTTCGTCGAAAATCGTCGGCGTTGCATGAACGTAACCGTCGGTTTCGACTTTCCATACAAGCGAACCGTCTTTTGTGGACAAACAATACAAATGATGATCATACGAACCAAAGAGCACGCGGCCTTCCGAAAAATTTGCAGAAGAGTTAATTTCACTATCGGTTTTGAATATCCACTTGCGTTTGCCGGCGTTGGCTTCGACCGCGTGAAATACACCCGCCGCGTCGCCAAAGTAAACCACTCCTTTAGATGCCGCCGGCGAGGTTTTCGTTTCAGCGCCCGCGCGATATTTCCATTTTAATTTTCCTGTCGCTAAATCGACGGCGTAAAGCTGGCTGTCCAACGCTGCCACATAAACCGTTCCGGCCACAATCACCGCAGATGATTCTATACCGATGCCGGTTTGAAACGTCCACAGCACGTCTAAGTTTTGCGGCACACTCGCCGTGCTGACTCCCGTCAACTGCGGATTGCCGCGCCAGAGCGGCCAGTCGTCAGCCGCATTGGTTGCTTGCGCCAAGCTTTTGTCGTCTTCAGCCAAACCGGTTACCAGCCCAATTAGCAAAAAAATTTTGCGCTTTGCAGGTGAAATGCGTTTCAACATAGTTTTATGTCACTACTCCTGTACAATGAAGACGGCAGAATATGAAAGGTGTTGCAGGCCTGGCTTGTCGGCGTCAAGTCGGAGGATTTGTGGCTTGCATGATCTCTCGCGTCGGATACCCCAAGATCGTCCTAGCAGCGCCTGCTCTATTGGAAACAACAAAAGCGTCGCCTTCGATATGATAATCGGCATTCCATTCAATGCTGAAGTTGTCAGAGGTCTCAGCAAGCTTATGCGGCTGTTCCACACCGTCGCGCGCCAGGCAGAGAGCGAAGCCATCTTCGGAATCGAGTATCCAGGCGTCGCCGGTTTCCGTGGAAAAGAGAAGCAATGAGCCGAGGGTGACCAACCGGCCCTCACGGTTTTGGGCGCGACTGATAATGTAGTTGGCCTCTTTGGTTATGCTCAGTTGTTCTCGGCCCAGGACTTCCACTTGAGGCCGAGGCCGGCGGGATTTTTTCTGCGGCCGCGGTCTTTTGAAATTTCTGCTTCTAGGCATTCTTTTCTCCTTACCGGTGTAATCCGAGCAAGCAATTAAAACGCTGACGCATAAAGTTGCAACAATTCTTTTTCAGCCACCGGCCGCGGATTGAATTTCGCCGTCCATTGCGTTGCGGCGGCTTTGGCCAGCTCCGGCAAAATAGATTTTTTTACGCGGCATTCGCGCAGTTGTTGCGGCAAGCCGGCGGCGGCTTTTAATTGAATAACTCTTTCACATAAATGCTCGGCGGCATCGGTTGAGTTTTCCGGCATCCCCATTAAATCGGCGTACAACTCGTTAGCGATCTGGCTGTTGAAACGAAGCACATGCGGCAGCATCAATCCAACGGCAATGCCGTGCGTGAGGTTGTAAGTTGCCGTCAGCGGATTGGCGCATGCATGCGCCGCGCCGAGCATGGAATTTTCGACGGCCATTCCGGCAAAATGAGCGCCCAAGAGCATATCGCTTTGCGCGGCAATATTTTCCGGCTCTTTCAATATGATCTCAAAACTTTTTTCCAGCAAGCGCCAAGCTTCGCGAGCGAACATTTGTGAGATCGGATTATGCTTGGTGCAAACATAACTTTCTATCGCGTGCGAGATTGCATCGATGCCCGTGACTGCTGCAACTTGTTGCGGCACCGTTGTGAGCAGCGTCGGATCGAGAATAACGGCGCGAAATCGCGCTTTCTTATCGCCGCAAGCCATTTTGATATGCGTTTTTTCTTGTGAAATCAGCGCAAACGATTGCGCTTCGCTGCCCGTGCCCGCGGTGGTGGGAATGCCAATCGACGGCAACATCGGTTGCGTCGCTTTATCAACGCCCCAGTAATCTTCCATCCTGCCGCCGTTGGTGAGCAAAAAATTAATGCCCTTCGCGCAATCCATCGCGCTGCCGCCGCCGCAGGCGATGATTAAATCAAGCGGCGCATGTTCTTTTGCAAAACGAACGCCGTTTTCAACGTGCCGCGTGGTGGGATTTTCGGCGACGTCGGAGAAGGTGAAAACTTCGAGTGATTCTTTTTGGAGTGAATGCAGCGCTCGCTCGACATGGCCGGAGCGGAGAAGACCTGCATCGGTGACCAACAACACGCGATGGCCGTCCAATTTTTTGGTAAGACGACCGATTTGGTTGAGGGTATTTTCGCCAAAGATAATGCGGATGGTGGGTTGAAAGTCGAAGGGCGCAAAATAGAACAAACCATTATTCATGTGAACAGTTTAGTAGTGGAACCTCGCCTGAAGAAAATCAATACGATCATGTTTGACCATGTAGACGATGCGGTGCTCTTGCGTCAAACGTCGTGACCACTTGTCTGCACCGAGGTACTTCATCGGCTCCGGCTTGCCGATGCCGATGAAGGGGTCGCGTAAAATAGCTTCGATAAGATCGAACGCGCGCAGCGCAACTTTACGATCGACTTCAACCCAATATTGTAGATCTTCCCGAAATTCGGGTTGAAATACAGCTTCGCGCTTAATTGGCAATTTATCTTTCGCGCTCAAGCCCGACCTCGCGACGCAATTGTTTTACGGTTTGCGGCTTGACAGTTCGAGCATTGGCGCGGTTTAAGGCCCTTAAAAGGCGTAGCGCATTTTGGGGAGAGCGGAGCAAATGTGCCGTTTCCGCTAAACTGGATAATTCCGACGCCGAAATCAAGGCAACGTCTTCGTAGCCGCGGCGGTTGATAATGACGACTTCTTGATTCGCCGTCACTTCATTATACAGTTTAGCGAGATTCGCACGTGCACTGGTATAGGTCGTTTGTATCGGCATAAAAATTCCTTATATGTACAGGACTAATGTACAGTTGCAAAAAATCAGAAGCAAGGTTTTATTTCGAGAAGAATTCCGTAATTTCTAAAATTTCGAAAAATAAATTATTCCAAACTCCACAGCGCCAGCGTCGATTTATCTTTAACCAAAATTTGCTTGCCGCTCACCGCGGGATGCGCCCACGTCGAGCTTTCGGCAACGGTGTATTTTGCCACCGGCTCATAAGCTTTAGCGCTCGCTTTGGCAACGATGAGATTCGCTTCGTCATTTAGCAGAAAAAGAAAATCGCCGGCATGAATCATCGCCGCATTATCGCCCTGCCGGCCTTCGCTGGTCCAAAGCGTCGCGCCGGTTTTCGCGTCGAGGCAAAAATATTGGCCGCTACGACGATCCGACATGCCGAACAAAAGATCGCCGCTCAACACGGGCGAGTTCATGTACATCGAAAGTTCTTTGTTATGCCACACTTGTTCGGTTGTCCAATTCGTTCCGCTTTTGCTGACTTTGATCGAGAAGGTACCCTTGTCGAGTCCGGAAAAAATGATGAGGCCTTGCGAGATAATCGGCGTGACGATGTTTTGATCGTAATCCGTCGTAAAAGGAATCTTCCACAAAAGCTGGCCGGTTGCCGCGGCGACGCCGATGCAAAAATTCTGGGTTTGCGTGATGACTTGTCGTATTCCCGCCAGCTCGGCCACAATCGGTGAAGCGTGTCCCGGGCCGTCGCCCTGCCAACTCCATTTCACATTGCCGGTCTCCGCGTCAAACGCCATCAGCGCGCCCTGATTCGACCCGCCGACGTTGGCAATGCAGAGGCCGTTGTCGATCACCGGCGACGCAGAGACGCCGAACGCCGGCGAGGTTGCTTTGAATTGCTTGGAAAACTCTTTGCGCCATTTCAAGCTTCCGGTCGCGGCCTCGAAGCAGGATAAAATGCCGCTGATGCCGAACGTATAAAGTTTGCCGTTATAAAATGCCGGCGTCGCTTTCGGGCCTTTGCCGTGGCCATACGCCGCCATGTTCATCGAGTACGGCGCCGGGTAACTTTGTTGCCACAACGTTTTGCCGGTGCTCAAATCAAGGCACGAGACGACTTCATTATCATCCTGCCGCGCATGTTGATAAATTTTTCCGCCCATTACCAACGGCGAGGCGTGGCCGATACCGACAGTAACTTTCCACATCGGTTTGAGTTTCTCCGGCCAGGCTTTGGGCGCGATGAAACCAGCCGTTGCGCCATCGCGATTCGGCCCGCGCCATTGCGGCCAGTCTTGGGCGACAATTATTTGATTCGATATGGCAATGACAAGCGTGACGATGGTATAAACTATTTTGAATCGCATAATCAGCCTTTGATTGTATGACAATAATTCTATAACGAGTATATTAAGCCGTCTTTAGCAATCCCGACATTTCGAGAACACGTTGCGTCCACTCTCTCGCCTTGCCCGAAAGCTCATTGCGCCAGCTTTCATCCTGCCAGTGTTGCCGGCTTTCCAAATCCCACAATGCGAGTTGTACCTGTAATTTCACCAACTCTGCGGCTTTTATGATTTCAAGTTCCAGCGCCGTCCATTCAATAAACCATCGAGTTTCCAACATAATTTCGGAAACCGTTTCTCGAATGCCGGCGTGCCGCGAAAAACTCGCGATGCGTGACAAATTTGCCGCCAATCCACCCAAGCGAATAGGAAGAGCATCCTGCAAATACCGAGTGCGTCGACTTTCAAAATTTTTCATACACCTTCCAGAAGTTGCCGCGTTATTTTCTCAACACGTTGTTTAATACTTGGGTCTTGAATCGTCATCGCATAGTTTTGTTGGTTGGGACGAATATTGATCAGAGCATCAAACTCGACTTTTTGTATCGATGGTATCCAATCAGCGCCCCAAATGTCTGATTGTTGGCTACCATCCTGCAAAAGCACCGATTCGCAGTCGGCATGCATTTGACCGCCGCCGGCCAAAATATCCCGTTTGATATCTACAGCTAACTTAATGAACGAACCCAATTCTTGCAGCATCTCATCGACCTGCTGTCGGCTCGCTTTCTGGCGAAGAATGTGAATCAAAACCTGCCTCCAATACTCCAAAAATCCACTAATCCATCCATCCACTTTTTTGAAACGCGCGCTGCTTATACAAATGCTCAAACAAATTCCCCTCATGCGGCTGATCCCACGAAATTCGGCTCGTCGGAATCGGGCCAAGATTCAAACGGTCGATATTTGCTGAAGCAAAAACTTCCTGGATGAATTTTTCATCTTCCGTGATCACGGTGCCCACCAAAGTCGAGCCGAGGCGATGGAGCAATTCGTGCTGCGGCGCTTGCACGACGCTCACAAATGGAAACAGAAATTCCACATTCGCCAGCGGATGTTCGGCGTCTTCACACCAAATCACGGTTGGCAAAAGAAACGCGCAGCCGTCTTTTTCAACGAGTCTTTTACCGCCACGGAATTTCGCCGTCAAATCTTCCGCCCCAGAAATTTTAAGTTGCGAATCAATCGTATCCGAAATGCGTCGCGCAAATTTTTTATTGGTAAAGGCGGCGATCTGCGCGTTGGGGTCATCCATCGGTCGCGCTTCGATTTGCGCCAAACGTTTGGCCAACGCCTCGGCGATTTCGCGGCCATGCGCCGGCACCCAAACTCCCGAAGCATTGAGACAGGAACGCCCGCCATTTTCAACAACGGCGGTCGCCATCACGTCAATATATTTTTCCCATTCGGATATTTTGTCTTGCGCAATAATGATTTTGCTCCAGCCCGGCCCGTGAATTTGCACGCGGCCATCTTTGGCCCACGCTTGTACGGAAGATTGATCGCCGAAAAACATCGAACGGTTGCAGCGCAGTAAAATTTCCGACGCGCCGGAATGGTCGCTGGGATAATAACTAAACGCTTCAGGCGGGCAACCAGCGGAGATAAACGCCTGCGCGATACGAAACGGCGTCCACGGCTCTTCGCGTCCCGGCTTGAGCACGAGCGGCGCTTTGAGCGGAATTGCCGGCAACCACAGCGAATGCACGCCTGGCGAGTTGCTCGGCAAGATCGCGCCGAGCGCTGGCGTTTGACAGAAGAAACTCAGCGCGCGATTATTTTGTTTGATCCAGCCGGTGTCGAGAATAGAAAGATCGAGGCCGCGCGTCAAGCCGCCTAAAACCGCTTCCATCTCATTTAGCACCAGATTGATTTTCCCCATATTCTTCCGGCACAGCGCTTCCGGCATGCCGGTGGTTGACGAAAGTTGTTGGACATTTTTTTTTTTAGTCTTCGGGCCTTCACCGAGAGACAGATC
>Ga0247727_10010316_pt1 | contig 16590 bp, 14 predicted proteins | sample WisWelCaveWW1625_FD_202498 | JGI IMG/M metagenome (GOLD analysis project Ga0247727, IMG submission 202498) | Biofilm microbial communities from Wishing Well Cave, Virginia, United States - WW16-25 | ecosystem: Environmental > Aquatic > Deep subsurface > Groundwater > Cave microbial mat | place... | reverse complement strand
TGGCTCTATGTCGAGTGGTACTCCACTGCGCCACACGAGTACGAGCTGTACGACATGGCGGCCGACCCGTACCAGCTCGACAACCTGATCGCGACACCCGAAGGCAGCAGCCAGTACGCCTCGACGACGGCCGCGCTCCAGGCACGGCTGGAGACCCTCGGCACCTGCGCCGGAGCGAGCTGTCGAACCTGAGCTCCGTGTTGACAGCGACGTTCCTTCCAATACACTTCGTGGGCGACCAGGGGCGGACGGTGACGAGAAGGTTCGGTATGAAGGCGCTCGTCGCCGTGGTGTTCGGGCTGTCGGGGGCCGGCTGCGTGTTCCCGATGCCGCCGCCGGGCGATCCCGTTCCCGGCCTGTCGATCACGCTGTCGGGCACCAGCCCCTACTCGGGAACGCTGACGATCTCGGTCGCGCCCTTCAACTACTCGCCCGCGAGCGTGCGGTTCCACCTCGACGGCGCCACCACACCGACGTTCGTCGACTCGAGCGCGCCGTTCGAGTACGACCTCGACACCACGGCGATCACCGACGGCACGCACAAGGTTTCCATCCGCGCGAGCGACAGCACCTACACGGTGATCGAGAAGGTCCAGTTCGTGACGCGCAACGATCCCAACATCGTCATGATCATGGTCGACGACCTCGACCTCACGACCACGCCGTTCTGGGACGCGATGCCCCAGACGCGCGCGTTGGTTGCCGACCAGGGGATCGAGTTCACGAACGCCTTCGCCACCGACCCGACCTGCTGTCCGGCCCGGGCTACGATGCTGACCGGCCGCTACCCGCACAACACCGGCGTGTTCGACAACACGAGCCCCGACGGCGGCTTCCCTGCGTTCGTCGCCTCCGGCGCGGAAGCCGACACGCTCGCAACACGCCTCGACGCCGCGGGCTACGACGCCGCGCTGATCGGCAAGTACCTCAACGAGTACAGCGCCGACCCGACACATCTCCCGCCAGGATGGGACGAGTGGTTCGCGCTCGTCGACGGCTGGAACGACGGCTACAGCTACAGGGCGAACCGCAACGGTGTGATCGAGACCTACGGCAGCGACCCCGACGATTACCTCACCGACGTGCTCGCGACCGAGGCGCTCGCGTACGTCGACGCGCAGGAATCGAGCGACGACCGCCCCTTCATGCTCTGGCTCGCACCCAGCGCGCCGCACGCCCCGCTGCCGCCGGCGCCGCGCCACACGATCAACGAGTTCACCGACGATCCGATCCCGCCACGCCCCAACTTCGGCGAGGTCGACGTGAGCGACAAGCCGACCTGGCTGCGCGACGGCGTCAGCCAGATCACTTTCGGGATCGCGGCGAGCATGACGAACGACTATCGGGATCGCATGGGAGCGCTCCTAGCCGTCGACGAGATGATCGCGGCGCTGTTCGCGCGGTTGTCGGCGAACGGGGAGCTCTCGGAGACCGTCGTTCTGTTCATCAGCGACAACGGCTACAACCTCGGCTCGCACCGTTTGAGCTCGAAACGCGCTCCGTATGAGGAGTCCATACGGGTCCCGTTCCTCATGGCAGGCCCCGGGATCGCCGCTGGCGGCCAGACCGACGGCTTCGTCACGCACGCCGACATCGCGCCGACGGTGCTCGACCTCGCGGGGCTGCCGTGGAGCGACACCGACGGCAGATCCCTCGAGCCCCTGTTCGACACCAGCCCGGCGCCTTCGTGGCGGACCGACTTCCTCGTCGAGTACAAGGGCACCTACTTCCCGCTCGACGAGGACCTCGACACGCTCGCGCAGGTCCAGGCCGCGATCCAAGCCGGCTCGCCGATGAAGGTCCCCACATACCGCGCAGTACGCAACGAGCAGTACCTCTACGTCGAGTGGTACTCGACTGCGCCGCACGAGTACGAGCTCTACGACATGGTGGCCGACCCGTACCAGCTCGACAACCTCGTGGCCACGCCGGAGGGCGCTGCGCTGCACGAGCCCACGACCACGGTGCTCCAGGCCCGGCTCGAAGAGCTCGGATCGTGTGCAGCGGCCACGTGCCGGACCTGAACAACAACGCTCCGCGGACCCAGAGTGACCCCGCACACGCCATTGCGGCATGACAGGAACGCGCGAGCCCTTGTTTCGGCAGCGCCCGATCGCTACGTTCGTGCCGTATTTCCCGCTTTGCACGGGCTAGGAAGCGAAATCGGAGCGAGCATGACGCGGAGTGACCGAGCATGACTCGCCGTGGCGCGGGGACCGAGCGAGAGACGCGCACGCTCGATCCGGAGCGCGCCCGGTGGTCGCTCACACCGCGGTGCATCGTCACGGTGCGCGTCGACGGGATCCACATCCAGACGCCGGTCCAGGCGCCGCGGGTCCCGCTCGGCCTGGGCGAGCTCACGCTTCTCGCCGCGATCAGCGAACGGCAGCCGGCCGACCTCGACGCGCTCGTGCTCGAGGTAGCGAGCCAGACTGGTGCCGATACCGACGAGCTGGGGCGGTTCGCAACCCGACTCCAACGATCGAACCGGCTGGCCAAGGGCACGCCATACCAGCCGGTCAGCGTGCCCGATCATCCCGACTTCGCCGAACGACCACACTTCGACCTGACCAACGAAGCGCGCTTCGCGCTCCGGGTGCCGCTGGTCTTGCGCATCAACGCCGGCCGCTTCGAGGCCCTCGACCACCACGGCCGGCGAATCGCGGCGCTCCGACCCGTCGAGGTTCACGCGCTCGGCCGGATCGTCGAGCCTCGCACGCCGGCCGAGGCACTGGCCGCAATGCAGACCGCCGCACCGGATCATCTGATCGCGGCCGACGACCTCGCGATCCTCCTCGGCCGGCTCGATCGAGCCCGCCTGCTGCGACCTCACGACGGGGACGCGATCGACGAGGGCACGTCACTCGCCGAGCGCGAGACCATCATCCGGCAGGTCTTCGATCGCCACGCCGCGATGCTCGACACGACCGAGCTCGAGCGCGAACGCCACACCGGCGTGAAGCGATCCAAGGTGGTTCCCGTCGCGTTCGACATGGGCACACCTGCAGGCGTCGGCATGGTCGTCGCCTGCGCGAAGGCGTACGAGGGCGGGCGGCTCGAGGAGCGCCTGAACTTCCGTACCGACTGGGTGTGGGACGACTCCCGGCTCGCCAGCTTCACAGCCGAGCCGGCGCTGTACTTGTTCTCCAACTACCTCTGGTCTCACGCTCGCTGCATCGAGGTCTCGCGCCAGGTGAAGGAGCGCAGCCCGGCGAGCATCACCATCCACGGAGGGCCCGACACGCCGAAGTACGAGCGCGACGTCGAGGCGTACTTCGCTGCTCATCCGCATGTCGACGTGATCGTGCGCGGTGAGGGCGAGCTGAGCGCGACCGAGACCCTGGCCGCCCTCGCTCCGATCGTCGGGAGCGCGGATCCCGACCTCTCTGTGCTCGCCGGCGTGCGCGGCATCAGCTACCGCGACGGCAGCCAGGTGATCACCAACCCTGATCGAGAGCGTGTCGCTGATCTCGACAGCCTGCCGTCGCCGTTCCTGATGGGCCTGTTCGACGTGTACGCCGGCATCCCCGATCTCTTCGTCACGATCGAGACCAACCGCGGCTGCCCGTACGGGTGCACGTTCTGCGACTGGGGCTCCGCCACCGCGAGCCGGATCAGGCAGTTCGACCTCGATCGCGTCTTCGCCGAGCTCGAGTGGTGCGCGGACGCCCGCGCGACGTCGGTCTCCGTCGCCGACGCCAACTTCGGGATCTTCGCGCGCGACGTCGACATCTCGCGAAAGGTCGCCGAACTGCGCGTCACGAAGGGCTATCCGCACGGTTTCGGTACCGCCTTCGCCAAGAACACCGTCAAGCATCTCAAGGACATCATCACGATCCTGGCCGACGTCGGGATCCTCAGCCAGGGTGTGCTGTCGCTGCAGTCGATGGACACCGACACGCTCGACGCCATCCGGCGATCGAACATCAAGACCGAGAAGTACGACGCGCTCGCGAACGAGATGCGGCGCTCGCACCTCCCGCTGATGGTCGAGCTCATGATGGGTCTCCCCGGCATGACGCTCGAGTCGTTCGTCAACGACCTGCAGGAGTGCATCGATCGCGAGCTGCCGGCTCGCATCAATCACACCACGTTGCTCATCAACAGCCCGATGAACGACCCCGACTACCTCGCCGAACACCAGATCAAGACGACGACGCCGATCGGTCCGGGCAACCTTCCCTTCGTGACATCGACGAGCTCGTTCACTCGCGATGACTGGCGCGCGATGGACAAGCTCCGCCTCTCGTTCATGTTGTTCGAGAACTACGGCGTGCTCCGGCACGTCTCGCGGTTCGTGCGGCAGGAGACGGGGGTCCGCGAGATCGACCTCTACCGGAGGCTGGGCGCCGAGGCGGAGGCGGATCCGAACCGGTGGCCGTCGCTCTTCGCGTTGGTCACGTTGGGCCCCGACATGATGACCGCGCCGTACAGCTGGGCGCTCGTGATCGCCGAGCTCCGCGACTTCCTCGTCTTGGAGTTCGGGGTGTCTCCCGGCAGTGCACTCGAATCGGTCCTCGCGGCACAACACGCGTTGCTCCCCGCCCACGGAAGACAGTTCCCCGTGACGCTCGAGCTCGACCACGACGTCGCAGCGTGGAACGTCGCGCTCGTGGCCGCCAAGGAGGCAGGGCTCCTGCAGACCTGGCCCGGCACCGTCCCCCGGCTCGGCGAGTTCGGGCCGGGCGAGCTCACGATCGACGACCCCGACCACATCGCCGATTCGTCGCTCGGCATGCACGTCGAATCGACCATGATCGGCGTGAACTGGGAGTACGACTCGGCGCTGTCACGAGCCCGGCTCGTTTCCGGAGAACTGCAGCACGCGCTCTCGGCCCAGGTGATCGTGCAGCGGACGGCGTGAGCCCCAGACGTCCCTGAGGCGGCGCGCCGGGCGTAGCCGCGGTCAGGTCAGGTGGACCCACTTCGAGACGCTCGGCACGCCGCGGTCGTCGACGATGTTCAGCATGTACCAGCCCGGCGGCGCGAGGTACCCGTCGAAATCGGCGGTCGCCGTGATCGTCGAGCCAACCTGGGTGAACTCGAGGTCGACGAGCCGCTGGTCGGGATCCATCGCATGGGTCGCGGCGCTCGGGCGGATGATCTCGACGTAGTTGATCGGCCGGAAGCCGTCGTGATGGAAGGTGATGTCGAACGGTTGGCCGTAACCGATCTCCGTCGGAACCGTGTCGACGACGGGGCGCGTCTTGCTCGTGTACGCGGGATACAAGGTCTCGATGCGCGTCTCGCCCACGCCGTTGTACCAGCCACCGAGCAACGCGACGCGTCCGTCAGGGAGCAGGATCGATTCGGCGTGGTACGCACGAGCGACCTTCGACTTCGGCATCTTGATCCAGGTGTTCGTCACCGGGTCGTAGCGCTGCGCCGTGTACCGCATGACGGTGCCCGGTTCGCTCACATCGCGGTCGGTACCGCCGGCCTGCAGCACGGTACGGTCGGGCAGGATCGAAGCGAGCACGTACATCTTCGTCTCGGAGATCGGCGGGCCGGCTGTGTATACCGGCGTCGGCGCGTCGAGATCGATGATGTCGACGTTCGCGGTCGACGTGCCGGTGCCATAGAGCCCGCCGCCGATCACCATGACGCGCTGGTCCTGCGCCGGCGGCAGGAGGACGCTCGCCCCTTGGTTCCGAGAATCGGCGGCCGTCAAGCCACTGACGGGCGTGAACGTGTTCGTGTCGACGTCCCAGATTCCCGGTGGGCTCGAGGTACCGAAGACGTTGACTCCCGAGAAGAACAGCCGTGTGTCGCCCGGGTTCGCGGGGTCCTCTTCGAGGAGGTGCATCGACGGGTACAGCGGGAGCGAGAACGCGGCGTCGACGGGGGCGCTCCAAGAACCCGTGCCGGAGTCGTAGACCTCGAAGCTGTTCGTGCCGAGCCGGTTCTCGTCGAGGCCCGCCATCGCGAGCACACGGCCGTCCTCGAGCGCGGTGACCGTCGGGTACCACCGACCCTTCGTCATGTCGCTCGCCGCTTCGTAGGTCTCGGTCCACGGATTGAACAGGTAGGTGTGCTTGCTCCCCATCGGGTAGTACTCGCCGGTCGCGGAATCGCCGTAGTCCTCGGTGCCACCCGCGATCAGGAGCCGGCCATCCTCGAGGAAGGCGTGGCCGGCGCAGAACATGTCGTACGGCGTCGGGATGAGCGAATACGAGTTGTCGGCCGGATCCCAGATGGAGGATCGGAACGTTCCCGCTGCGAACTGCTCCGCGTCGAAGCCGCTGCCCTCGACGAGCAGCACCTTGCCGGTCGGCAGGAGCGCGGCGTGGATCGAGCGAATGTCGAGGCCCGGAGTCGGCTGGATCTGCCAGAAGGCACATCCGGAGAGGACCAAGCAGCAACCCACGACGAGCGCGCGCCCGCCCACTCCCCTCAGTCGCACGGTCGTGAACTTAGCGTTTCGGACGAAACATTGCAATCGCTCACGACTCGGTCGCGTTGTCCTCCTCGCCCCCATCAGGTCATACTCGGCGGCGATGGGCGCGTACTTCGACGACACGGCCGACGTTGCGCGCCGGGTCCAGCTTCGCGACCGCCTGATCGTCGACTCGCTGCTCCGCCGCGCGCGACCCTACGCCGGACGGCGTATCGCCGATGTGGGTTGCGGGTATCACGCCGCGACAACTCGCCGGTTCCTCGCCGAGGCGGGCTCCCTCACGCTCGTTGATCGAAGTGTCTCGCCGGCGTTGCACGCACACCCGATCGTCACTGCGATCGAAGGGGCGCTCCCTGACGCACTCGAGAAGATCGGGGATGCATCGATCGATGTCGCGATCTGCTCGGCGGTGCTCGAGCATCTCGAGGATCCGGCGGCGACGCTCCGGCACCTCCGGCGGATCGTGGCACCCGGGGGACACTGTCTCATCGCGGTGCCGACGTGGGTCGCCAAGCCGATCCTCGAGTTCCTCGCGTTCCGGGTCCGTCTGTCCGAGACCGAGGCGGTCGCGATGGACGAACACCGCATGTACTACGCCCCGCGAGACCTGTGGCCGTTGCTCGTGCGCAGCGGCTTCCTCCCGAGCGAGATCAGGTGTTTCCGCCACTGGCTGCGGCTGAACACGTTCGCCGTCTGCCGGAAGTCCCCGCTGGCGCGCGTCGAGCAGCGCGCGTGATCGTCACCCGCACGCCGTTACGAATCTCCATCGGCGGCGGGGGCACCGACCTGCCGTCCTACTACCGCCGGCGTGGCGGCACGGTGATCTCGGCCGCCATCAACAAGTACGTGTACCTCGCTGTCAATGCGACCTTCACGAACGACTACCTGCTCAAGTACTCGGTCCACGAGCGGGTCGACAGCGCCGAGGCGATCGAGCATCCGCTGATCCGTGAGGTCGTGCTCCAGCACGGCATCGGGCCGGGCATCGAGATCGTGAGCGTCGCGGACATCCCCGCCGGTACCGGTCTCGGTTCGTCGGGATCGTTCACGGTCGGGCTGGTCCGCGCGCTGTCGGCATTCCGCCATCAGCACCTCTCGACGCGGGCGCTCGCGGAGGCCGCCTGTCACATCGAGATCGAGCGGCTCGGCGATCCCGTCGGGAAGCAGGACCAGTACATTGCAGCGTTCGGCGGGTTGAGCAGGTTCGACTTCCGGCCCGATGACTCGGTCGGTGTGGAGCGGTTGGCGGTGAGCGCGACGACGCTCGCCGATCTCGAGGAGCACCTGCTGCTCTTCTTCACCGGATACTCGCGCCGCGCCACGAGCATCCTCGCCGACCAGAAGCAGCGGTCGGAACAGGACGACCAGGCCATGCTCGCGAACCTCGACTACGTCAGCGACCTGGGCCGACGCATCGGATCTGCGCTCGACTCGGGCGACACGGCGCTGTTCGCCGAGCTCATGAACGAGCACTGGGAACACAAGCGGGCGCGCACCGGCGGGATCACCAGCGACGAGATCGACGAGTGGTACGCGCTCGCGCGCCGGAACGGCGCGCTCGGCGGCAAGCTCGTCGGCGCGGGCGCCGGAGGCTTCTTGCTCTTCTACGTGGAGAACGCGCGGCGCGTACGCAAGGCGATGGGCGAGGCCGGCCTCGCGGAGGTCCGGTTCGGATTCGACCACGACGGGTCCGTCGTGCTCGCTCGCAGCTGATGCCCTTGCCGTGCCTCGTGCTGGGAGGCGGAGTCGGGACGCGGATGCGTCCTGCGACCGATTCCGTCCCGAAACCCCTGCTGCGCGTTGCCGGCGAGCCCTTCGTCGTCCATCAGCTGCGATGGCTCGCGTCGGAGGGCGTCACCGACGTCGTGTACTCGATCGGCTACCTCGGCCACATGATCGTTGACACGTTGGCTACGCGCGACGACCTCGGCTGCTCGGTGCGGTTCGTCGACGAGGGCAGCGCGCGCCTGGGCACGGGTGGCGCGGTCCGCCTCGCCGTCGAGGCAGGCCCGCTCACCGGTTCGTTCTTCGTGCTGTACGGCGACTCCTACCTTCGGCTCGACCTGGCAGATGTCGAGGAGGCGTTCGAGCGCGGCGACGGCGAGGCGCTGATGACGGTCTACCGGAACGACGGCGAGTGGGACGCGAGCAACGCCGCCTTCGACGGCCACACCGTCGTCCGTTACGACAAGCGCGAACCGGATCCCGCCGCAGCCGGGATGCGCTACATCGACTACGGCTTGTCGATCCTCCGCCGCGATAGCGTGATCTCCCGTATCCCGAGTGGCCGGCCGAGTGACCTTGCGGAGTTCTTTCGAACGATGAGCCTCGAAGGGCGGCTCTCCGGCTACGAGGCGCAGCACCGCTTCTTCGAGATCGGCTCCCCGCGCGGTTTGGCCGAACTGGCACACCACCTGGAGTCAGAGCTCCCGTGACGAGACCGCCGCACGCCGACCCGAGTGCAGTGCTGCTCGTCCCCGACGACGACGTGGACGAGCCCGAGCTCTCGATCGTTGTCCCCGCCCTCGACGAGGAGCTCACCATCACCGAGTTCGTCGCGTGGTGCAAGGAGGGCCTGGACGCCGCTGGCGTCGTCGGCGAGATCCTCATCGTCGACAGCTCGTCGGACCGTACCGGCGAGCTGGCGCTCCTCGGCGGCGCGCGGGTGCTGCGTGTCCCCAAGCGCGGGCTCGGCCGCGGCTACCTCGACGCGTTGCCGTACGTCCGCGGGAAGTGGATCATCATGGGCGACGCGGACTGCACGTACGACTTCCGGCTCCTGGAGCCTTTCGTCGCGCGGTTCCGCGAAGGGTACGAGTACGTGATGGGCTCGCGCTGGAAGGGCTCGATCGAGCCCGGCTCGATGCCGGCGCTGCACCGGTATCTCGGCACGCCGATCACGACGTGGATCCTGAACCGTGTGTACTCGAGCAAGTTCAGCGACATCCATTGCGGCATGCGCGGGATCACGCGTGATGCGCTCGAACGCATGAACTTGCAGTCACAATCGTGGGAGTACGCGTCCGAGATGGTCCTCAAGTCGGTGCACATGCGGCTGCGAACGGCCGAGGTACCGGTGAGGTTCTTGAAGGACCGCGAAGGCCGTCTCAGCCACCACAAGCGAGCCGGCTGGCGCTCACCGTTCCTCGCGGCGTGGATCAACCTCAGAGCGATGTTCATCTACGGCTCCGACTTCTTCCTGCTCCGACCGGGCCTTGTGCTGATGGCAATCGGCCTCCTCCTCACGCTGCCGGTGAGCTTCGGCGACGTGCACATCGGGGCCATCGCACTATCGCTCAACTGGCAGTTCCTCGGCGTCGCCGTCCTCGCGATCGGCAGCCAGACGTTCTTCATGGGTTGCGTTTCCCAGGTGCTGTTCGACTACACGGACCGCAAGAGCCATCGATTACGCGCGATCTTCCCGTACACGCGAACAGTGCTGATCGCGTTCGCGCTGGTGTTGCTCGGCATCGCGCTGGCGATCCCTCTGGTGGTCGCATACGTCACGAACGATCTCGCCCTCGAGACACCAGACACCGCGCAGAACCACCTCGCGGTCACAGGACTTGCCAGCGCGATCACCGGGACACAGCTGTTCGTGTTCACGCTGGTGCTGCACGGATCGATCATCTCGACCAAGAGCGGCCGGTTGGGTGCCGCGAGACGGGAGTAGCGGGACCACGTCGTACTTTCAACGATCGGGCCTTCAACGAGCAGGCCTTCAACGAGCAGGCCTTCAACGAGCAGGCGTTCAACGAGCGGGCTCGTACGGCCAGCACCGACGACTCACTCCCGTCGACCGCCTCGGCGTGTGGCTGAGCGGCGTCGCCGTCCGACGTCGTGCCGAGTTCGCCGGCGCCCGCATCGGCGACTTCGGCTGCGGCTTCGAGGCGCGCTTCACGCGGACGCAGCTCTCGGTGGTGCGCTCGGCGGTCCTCGTCGATGTCGCGCTCGCTCCCGACCTGCGACACCACCCAAAGGTGACGGCGATCGAAGGCTCGATCCCCGACGTGCTCCCGACGCTCCCTGCGTCGTCTCTCGACGTCACGTTGTGCCTCTCGGTGCTGGAGCACCTCTGGGACCCCGAGTCGACCCTCCGCGAGCTGCGGCGAGTCACCGCGCCGGGAGGGATCGTGCTCGTCAACGTCCCCTCGTGGCGCGGCAAGTGGGCGCTCGAGCTGTCGGCCTTCCGCCTCGGTCTCAGCCCCGCCGACGAGATGGACGATCACAAGTGGTACTTCGATCCACACGAGCTGTGGCCGATGCTCGTGCGCGCCGGGTTCAAGCCGAGTGAGATCCGGTGCCGCCGCCACAAGCTGGGGCTCAACACGTTCGCCGCGTGCCGTGTCACCGGTGATCCGCCAGGAGGGCCGCGTGAGTGACTTCGCCGCCGACTACGTCAACGAGTCCATCGAGATCCTGCGATCCGTCGACCTCGCCTCGGTCGATCGCGTCGCGGCGGGGCTCGCGGCGGTTCGCGAACGCCGCGGCCGGTTGTTCGTGCTTGGCGTCGGTGGTTCGGCGGCGCACGCGTCGCACGCCGTCAACGACTTCCGCAAGCTCTGCGGGATCGAGGCATACGCACCGACCGACAACGTCAGCGAGCTGACGGCGCGCACGAACGACGAGGGCTGGGACACGGCCTTTACCGGTTGGCTCGAGGTCTCACGTCTCGGCGAGGACGACGCCGTCCTCGTGCTGTCGGTGGGCGGCGGAGACGCGGAGCGCAACGTCTCCGCGAATCTCGTTCGTGCCTTGGCGCTCGCCGCCGACGTCGGCGCGACGGTCTTCGGCATCGTCGGTCGCGACGGCGGTGCGACCGCGCGCGCGTCGGACTCGGTCGTGCTGATTCCCCCGTTGTTCGTCGACCGAGTGACGCCGCACACCGAGGGCCTGTGCGCGGTCGTGTGGCACCTGCTTGTGTCGCACCCGGCCTTGCAGATCTCGCCGACGAAGTGGGAGCGCGTCGAGCGCTCCACAGACGCGCCGTGACCGGCGACCCGTTTCGGCACGTCACGATCGTCGGCGGCGCCGGTTTCATCGGCAGCCATCTCGTCGCAAGGCTGCTGGCACGTTCAACGCCCGAGCGCGTCGTGGTGTTCGACAACTTCACGTCCGGTCGCCGGTGGCACCTCGATGCGGCGGCGCGCGACCCACGGCTGCAGATCATCGAGGGACAGGTCGTCGACCGTGATCAGCTCGTTCGAGCGATGTCCGGCGCGACGAGCGTCGTGCACCTCGCGTCGAACCCCGACATCGCTCGCGCGATGGTCGAGCCGACGATCGACTTCGACGAGGGCACGTTGCTCACGCACTGCGTGGTCGAGGCGGCACGGCTCGCCTCCGTGGGCCTGGTGCTCTACGCGTCCGGCAGCGGCGTGTACGGCGACCTCGGCGAGCGCGAGGCCGACGAGGGTCACGGACCGCTCGAACCGGTGTCGACGTACGGCGCGAGCAAGCTGGCGGGTGAGGCGCTGATCTCGGCGTACGCGCACATGTTCGGCCTCCGGGGGCGATCGCTTCGCTTCGGCAACGTCGTCGGGCCGAATCAAACCCACGGTGTGGGCTTCGACTTCGTCCGCAAACTCCTCGCAGATCCGACGCGCCTCGAGATCCTCGGCGATGGCAACCAGAGCAAGTCGTATGTGCATGTCGACGACGTGCTCTCGGCGGTGCTCCTCGCCGGCGAGCAGGCCTCGGATCCCTACGACGTCTTCAACGTCGCGACGGGCGACTACATCACGGTCACCGAGATCGCACATCTGGCGATCGACTGCCTCGGCCTCGACCCGGCTTCCGTCGAGCTGGTGTACCGCGGCGGTGATCGCGGCTGGAAGGGCGATGTCCCCGTCGTGCGGGTGGCGACCGGGCGGATCCGTGCACTCGGATGGCGGAACGAGGACGGGTCGCGCGAGGCGTTGCGACGATCGATGATGTCGATGCTCGACGACGGCAGGGCAGGCCGGCTCTGGTGAGCACGCGAGTGCGGGGCGCGGTCTTTCTCGATCGCGATGGCGTGCTCAACGAGGCGCGCGTGACGAACGGGCGGCCGTTCCCGCCCCGGCGAACCGACGATGTCGTCATGCTGCCCGGCGTCCGCGAGGCGTGTCGCCGGCTCGCCGACGCGGATTGGCTCCTCGTCGTCGTCACGAACCAGCCCGACATCGCGCGAGGCACCTGCACGCGCGAGGAGGTCGACGCGATCAACGCCGTCGTGACGGCAGACCTCCCGATCTCCGAGGTGGTCGTCTGCCCGCACGACGACGCGGATGGGTGCCGGTGTCGCAAGCCCCGACCCGGAATGCTGCTCGACGCCGCGTTGCGTTGGGATGTCGACCTCACCTCGAGCTGGATGGTCGGCGACCGCTGGCGCGACGTCGAGACCGGCCGGGCGGCCAGCGTGCAGACGATCTTCGTCGATCGGGGGTACTCCGAGCGGCTGTCGAGCCCGCCGGATCACACCGTTCGCGACCTGCCGGAGGCAGTCGAGGTGATCCTCCGATAGACTCGCGGGCTCCACTCGAGCGTCTGGAGCACTGCGTCAAGGGTCGAGAAGGATCGAGGGATCGGGCGATGAGCGACGTGGTCCGCGGATTGGTGGTGAAGATCTTCGCGGACGGCGCCGAGGTCGCGCAGATCGACGAGCTGGCTGCGAACCCGCTCGTCAGCGGCTTCACGACGAACCCGACGCTCATGCGCGCCGCCGGCATCGACGACTACGCAACGTTCGTGAAGCTGCTCACCACCCAGATCACCGACCGGCCGATCTCCTTCGAGGTGATCTCCGACGACTTCGACGAGATGGAGCGCCAGGCGCTCTACCTCCATGGCTTCGGCGACAACGTCTACGTGAAGATCCCGATCACGGACACGTCGGCTGTCAGCGCCGCGCCGCTGATGGCGAGGCTGGCCGCGGCTGGTGTTTCGGTGAACGCGACCGCGATCATGACCCTCGATCAGGTGCGCGTCGCGGCCCAGGCGCTCGGCGGCGGACCGCCGGCCGTGATCTCGGTCTTCGCCGGCCGCATTGCGGATGCCGGCGTGGATCCGGTTCCGGTCATGCGCGCCGCGAAGCAGATCGTGGCAGAGCACGAGAACCTCGAGCTCCTCTGGGCGAGCCCCCGCGAGGTGCTCAACGTCGTCCAGGCTGACGAGGTCGGTTGCGACATCATCACGATGACGCCCGACCTCCTGCGCAAGCTGCCTTCGCTCGGTCGCGATCTCGGCGAGTTCTCGCTCGCCACCGTGCAAATGTTCCGCGACGACGCGGTCGCGGCGCGGTACGACCTGTAGCGCTGTGTTCGACGCCGATGTTGCGGCCGATCGCGCGCCCGGTGCGGTGTTGACGTCCAGACGGCGACCGTCGCTGCTCGGTTTCGACGCGCTCGACGGTCTCGTGCTGGTCGCACTTGTGGCCGCGGCCTCTTGGACGCGTCGTTACGGGCTGCCGGACGACGGCTTGTGGTTCGACGATTCATGGGTGGGCGCGGGCCCCGTGAAGGGGTCGGCCTCGCAACTGCTGATCGTGCAGTCGGGTCATCCGGGCTTCTCGGCGCTGCTGATGGGCGTGTCACGGATCTGGAACGGCTCCTCGGTGCTCGGCGGCCCGGCGTTCGTCGCCGGCATTCTCGGACCCGTTGCGCTGTACCTCGTCGTGCGTGCGATCGGCTTCGCACGACCGATCGGCGCACTTGTCGCTGCCGCCCTCGTCGTGGCCGACGTCCCCATCCTGTACGCGGGACGCGTCAAGACCTACACCATCGATCTCCTCATCGTGGCAGCAATCATGCTCGTGCTGCCGCGTGTGGTGCGCGTGACCTGGCGTTGGCGGATGGCCATCGGGTGGACCGCCGCCGCGTTCATCGTGGGGTCCGTCAGCGGGTTCGCGATGGCCGCCACCGCGACTGCTGCGCTCGTGGTCGTGGCGCACAGTCGATCCGACCTGCGCTACCGGCTCGGCGCTCTCGGCGCGCAAGCGTTGGCGCAGTACTCGCTCGTGCAGATCCTGCACGCACGCTCGAACCTCGAAGACCTCGAAGCCTCACAAGAGATCTACGACGGCCACCTCGAGTGGGAGTGGAACCCGATCTCGTTCGTGGGCCAGGTGCTGCGGCACCTTCGCCGCATCGCCGTCGTCTACCCGGGCGGCACGAAATGGTCGACGCTCCTCTTGGCGGTCGTCGCCGTCGCCGGGCTTGCCCTCGCGTCGCTCACCGGCCGCGTCCGCGTCCGCTACGCCGGCGCGCTCATGCTCGTCACGTTCGCGGGTGCGTTCTTCAGCGTCCTCCCGTTCGGGCCCGACGACTGGTACTGGAAGGACTCGGGCCTGCCACCGAACCCGCTGTCGCGCGGCGAACGGGGCTCGATCTGGCTCGTTCCGGCGATCGCGATCGGGCTCGCTGCGGCTCTGCACCTCGTGCGCCGGCTCGTCGCGACTGGCACGAGACGCCGAACCGCCTTCGACGTCGTGCTCTGGGCCGGGGCAGCGGGGCTCGTCCTTTTCGGGCTCGGCACGACGCCACCGCGGTATCCCCTGCCGGGCAACGCTTCGGCCACCGCCTACATCGAGTCGGAGCTGACCGACGGCGATGTCGTGCTGCTCACGAGCACGAGCATCTACTCATTCCTCGTCGAGACCACCCTGGCCACCGAGCTGCACGCCACGCCGGATCGCCACATCGGCTACACGCCGGAGTTCACCGACGCTCCCATCTACACCTTCGGCGGGTTCGGACAGCACGAGGCGCGACCACGAGAGGTCCGGAGCCTCACGGAGACCGCGCGCCGCGTCCTGCTCATGGACTCGATCCCCGGTCTCGGAGGACTCGAAGTCGAGCCGATCGTGCGAGGCCTCCGCTCCGGAGGATTCAACCTCGAACGCGTCGAGCGCTTCGGCGCGGTCGAGGTGATGGTGTTCGAGCGCTGAACACGAGCCCGCGGCGTCTCATGACGGCAGCGGCGGGAGCGGCAGGCGGCGACCGAACGCGAACCGGTACCAGCGTAGGTACTTCGGGATCCACGCCCAGAGCTTGAAGTTGGACTCGCCCTCGACGCGGTCGAGCCAGATCGTGGGCAGCTCGGCGACGGGCTGGCGGTACCGCCTCGCCTTGGCGACGAGCTCGAGCGCGATCTCGAACCCGGCATCCGACTCGATGCCGACCCGGCGGACGAAGTCGCGCCGGTATGCCTTGAAGGAGCTCGTCGCGTCGTGTGTGCCGACGCGCGCGAACCAATACAGCGACACGCCGGCAGCGCGCGACATGAGCGACTTCAGCGCGGGACCCCCGACCTGTCGGCCACCCGCCATGTACCGGGACGCGGCGGCGACGACGACGCCGCGCTCGACCAGGCGGGCGAGCAGGTCGATCTGCAGCGGGTCGTCCGACCCATCGGCCATCGTCACGACGACCACGTCGGCGCGCGCGTGGTCGATCCCGTAGCGGATCGCGCGGGCTGGACCGCGTCCGTAGGTATTGAGGGTTGGTTGCAGGCGCGGCTCGGTGGTCGCGTACTTCTGGAGGTGCGGGCGGGTGGTGTCCTCGTCCGAGTCGTACACGCACAACACCTCGCAAGGGAGTGCCACGGACGCGAAGATCCGGTCGAGGCACGCGATGATGGCGTCGTCCTCGTTGTAGACCGGGACGACCACAGAGACCCGTGGCATCACGCTTCTGCGACCTCGAGCCGAACTCTCCGGTCGATGAGCCGGGGGCCTCGGGGGATTCTGGCAATCACGTACCGGCTCCTCGAACGTAGGGACGGTCGTGGGTCCTTTACGCCGACGACCCCAGACGATACCCTCCTGCGTTGGTCATGGACGGGCTGGTGGGCCGGACACGCGCGTGAACTTGCGACGGATCTACGAGTACCGATTCCGCGACGTCGAGCCGGGCGCGCGCGCTGCAGTGTGGTCCGAGATCGCCGGTTACCTGCACAAGCGGCTCGGTCGACCGGAGCGCGTGCTGGACCCCGCCGCCGGGCTCGGCGAGTTCATCGCCGCGTGTCCCGCGCCGGAGCGATGGGCAGTCGATCTCGTCGACCACGGCATCGGCCGGCTCGACGGCGTGACAACGATCATTGCCCCGATCCTCGAGGCAGATCTCCCCGAGCGCCACTTCGACCTCGTGTTCGTGTCGAACCTCCTCGAGCATCTCGAATCGCCAGAGCAGATCGCGCAGCTGCTCGCGAGGTTC
>Ga0247727_10010315_pt1 | contig 16591 bp, 10 predicted proteins | sample WisWelCaveWW1625_FD_202498 | JGI IMG/M metagenome (GOLD analysis project Ga0247727, IMG submission 202498) | Biofilm microbial communities from Wishing Well Cave, Virginia, United States - WW16-25 | ecosystem: Environmental > Aquatic > Deep subsurface > Groundwater > Cave microbial mat | place... | reverse complement strand
CAGCCGGCGATCCCACCGGGCCAGCTCGTCGCCGGCGTCCTGCCGCGCCGGGTCCGGCTGGAGCCGTATGGCGCGGCCGTTCGCATCCACCAGGAAGAACCGGCGCCCGGCGCGGTCGGTCGCGTCGGGCTCGGCGTCCCAGATCACGTGCAGCCGCCCCTGCAGTGCGGGGCCCTGCGCCATGCCCGCGGAGGGCGGGAGGAGGGCGAGCATCGCGAACGACGCCGCGAGGCACCGCAGGCCGCTCACGGCGAGCGTTCCGCGGTGGTGTCGGCATGAATCGAGCGGACGCGCAACACGGTCGCGGACTCCCGGACCCCAGACACGGTCACGCGGCGCCTATTCAGGGCCAGGCGGCCCTCGGCGGCCCGCGCCGTCTCCTGGTCGAGCAGCAGCTCCACGGATTGGGCGGAATCGCCGAGGAGGTAGTAGCGGGTTGCGCCGTTCCACACGATGTGGAACCAGCCCGAAGCAGTGACTTCCGTGCCGCACGCCGGCGGCTCGCACCGCGGTACGGCGGTCCGTGGTGCCGTGCCGCATGCGACCGTCCAAGCCAGTGCCGCGACGATCGCGCGGCGGGCGTACCTCATGGGGCTGAACCTAGGGGCCTGCGGAGAGCGCGCAACTCGGCCTAAAACCGGGAACCGACGCCGCTACGGACCCTAGGCCGCCAACACCTTTACGTCGTAGGCCCGGAACCGGCGGTCGCGGGTGACCAGCGTGAGAGCGTCCGCCCTGGCCTGCGCGGCGAGGAGGCGGTCGAACGGGTCGCGATGATGCCAGGGCAGCGCGGCAACCTGTTCGGCGTGCGCGAAGGTGACTGGGAGCTCGAGGAACCCCGAGTCTTCGGCGGCCTCCGCCACGGTGCGCGACGGCCGCAGCCGGCCGAGCGACGTCTTGATCGCCACCTCCCAGGCCGTGGCCGCACTCACGTACACCTCGTCGGCGTCGAGAATGGCCTGGCGGGCGCGTGCGGCGAGCCGCGCGCCCTCGTCCCACCAGATGAGGACGTGCGTATCCAGCAGCAGCCTCATCCCCCGCCAGCCTCGAAGTCGGCCAGCACGTCGCCGGGAAGCGGGGCGTCGAAGTCCGGGCCGACGCGCCAGCGGCCCTTCCCCTGGCCCGGTACGCGGCGCGCGCGCGCGGCGTCGAAGCCCACGAGCCGTGCCTTCGGCTTGCCTGACTTGGCGATGATGATCTCGGCGCCGCCGGCGGCGCGCTCGACCAGCGACGAGAGTTTCGTCTTGGCCTCGTAGAGGCTCACCACCTCGCGCACCACACGCTTCTTCGTCGCCATCACGGCCTCCCCGCGCAAACCTAGCAGCCTTGACCAATCTGGTCAAGCTTCTACCGGGGGCCGGGCCCGTCTTCCCCTTCTTCCCCTTCTTCCTTCGCGGGGTCAATGCGGCCCGGGCGAACCGCGCGAGCCGGCCGGACCCCGCACGATATCGAGCCGAAGCTCGCTCCAGCCACCCACCTGGAAGTACTGAACGCGCAGCTCGTGTCGCCCGCCCGCAACCGGTGCGTGGTCCACCGCCGATTCGTGCAACGACCAGTTGTCGATAACCAGCGCGCCGTCGACCCAGACTCGCACCCCGTCGTCGCTGATCGTCCGCAGCGTGTACTCGCCCGGCGCCAAGGTTACGGTGGTGGTGGCTTCGAGGGCCCAACGCTCCTGGGGCAGGCTCGGGATGGTCGGCCGGTACCACATGTAGTCGAGCCGCGGAGCGCGTCGAGCGAACAACGGCGCGGCCAAAAGGAGCGCCGCGAACGCGTCGGCTCGGGTACGAGGGTCGGTGCTGTCGCTCCACGCGAAGAAGCGGATGTCCCAGTCGGCGGCCGGCTCGAACCGGCCGTACGAGAAGCGATGCGGCCGGCCGGCGCTCAGCGTGGCTCCGCGCGGTGACGTGGCCGCCGCGCCGCGGTACTCCAGCATCAGGTCCCAATCTCCCGTCGAGTCGGGGGCGGGGGTCACGACGATCGTGTCGCCGACGAGGCCCGACGGGGAGGACAGCGACACGAGGCCCCGGCGGCTCACCGCGCGCCAGCGACCCGGTGGTCCCAGCACCGCCAGGCGCAACGGCACGGCGCGGGTGCTGTCCACGGGCCAAAGCTTGGGCGAGCGCCAGTCGTACGGGCCCCATTCGTCCACGACGATCGCCGAGCGATCGCGGCGGGACAGCGGCGTCGCCGGCGGCTCGGGCCGCCCGCCGATCGGTGCAGGCGCCAGCCGGGCATACTCGGCGGGCAGATCAGCCGATCGGGCCACACCGCCGGGGCCTTGTGGACCGGCGTGTGTGATGTTGCCATCCGACCGGAAGACCGCCGTGTCGCTCAGCACCGTCGTCGAGTCCACACCGGCCCACCGATTGGCCAGCAGCGCGAGGCCGCTGGTCCGCACGGCCCGGACGCCGACACGGTTGCGCGCGAAGTGATTGGCCTCGACGCGCACGTCGCGGCTGCGCGTGTCGCGGTAGCGCGGATAGCCCCAGTCGGCCGCCTGGGTGGGGTTGGCCCACAGGCTGATCGCCGTCGAGTCGCCGGCGAAGTCGTTCGCCACGATGGCGTTGTCCTGGCCGTGCTCGATCGCGATGCCGAACCGGTTGCCGGCGAACCGGTTGCCGGCGATCAGCGAGCCGTAGCTGTAGCCGCCCCACAGCCCGTAGGTGCTGCCCACGACCCGGTTCGCCACGAACGTGTTGCGGCTGAAAGTGGCCTCCATGCCGTTCGTCGGCGCGTAGCTGAAATCGTTCCCGTAGAACAGGTTGTCGTTGGCGCCTCCGCGCCCCGAGTCCATGGTGCTCTGGCCCGCCCACAGGAACAGGCCGTCGCCGCCGTGCGTCACCGAGTTGTAGGCGACCACGTTGCGGCAGCTCTGCTCGTACATCAGGATCCCCGCGGAGTCCTGGCCGCGGCGGTAGAAGCCGTGGCTGTAGCCGCGGACATCGTAGTCGACGCGGTTGTGCATGAGGACGTTGTCGCTGGATCGGTACAGGCCGATGCCGAGGCCAGAGTTGAACGAGAAGTTGTTGTCCAGGATGCGCAGCGAGTCGCTGCGTGTCAGGAGCAGCGCGTTCATGCCCTGGACCACGCGGTTGCCGCGGATGGTCCCGCCGGTGACGCGGTCCAGGTAGATCGCCGCGCCGAACCGAAGCCACTCGCCCTGGTCGTTGCGGTGGAACGAGAGCCAATCGGCCAGGCTCTCGTGCTCCACGAGGCTGAACAGCCGCGGCTTCCAGTTGTACGAGAAGTCGCCGCCGACGATGTCGAGATTGCGCGTGCCTCGCGCCAGGATGCCGATCTTGTAGCCGCGGATGCGGGGCCGCACGATCCGCACGTTCCGCCCGCCGTCGATCCGCACCGCGACGCCGGCGGCGCGATCGGGATCGGCGTCGGGCGGCAGGCCCTCGAGCGTGGCGCCGGCGAAGTCCACGGTGATGTCGTCGCCGCGGACCACGATCAGCGCCGAGTCCGCCGGCGCCGGGAGCCGCCAAAGGCCCGGACGGATGCGCACCGACCGCGTGATGACCAGCCCGGCTCGCGGCGTCACCACGGGCAGCTGGGCCGGCGCCTCCAAGGGTGCCGCCAGGACCACCAGCGCGACGAGGGCCCGGTACGCACCGGGCCCTCGCATCCTGCTCTGCTCGCTCACCCGCGGAGCCCCGTTTACTGCACGGCGTTGATCATGTTGAAGATCGGCAGGTACATGGCGACGATCATGCCGCCGACGATCACGCCGAGCACCACGATCATCACCGGCTCCATGAGGCTGAGCAGCGCTTCGACCGCCGCGTCCACCTCTTCGTCGTAGAAGTCGGCGATCTTGCTGAGCATCTCGTCCAGGCCGCCGGTCTGCTCGCCGACGGCGATCATCGAGATCACCATGGGCGGGAACACCTTCGACTTCTGGAGTGGCGCCGCGATGGTCTCGCCACCCGCGATGCTGGCGCGGCTCTCCATCACGGCGTCGTGGATGACGCGGTTGCCGGCCGTCTTGGCGGTGATCTCGAGGCCGTCGAGGATGCTGACGCCCGACGCGATCAGCGTGCCCAAGGTGCGCGTGAACCGCGACACCGCCGACTTCCGGATCAGGTCGCCGAGCACCGGCACGTTGAGCAGCAGCCTGTCGATGTTGAGCTTGCCCTGCGGCGTGGCGTAGTAGCGCCTGGTCCCGAAGAAGATGAGGAAGCCGGCGAGGATCATCGCCCACCAGAAGCTCTGCAGGAAGCTGGAGGCCCCGATCACGATGAGTGTGGGCAGCGGCAGGCGCTGGCCGATGCCGGCGAACATGTCCTGGAACACCGGGATCACGAAGATGAGCAGGATGACGATGGCCAGGCCCGCGACCGTGAAGATCACGGCCGGGTAGATCATCGCGCCCTTCACCTTCCGCACCAGCGCGTCGTTCTTCTCCATGAACACCGCGAGGCGCAGCAGGATGGTGTCGAGAATGCCGCCGGCCTCGCCCGCCGCCACCATGTTGACGTACAGCTCGGTGAACGCCTTGGGGTGCTTGCGCAGCGCGTCGGCGAGGGTGTGCCCCGACTCCACGTCGTACACCACCTGCTTGGTGACGTCCTTCAGGGCCTTGTTCTCGCTCTGCTCGGCGAGAATGTCGAGCGCCTGCACCAGCGGGAGGCCCGAGTTGATCATCGTGGCGAACTGGCGCGTGAAGATCACGATGTCGCGGGTGGTGACGCCCTTCTGGAACGCCGTGAGCTTGATGTCCTTCGGCGCCTGCTGGACCTTCACCACGATCATCCGGTTTTTCCGGAGATGGGCGACGACGTCGTTCTCCGACGGCAGATCGATGGAGCCGGACTGCAGCTCCCCGGTGAGCGTCCGCGCGGTGTAGTTGAAGACCGGCATGCGTCAGCCTCCTGTGCGCGTCAGCGCTTGAGACCGCCGGTGAGCGGCCGATCCTTCGGCATCACCGGTTTGCCGTCGTCCTCGCCCGGCACCGGCTCGCCCACCATTCGCAGGAACTCGTTCGGGTCCGCCGTGGCCCGCAGGCACTCGTCCAGCGTCACCTCGCGGTTCATGTAGTGCACGTACAGCGAGTCGTTCATGGTCTGCATCCCGAACTTCTTGCCCGCCTGCATCGACGACGTGATCTGGTGCACCTTGTCGTCGCGGATCAGCGCGCGGATTGCCGGCGTGCACACCATGATCTCGCACGCCATCACCCGGCCCTTGCCCTTCGCCTTCGGCAGCAGCGTCTGCGTGATCACGCCCTCGAGCACGAACGCCAGCTGGGCCCGGATCTGCGACTGCTGGTGCGCGGGGAACACGTCGACGATGCGGTTGATCGTTTCCGCGCACGAGTTGGTGTGCAGCGTGGCGAAGGCCAGGTGGCCGGTCTCGGCGATCGTCAGGCCCGCCTGGATCGTCTCGAGGTCGCGCATCTCGCCCACCAGCACCACGTCCGGGTCCTGCCGCAGGGCGTATTTCAGCGCGGCCGAAAACGACTTGGTGTCCGTGCCCACCTCGCGCTGGTTGACGATGCAGCCCTGGTGCCGGTGGATGAACTCGATCGGGTCCTCCACCGTGATGATGTGCCCCTTCCACTCCTTGTTGATCTTGTCGATCATGGCCGCGAGCGTCGTGCTCTTGCCCGACCCCGTCGGCCCGGTCACCAGCACCAAGCCGCGCGGCTTCTCGGACAGCTTCGCCACGATCGCCGGCAGGTTGAGCTGGTCGAACGTCTTCACCGAGAACGGGATCTGCCGGACCACCATCGCCACGCAGCCACGCTGCTTGAACGCGTTGCCGCGGAACCGCGCCAGGTTCTGGATGCCGAAGCTGAAGTCCAGCTCGTCCTCCATCTCGAAGCGCTTCTTCTGCTGCTCGGTGAGCACCGAGTAGGCGATCTGCAGCGTGTCCTTCGGCGTCAGCACGTGCTCGATCCGGCTGCTCGTGATCTCGCCGTCCACGCGGATCTTGGGTCGCTCGCCCGCCGTGATGTGCAGGTCGCTCGCCTCGCGCTCGATCATCTCCTCCAGCAACGCCCGGAGGTTGACCACGCTGGGGGAGGCCCCCTGGGGTGCCGTCATGCTGCCGTCTCCTTCACCACTTCCTCGAGGGTCGTGACGCCCTTCTTGATCTTCAGGATGCCGTCCATCCGCAGGGTCAGCATCCCGTCGCCGACCGCCTGCGCCTGCAGCTCGGCCGTCGAGGCGCCCTTGAGGATCATCCGCCGCAGCTCCGGCGACAGCGCCATCACCTCGTACAGACCCGCGCGGCCCTTGTAGCCCGACCCGGCGCACAGGTCGCACCCTTTCCCCTTGAAGAAGGTGATGCCCTCCCATTCCTTCAAGGTCGTCCCGAGCGCCTTGAGCTCCACCGCGTCGTACTTGGTCTCCGCCTTGCACTCCTTGCAGATCCGCCGCACCAGCCGCTGCGCCACGATCAGGTTGACCGCGCTCGAGACGTTGAACGGCTCGATGCCCATGTCGATCATGCGCGTGATCGTCGAGGGCGCATCGTTGGTGTGCAGCGTGGACAGCACCAGGTGGCCCGTGAGCGCGGCCTTGATCGCGATGCCGCCGGTTTCGATGTCGCGGATCTCGCCCACCATGATGATGTTCGGGTCCTGGCGCAGGAACGCCTTCAGCGCCGCCGCGAACGTCATCCCGATCTCGTTGCGCACCAGGACCTGGTTGATCCCCATCAGGTTGTACTCGACCGGGTCCTCGGCCGTCATGATGTTCACGTCGATCGTGTTGACCCGCGACAGCGCCGAGTACAGCGTGGTCGTCTTCCCCGACCCCGTCGGCCCCGTGACCAGCACCATCCCGTACGGGTTGAGGATCGCCTTCATCAGGTCTTCCTCGGCCTTCTGCTCGAACCCGAACTTCGACAGGTCGAGCGTCAGGTTCCCCTTGTCGAGGATCCGCATCACGATCTTCTCGCCGAACAGCACCGGCAGCACCGAGACGCGGTAGTCGATCACCCGCTTGCCCATCTTCAGCTTGATGCGGCCGTCCTGCGGCACGCGCCGCTCCGCGATGTTGAGCGACGACATGATTTTGATGCGGCTCGTCAGTGCCGCCCGCAGCTTGAGCGGCGGCTTCATCACTTCCGCGAGCGACCCGTCCACGCGGTAGCGCACCCGCATCTCGTGCTCGAACGGCTCGATGTGGATGTCCGAGGCGCCCCGCTTCACCGCGTCGGTGAGGATGGCGTTGATCAGCTTCACGACCGGCGCGTCGTCCACCAGCTGCGCCTGCCCCTCGTCCTCGGCCTCCTTATCCTCTACGACCTCCAGCTCGTCGGCGGCCTCGGCGCCCATCTCGTCGATGAGCTTGTCGAGCTGCTGGTCTACCTGTTCGTAGTGCTTCTCGAGCTGGGTCCGCAGCGTGTACTCCCCGGCAATGACCGGGAAGATGTCGTAGCGCGTGATGAACTTGAGATCGTCGAGGACCGAGGTGTTCGTGGGGTCCGCCATCGCCACGGTCAGCGTGCGCCCCTCACGCTTCAACGGCAGCACCAGGTGCTTCAGCGCGACGTCGCCCGGGATCATCTTGACGATCTTGGGGTCCACTTCGAACCGGGCGAGGTCCACCGCGGGCATCCGGTACTGCCGCGCCAGCATCTTCGTGATCTCGGTCTCCTGCACAAAGCCGAGCTTCACGAGGTTGTAGCCCAAGCGGGTGCCGTTGGCTCGCTGCTCCTGCAACGCCTTGTCGAGCTGATCCTTGGTGATCAGCCCTTCCTTGATGAGCAGATCGCCAAGGCGGTCGCCGCCCGAGGCCTGAGCCGGTGCCGACATGGGTTCTGAGTCGCCAGTCCGCGAAGGGTTAGAAGGGGAATACTACCGGGCACCACACCCCTGTCAAGGCGCGCGGCGACGCCGTGCAACGCGCTGCAACGCTTGGACTTTGGTGACGCGCGCCACGCCCGAGAACGTGGCCCAGCGCTCGAGCCGCGCCAGCATCGCGGGCCCAACACCCCGCACCCGATCGAGCCCCTCGAGCGAAGCGAAGGGACCGTTCGTGTCACGGTCGGCTACGATGCGCCGGGCCAGTTCGGGGCCCACGCCGGGCAGCCGCTCCAGCTCCGCCAGGCCGGCCCGGTCCACGTCTACCTTCTCCCCGGGCCTGAGCGGCCGGACGTGCTCCTCGGCCTGCTGGACCCGGGCCAGCTGGGCGGAGAGGTCGTGGGCGGGCAGCTCCGGCGCGACCACGGCCGCCCCCGGCGGCCCGGCGCCGCCCCCCCCCCGGTGGGCGCGGACGACGCGCATCAGGCCGCCCGCGGCCGCCACCGCCGCCAGAAACACCAGCGCGCGGCGCTCATCGCGGGTGAACATCGGAGCAACATGGCGAGTGGCGAGTGGCGAGTGGTAAGTGGGTTGTTGCAGGACGGGGCGTTTTCTTGCGGTCCTAAACCCAGTCTGGCCGATGTCCCACCGCCACTCGCATACTCGCCACTCGCTACTCGCTACTCGCTACTCGCTACTCGCTACTCGCTACCTCACGAGGTAGAGCGCCAACCTTCCGATATTCTGCAACGCCTGCGCCGAGAGCTTGTCCGGTGTATCCGCCAGCGTATGCCAGTAGGGCGGCAGCTCTTCCGGTATGACGTCGATGGCGCGAATGCCGGCCTCGATCAGGGGCAGGTGATCGTCGGTGTAGGCCCTGGAGCCCGAGTTGCGGAACACCCGGCCGAGCCCGATCTCGCGGGCCGCGTTCCAGACGCGCTCGACCACTTCCGGGCCGGCGCGGGCCGAGCTGCTCTCGGGCACGTACCGCGACCTGGCGTCGCCGACGATGTCCCAGACCACGGCGAACAGGGGCCGGTAGCCCGCCGGCAGGTGCTGGGCGAAGTACCGCGCGCCGATCAGCGCGTCGGTGGTGCTGAAGTCGCCCCAGTCCTCGCCGTCGGTGAACAGCAGGTCCACGCCCATCGAGGGCGGCGTGCGGCGGAGCGCGTCGGCCACGCCCAGCAGCATCGCGGTGCTCGAGGCGCCGTCGTTCGCCCCCGGGGTCGGCTGTGCGCGGCGGGCCGGATCCGCCTCCTGGTCGGACGTCGGGCGCGAATCCCAGTGCGACACGTACAGCACGCGATTCGGGTCGGCAGGTCGGAACCGCGCGATGATGTTGCGCAGCCGGAGCGAGTCGCCCTCCCGGGTGACGTGGACCCACGACTGCACTTCGACGCTGTCCGCCCGCCGGCGCAGCTCGGCGACGAGCCAGTCGCCCACGATACGGTGCGCCGCCGTGTTCGGCACGCGCGGCCCGGCATCGACCTGGTGCCGCACCCAGGCCAGAGCCTGGGCGCCGTCGAACGCGGGCGCCTGCTGGGCGGCCGAGCGGCAGCCGGCCGCCAGCAGGATCGGAACCAGGGCGATGCAGCGCATCATCGGACCTCTCCCGCATTGAAGGCGACGCGCACGGTGGCCGTCAGGGTGAACTGCGAGAACTTGCGGTTCACGTGGCGATCCTCGGTCAGAACGTAACCGACCGACAGGCCCGCCGTCACGGTCGGGGGCATGTCGGTGTCGAGCACCAGGGCGTACTCGTCGCGATCCGAATCGGCGATGGCGGTGCAGGTCGCGAGGCCCTCGCGCTGCACGCATGCGAGGTTGCGCGAGCCCTGCGCGCGCAGCGTGGCGCGCACCGGCGAGCGCAGCGGCAGGAGGTCGGGCGGCACGCGGAACGCGAACGTCGCGTCAACCGCCGTGCTGGATCGGTCGTTGACCGTTCGGGCACCCGGGCGGTCGATGGCCGTCCGCTCGTCGCTCCAGGAGACGTTGGTCACGATCCGGGCCCCCCAGGTGATCCCGACGCTGAACGGCGTGCCCTCGGACACCTGGGCGGTTCGCACGCCCGGACCGGTGCCCTGGAGCGACGGCAGCTCGGTGACGGCCTCGCGCCGGCGGATCCCCGCGGTGGCGGTCAGCGCGGAGGCCACGCGCCGGAGCAGGCCGCCGGGCGGCGTGATCGTCCAGCGGGCGGTGACGTTGGGCCAGTCGGTCTCGATCGTGCGCTGCTCCTGCTGCACGTCGCCGCGCAGCGACCACGTAGTCCCCACGCGTTGGGCGTACGCGCCGTTCAGCGAGAGGCCGAGCGGCAGGCGGAACCCCGCGCTGAGCCGGTCCTGGATCGAGGCGGTGGCGGCGGTGGCCAACACGCCGCCCTGTTGCCGGAACCCGTCCTCGCCGCCGGTGCCCAGCTGGAAGCCGAGTCCCGGGTCGAACCCCGGCCGGTTGAACTGGCTGCGCCGCTCGACCCGGCGGCCCACGTCGAGGGACGTCACCACGTCGAGCACGCGATACAGCGTCGAGGAGTCACCGAGCAGCCCGCGGAGCGCGCGCGGCAGGTCCACGGCCGCCGTCAGGTCCGTCACGCGGGTGGTCGCGAACGCGGTGGGCAGGCGGAACCCGCCCGCCGTGTCGCCCAGCGTCCGCTCGGCGTCGCGGTTGTTGGGGTCGCGGTTCAGCGTGAAGCCCGCCGTCCAGGTGAGTCTCGGGCGGATCCAGCTCGCCACCGGCGGGGCCCAGCTGAGCCGTGTGTCGAGACGGCGCTGGCGCTCGAAGCCCACGTCCACCCCCAGCAGACGCCGCCCGCTCTGCGCGGTCAACACGGCGACCGTGGTGCTGTCGCCGTAGTCCTTGAGGTCGCGGTCGGCGGTGTAGTCCATGCCGAGGCCCATCGAGGTGAAGGGCCGGAGGTCGAGCCGGAACCCGCTGCGCAGCACCGCCGTGGACGCGGAGACGGGCGCGGTGGTGTCGAACGGCGTGGGGATGGGCGCCCGGAAACTGGTGCGGTCGCCGCGGGTCCGCGCGATGCTGCTCCCGAGCCCGAAGGTGGCCGGCGTCAGCCGCAGCCGGCCGTCGCGCAACCCGCGCACCGCCTCGGCGTTCCGCAGGAAGCCGGGAAGCGAGCCCAGGGCGCGCCGGACGAAGCCCGGCAGGTACGGGACGGTGATCTCGCGGGGCGAGACCTGGTAGTCGGCGCGCATGTCGCTCACGCGCGCCGTTTCGCGCGACAGCTCGGTGGTCGAGGCGGCGGACGACCACGACGCGGCGAACGACAGGTTGTCGGTCACCGCGCGCTGCCACCACGCGTCGCCCCGCCGGGTCCGCCGCACCTGCACCGAGTACGAGGTCACCGAGCGCTCGGGACGGCGCAGCCCCGCCAGGCCCTGGGCGAGCACGTCGGTGCGGTTGAGGTAATAGGGGTCGGAGCCGGAGCGATCGGTGCGCACCGTGAACGGCGCGGCGAGGCCCAGCCGCTCGAGGCCGAATTTCTCGAGCCGGACCGCCGCGCTCACGGCCAGCTGGTTGGTCGTGACGTAGGACGGCTCCTCGCCGAGCTGGCGGAAGTTGCCGTCGCGCCGCGACAGCTGCACGGTCAGGTCCGCGACGTCCGCCGCCGCGACGCGCAGGTCCACGCCCCCCGCGAAGCCCGCCTCGTCCACCACGCCGGTGAGGCGCAGGTCGTCGATCCACAGCTCGGCCGTGTCGAGCGCGTTGCCGCTGTCGCGCACGAAGCCCACCGCCAGCTCCTGCACGCGGATCAGGTTGGGCGGCGCGACACCCGGGTTGCGGACGTGCACCACGTACGTCCGCAGCGTGTCGCACGCCACGTACGCGAGCGGGTCACCGCCGCACCGCCGCGCGGCCGCCGTATCGGGCGGCAGACCGCTCAGGTAGCGCGTTTCGATCAGCGCGCGCAGCGCGAGCCACCGGCCGAAATCCACCACCAGCTCCGGTTGCCACGTCGTCGTGCCGGCCTGGGCCCGGTACAAATAGAAGTTGTTGTGGTCGTGTCCGACCTTCACGAACAGGGACAACTCGCGCGTGTCCCATCCCTGGCCGCGACCGCGGGCCCAGACGCGCAGCTGCCGGTAGCCGAGGAAGTTCCGGTCGCCTTCGGGGAAGCGCAGAAACGCCTCGGCGCGCTCGCCGGGGCGCACGTCGGTTCCGAGCAGCCGCAACGAGCGCTCGTTGATCTGCTGGGCTCCGATCTCGAGGCCGCCGCCCACGTTGGTGCCCTGGTCGGTCACGCCGGGCGGCGGCTCGTACCCCAGGTCGTCGCGGTTCTCGGTCGAGACCACGCTGGCGACCACCTCGCCGTGCAGCGGCTGTGCCGGGCGGTCACCCGCCAGCCCCGCGATGGGGGTGCCGGCACGCTTCACCCACGGCGCGCCGACCAGCTTCAGCCGCGCGATGGCGAACGTGAGCAGCGACTCGGCGCCCGCGCTCGGCGGGGTCACCACCGTCATCCGCAGCGCGCGGATCAGGCGCAGGTCAGGCAACCCGACCGTGTCCGTGGCGAGCCGGAACGGAATGCGATAGAGGCGCCACTGGCCCAGGCTGCCCGCGTTCCCGCCGTCGCGCACGAAGTACCGCGGGTCGCCGACCGGGAACACGAACCGGAAGTGGTCCTCCTGCGCCGTGGCCGTGAGCGTGTCGAGCCGCAGATCGTTGTTGAGGTCCTCGCCGTCCGGGCGGCCGTTGCGCCGGGTGCAGCTGCTGAACAGGCTGCCCCACTCGTCCACCACGAGCCCCTGGCCCTGGGAGGAGCGGCACAGCGGAAAGCGCCGCAGGACGGTGTCGGCCCTGACGTCGCGCACCGAGTCGGCGACCGAGCCCAGGATGCCGAGGTCGTTGATCGCCGCGTTGAAGGTGTTGGTGAGCGAGTCGCGCTCGGTGTCGAGCCGGCCCTCGCCGGCGCGGCGGCGGCCGGCATAGACCGTGTCGCCGGGGGCGGGCCGGAACAGCGAATCCGGCACGAAATCCACCGCGTCCTCGAACACGGTGCCGAAGTCGAAGATCACGCTCGCCCCGGCCGCGCGGGCGCGGCGGTTGGGGTCTTCGAGCACCCAGAACTCGAGAAACTCGATGCGCGTCAGGTCCACGCCCGTGGCGGAGAGCGGCAGCGTCATGGAGCGCCACCGCGGCCCGGGCAGCGAGTCGCGCGGCAGCAGCCAGCGCGGCCGGAAGGTGGTGGGATCCGGCAGGCCGCCGACGGTGTCCGGGTGCAGCCCGAGGAACAGCACCCGCTCGGCCTGCTGGGCGGCGCCCTGCAGCCGGATCGCGGGATCGATGTCGGGGCTCCGGAACTGGACGATCTGGTTGCCCGGCCCGGCGATCAGGTTCTGCCAGGTCAGCGGCACCGCGTTGGAGTCGGCGAACCCGGTGGGGTCGATGCCCGTGCCGGTCAGGCCGCGGGTCGACCCGGGCCGGCTGCCGTACTCCCACAGGTCCTCGTCGAGCGGCAGGAACGTGCCGCTCTCGCTCTCGAACGTCTCGACGTACGCGACGCCCAGCTGGTTGGGCGAGGGCCGGCTGGTGGCGAACTCGGCGTTGAGGGTCACGAACGACGGCGCCTCGGTCTGTACCAGCGGCAGCGCGTCGAGCAGGCGGGTGAGGCGCCGCGGCTCGAAGCGGAACGCTCCCGCCACGCCGCCGACGAAGCTCGACGTGGGCTCGTAGCCGAGCGGCGGGCGCGTGAACAGGCTGCGCTCGCGCTGGTAGAGGCCGATCACGGTCATGCTTCCGTGGTCGCCCAGATCGTAGCGGGTCTGGAGCCCCAGGACGGTGGTGGGCGCCACGGCGAACGCCTGGTTCTCCTCGTATTGCACCGTGACGGCGGTGGGCTCCGGGAACAGCGAATCCGGCCGCAGGAACGTGACCTGCCCGACCTCGTAGTTGACGGTGTAGTGCACGTTGCGCTCGAGCTGTCGCCCGCGCGCGGTGAGGCGCTCGCTCCCCTCGCGGATCTGGAACCCGCCGAGCGACAGCACGCCGCGGTCGTCGCCCCCCCGCGCGTCGTAGCGCAGCGCGAGCCGGAACAGCGGCGTCGGTCCCTGCGTCTCCAGCGCATAGGTCGGCGTGCGGTACAGCGAGTCGGACCGGTACTCCGGGGCGAGCCGCGCGGAGTCGGCGAACGGCGTGAGGTGGGGCAGCACGATGAAGAAATCGCGCAGCGGCGCGCCCAGCCCCGGATCGCGCGCGCGCGGGAACAGCCGGTTGTACTGGTCGAAGGTGTTGGCGTCGGTCTCGAGCGCGAGGCCGAGCAGCTGCAGGAAGGACGCGGCGCTCCCGGCCGGCTTCTCGGATTCCGCGACCCGCAACGCGAGGAACATGGTCGCGCGCGCCACGTCGTCGACCGCCCCGACGCGGTAGGCGCTGCGAATCTCGTACCGGAACGTGGGCACATCGGCCGAGCGGCGCGGCTCCTGCACCAGTCTCAGGGTATCCACCCGTCCCGCCACGAACGCGGTCGGGAACGTGCCGACGGTGTCGCCCGCGTCGGTCACGTACGACACGGCCAGGTAGTCGTCGTCCGACAGGCGGCTCGCGAGCGCGAGCCACAGGCCGGACGGATCGAGGTAGTAGTCGCGCCCCTCGAGCAGCAGCTCCCAGGTCCACGGGCCGGCGCGCTGCGGGCTGTCGGGGCGCAACGCGACGGCCTCGATGCCCACGAGGTTCTGCTCGGCGCTCGGGCGGTTGAGCGCGCCGCGGCGGCGGTAGATCCGCGCCTGCGTCACACGGCTGGTGTCGGGCAACGGCTGTCCGAGCAGCCCGAGGATGTCCACGGCGGGATAGTTGGGCAGGGTCGCCGGATCCACGACGAAGAAGAAGCGGCCGCGCTCGAAGTCGCGGTCCCTCAGCTCGCGCTCCACGGCCTGCACGGTGGCGTCGCCGACGGTAAACACCCGGTCGCGGACCACGTTGCCGCGCTGCTGCGCGTAGATGCCCGAAAACTCGAGCGCGCCGAGCTGCCCCTCGACCTGCACGCCGAAGTTGTTGGTGGGGATCCGGCCCGTGGCGTAGCGCAGGCTGGGCGTGTGCAAGGTGACGTTGCCCACCTGCACGCGCCGGAGGATTTCGTCGTCCAGCCCCTGGTAGAACACCTGCACGTTGTTCGAGGCGTCGAACTCCCGCTCGGAGTCGTAGTCCACGTTCACGTGGATGCGCTGACCGACCACGCCGCCGGTGCGCACCTGGAACTGCGGCTCGAACCGGGGCGGGGTGAAGCCGGCCCGGCATCCGATGCCGACCTGGCTGGCGTCGGCCGCGGTGCAGCGCAGGTTGCGGAGCCGTTCGAAGCGCATCTCGAACAAGGCGTTCAGCTGGAGGCTGAGCTCGGCGACCTGCGTGAGCAGCGGGCCGCGCCCGGGGCCCGCGTCGGGCGGCGGAAGCGTCGCCAGCAGCTCGGAGGGTCGCGGCACCGCCAGCAGCGCGGTGTCGCCCAGCAGGCCGGCCCGCCAGCGCCGCTCGCCGCGCCCGGCCAGGGCGGCGCGCACCGAGTCGGCCCACGCGGCCGCCAGCACGGCCGGGGGCCGCCGCGGCCACGCCAGGCGGCCGGCGCCCACGAACGCCGATGGCAGCGCGAGGCGCAGGCTGTCGGCGTGGCGCCACGGCAGCCGGACACCCCACGAGGAGTCGGGCTGCTGGGCGAAGGCGTGGGAGGCGGTGAGGGCGAGTGCGGTGACCGCGGCGAGGAGGCGCGTCACGTTTCCCGGTTGGGGGGTATTATCTTCGCCGATACCCGAACGATACCGATGGCACCGGACCGCCTCAAGTGAGAATCCTCAGCCGATACCTGCTGCGCGAGCACCTCGGCCCCTTCGGCTTCGCGCTGGGGGCGCTGACGGGCATCATGCTCGTCAACCAGCTGGCGCGGCGGTTCGGCGACCTCATCGGCAAGGGGCTCCCGTGGTCGGTGGTCGGCGAGGTGTTCGGGCTGTCGCTCCCGTTCATCCTGGCGATGACGATCCCGATGGCCGTCCTGGTCGCGGTGTTGCACGCCTTCAGCCGGCTCGGCGCCGACAGCGAGATCACGGCCCTCAAGGCCACCGGTATCCACCTGGTGCGGTTCGTGGCGCCGGTGGTCGCCGCCGGCGCGGTGCTCAGCGTCGCGGTGTTCCTGTTCGTGGATCAGGTCCTGCCCCGGTCCAATCACGAGCTCAAGACCCTGCTGATCGATATCGCGCGGAAGAAGCCGACCTTCGAGCTCAAGGAGCAGATGGTCAACGAGGTGGTCCCGGGCCAGCTGTTCCTGCGCGCCGGCCGCATCGACCAGGCGGCCGACCGCATGCGCGACGTCGTCATCTACGACCTGGCCCGCGACGACCGCCGCCGCACCATCTACGCCGACAGCGGCTACATGCGCTTCAACGCCGCCCGGACCGACCTGCACCTCACATTGTTCGACGGCTACGTCCACGACGTGGATCGCTCGCAGGCCGCCGTATTCCGCCGGGTGTTCTTCCGCACCGATTTCGTCCGCGTCCGGAGCGTGTCGAACACGCTGGTGCGCACCGAGGAAGACAACTTCCGGGGCGACCGCGAGCTGTCGGTGTGCGAGATGGCGGCGATCGTCGCCATCGACCGGCGCACGCTCGGCGGCATCGCTCAGGAGCGCCGCGCTGCCGTGGAGAACGACCTTCTGAGCCTCGTGGGCGTCACGCCCGGCGACGGGGACTCCACGCTCCCGGCCGACCCGGGCCCCGCCGGGGGGGGGCTCACCGGCGCCTACTGCGCGGCCCTGAGCCGCCTGGCGGGGCTGTTCCGGCCGCGCGCGGCCAGCGCCGAGCCGCCGGCGGCGGGCGCTCCCCCCCCCCCCCCCCCACCCCC
>Ga0247727_10010314_pt1 | contig 16591 bp, 18 predicted proteins | sample WisWelCaveWW1625_FD_202498 | JGI IMG/M metagenome (GOLD analysis project Ga0247727, IMG submission 202498) | Biofilm microbial communities from Wishing Well Cave, Virginia, United States - WW16-25 | ecosystem: Environmental > Aquatic > Deep subsurface > Groundwater > Cave microbial mat | place... | reverse complement strand
GACTATGACAGTCGCGTTTTTTAGCGCCAGTATGATTGAGTACACGATTTTAATGGGTTCGTTCACCGGCAGCCTGGCGGCGATCTTGATGCGGCGGCGAAAACAAATTGTGCATGCCGCCTCGTAACGCGATGATCAGCCTCGCGATCTGCCGAAACTAAAACGGGGGGCCTTCGTATATTTTGACTAATTCGACGCTCGGCTGTGAACCCTGAAGCAAACGACTTTCCTGATGAGACGCTGTATTGTATCCTCGCTCTTCATTGCCGGTGCGATCGGTTTGCCGGCAGCAACCTCCCAGACGACTAATTCTGTTGCAACCGATTTCGCCGCCATCGACGCTTACCTCGAAGCCGAAATGCGCGCCGACCGCGTGCCCGGCGTGGCGCTGGCGATTGTGCATGGCGAGCAGATCGTGTACCTGCGCGGGTTTGGTAATGATGGAACCGGAAAGTCCGTCACGCCGCAAACCACTTTCATTCTCGGCTCCATGAGCAAGGCATTCACGGCGCTGGCGATCATGCAACTGGTTGAGCAGGGCAAAATCGAACTGGATAAACCCGTGCAACATTATTTGCCGTGGTTTTGTCTTGCCGATATTGAAGCGTCAAAAAAAATCACCGTGCGACATCTGCTCCATCACACCAGCGGCATTCCCGAAAAAGCGCCGCAGGCGAGCGATGCGCCTTTGAGCATTGAAGCGCATGTGCGTGCTTTGGCCAACGTTGCCCCCAATCATGCTGCCGGCGAGATTCATGAATATGCCAGCCCGAATTATCTCGTGCTCGGCGCGCTCATCGAGCAACTGTCGGGACAAAGTTATGCCGAATATGTGCAAAATAATATTTTTACGCCGCTCGCGATGTCCAACAGTTTCACTTCACAAATAACGGCGATGCAAGCGACAATGGCGCGCGGCCATCGCTACTGTTTCGGATTTCCACAACCGACGGTGTTGCGCTACGAAGCCGATCGCATGCCCACCGCGGCGCTCATCAGCAGCGCCGAAGATTTGGCGCATTTTATGATCGCGCAGCTCAATCAAGGCCGGTTCAATAATCAACCCATTCTTTCTCCTGCCGGCATTGAAGAAATGCATCGTCCCGCGATTCAAAGCGCCGGCTTTGCGTATGCGATGGGCTGGCGCGTCAGTGAATTAAACGGCGCGACCGCCATTCATCATGGCGGCATCGTCCCGCACTTTCGCGGCAAGATGGTGATGCTGCCGCAGGAAAAATGGGGCGTCGCCGTGCTGACCAATGTTTCGAGCATCCTGCCGGCCTCGCCGGCGAGTCATCGCATGGCTGATAACATTGCCGGCGCGCTAACGGGAAAATCGCTGCCCGCTGCCGGTTCACCGTTGACGCGCATTTATTGGGGAATTACGCTCGGCATTGCCATTTTGACTTTTAAGCAACTCAAAGAAATTTTCACGATCAAACACTGGCGCGCCCAATTATCAGGAAAATCGGCGCGTTCCCTGTGGCTCGGGTTAGGAGTTGATTTGCTGATGCCGGTCATCGTGCTCATAGGGTTGCCGCGTTTGTTGCGCGTGCCGTTGTTCGAAATGTTGCGCGCCATGCCGGACGTCGGTTATTGGCTGATCGCCAGCGCCGTTCTCGGTTTTGCCGTGGCGTTATTTAAAATGCACGTCGTTCGCCAACACTTCTCCAGCTTATGAACGCCGATATTCACCTGCTTTTTTCCTCACCCACCGCGCGCATATTGGATTTTAAATGCCGCGAACATTCGCACACGGTATCGCCGGTTGAATGCGTCTCGCAATTTGAAATCAACTTTGTTCGCAAAGGCCGCTTCGGCTATCGTTTAAATAAAAAAGAATATGCCTTCGATAGCCAAACGATCATGCTGGTGAACCCCGGTATCGAACAGGTTTTTGTGCATAATCATGACGTTCCCGATGAATGCACCAATATCGAAATTGACGCTGAATTATTGGAAGAAGCCAATGCGGCTTTCTGGAAAAAGGAATACGCCGCCCGGCTTAGGCTGCCGAGGGTTTTGTTGCCCCGCCCGCTTTTGCCTTTGACCCCGGCGCTCGATTGTCTGCACGCCAATCTCTTCGCGACCGTTCAGCGCCGTCACGAAGCCGGTATGACACTCAAAGCTGAGACGCTGCTGAACAGACTCGTCGAAGAAATCTACAAAACGTTATATGATCGCCGACGCGAAATCCGGCTTGATGAAAAACTAAAGCATCGCCATCTGGAAACCGTCGAACGCGCCCGGCATTTTATGCTGGCAAATTATCAGCGCGAGCTGACGCTCTCCGAAATCGCCCGCCATGCGTTTGTCAGCGCTTTTCATTTCAGCCGCCTCTTCAAACAATTTACGACGCGCAGCCCGCATCAATATTTGCTCGAATTGCGTTTGCAGCACGCCCTGTTGTTGTTGCGCAATACTTCGCTTTCCGTCTCCGAGATTTGTTTTGCTTCCGGCTTCAACAGTTTCCCTCATTTCATCGCCAGCTTCACGCGGCGATACCGGATCAGCCCATCCAAAGCGCGTTCCTAAAATTTGTTCGCCGTTCTAAAAAAAGCAAGATTCCGAAAGTTTTATTGCGTTTCTGCGCGTATATTAATTGCGATATATTGCGTTTTAAAAACTGAGAGCGATGTATAAATTTTTCCAACGGATAAAAAGCTGCCAACGGATTTTTAAAACGGCCTTATCCGTTGGTCGTTTTTAATCCGTTGGAACTCCTTAAAGAACGTTAAAGTTTTTCCAATAGTCGCCATGCCCACAAAACATAAAACTGATTTGTCAATCGAAATTTACCCCGTCACGAAGGAATAAGCATTGCATTATTGCGTGCCGCTGCCGATTATGTTAAACGGCGGGGCGGAAGAATTGTGGAGGGCTATCCCACCGAACCGAAGAAAGATCGTATGCCGGATGTCTTCGTCTGGACGGGAATCGCTTCGGCCTATCAAAAGGCCGGATTCGTTGAGTGCGCGCGACGTTCGGAGACGCGGCCCATCATGCGGTACGTTGTGGAGCAATAAATCAAACAAAATTCCAACGCGGACGAGCCACAACCCCGAAAATCAAAAAATATTTGCCAACGGATGAAAAACGGCCAACGGATAAAAACAATTATAGCAAAATAGTTGCTGGCAAAACGATTAGCGAATTATTTTGCCAGAAATCATTTTGCCTTTCAATGAAATCCGTTGGCGGCTTTTTATCGTTGGTTATAAAAAGTGGAGACTTTTGAAAATTGCATAAAACTCTTTTGACTATTAACGGATTATGGTGATAAGATCATGGAAATGAAACAATATCTGCTCGACACGTTCAAATTCAACGATCAGGCTAATAAAAAAGTTCTGGCGAAAATAAAAGAGCTTCCGGAAAAAGCGGAGTGCATCAAATTTTTTAGCCATCTCATCAACTCACAGAATAAGTGGCTGGCGCGAATCATCCGCTATCCGGAAGATCCGCAAATGAGCTGGTGGGAACCCGTTTATGCGTTCGAACAACTCGAAGCCGAATGGAACAAAAGCCTGCAAACGTGGCTTGAATTTCTCGAGCGCAAAACCGAGCACGAGCTTTTTGAAGAAATGAAGTTCATCGGTTTTGACGGCGGGCACTGGTCGGCCAAGCTCAAAGACATTGCCTTGCAATTGAACTATCACTCAATTCATCATCGCGCCCAGATGCAGTTGCTAATTCGACAACAGGGCACTGAGCCTGATTTTGTCGATTATATCGGAACCGTGTATAAAAAAATCAGTTGAAAGAAATTTCGCGCTTCTTTTGGACACGCGGCCTGTGGCTGGTGCTGCTGGAATTGACGATCATCGGCTTCGCCTGGTCGTTTAAATTCGGATGGGCTTTTGGCGGCGTGATCCGGGCTTTAGGATGGTCGATGGTCATCATGTCTTTTCTCGTGCGCCTGCCCTTGAAATGGATTGCAACCATCGGCGTCGGCATGATCTTGCTGCACAATCTCACCGACGGCGTCGCGCCGGACGTATTCGGAAAATTTTCGTGGCTGTGGATGATTCTGCACTCCGGCGGCACGATCAAAATTGAAGCGCTTGGGTTCGGCTTTCCGATTTTATACTCGCTCATTCCGTGTAGCGGTGTCATGGCGGCGGGCTATGCGCTTGGCCATATTTTGACGCGGGAAAAGGAGCGCCGCCGCAAATGGCTGTTGCGTCTCGGCGCGATCATGCCGCTGGCTTTTATCTTCCTCCGTTTCACCAATCTTTATGGCAACCCGTGGCCATTTGCGACGCAGGCAACGATGGAAAAGTCTATCATCGCGTTTTTCAATGTTGCGAAATATCCGGCCTCGCTGCAATTCATTCTGATGACCATCGGCCCCGCGCTGATGTTGCTGGCGTGGTTCGACCGCTTTGATTTTCGTTCGCGCTGGTCATGGTTGGGAAAAAAGATTTTGGTGTTTGGCCGCGTGCCGTTGTTTTATTACCTGCTGCATCTGTTCACGATTCATTTGCTGGCGATTGCGGTTGGACTTATTTATCAGCAACCGATTGCGTGGCTCTGGAGCCAGCCGCTGCCGTTGAATCGTCCCGCGCCGCCGGAGTATGGGCACGGTTTGCCGTTCATTTATTTCATGACGCTATTCGTTGTGACGTTACTTTATTTTCCCTGCGCGTGGTTCGCAAAATTAAAACAGCGCCGCAAAGATTGGTGGCTGCGATACCTCTGATTTTTACAACATGGCCTTGTGCTCAAGCCTGCTCGGATTGTATTTAATTTGAGACCGGCTTTTTATTTTTGTAAAATCCGATTGCTTTCGCGTCACGATTTTTATATATTGCTGCCATAGCGAATTTTAACGACTAACCTCCAAAGGCTTATGGAAAAAACGCTTCAACTCATCGCGCTGGCCGTCAAGAGCCGCGAGATTCGGGCGCGGCGCGCGGATAACGGCGAGAGCGTTATTCTTCGCCCCGAGGCTTCATCTTCTGATGGAACCGAAACCGAAGGTGAAATGATAACCGTCGCCGTTGCAAAAGAGTGGAAGAAGGCGCACGAGCACTATCTTTCCGGCAAAATTTTGGATCATCGTCTCGATTGTGAGCGCCTCGGTATCAAACCGCTGACCCTCGAGCGCTTTGGCGATTGGATTCCAGAAGAACGCTTGACCGGCGAGGTCGAAGAGCGGGTGCGGAATCTGGTTGGAAAAGAAACGCGCCCGGAGTTTGAGATGGAGCAACGCCTTCCCGATCATCCCCAAAGCGAAGACAATGCCATTCAGCGCGCCGCCGATCATTTCGAGGCCGGACGCTCGAGCCGCGCCCGCGGTATTCTCTGGCAGTGTCTTGAATTCGATATCGCCTGTTTGGATGCGCACGCGCATTTGGGAGATTTCGCCTCGGCAGAAGGCGACTGGCCGCGCGCGAAACGCCATTGGGAAATCGGCGTGCGCATTGGCGAGTGGTCGTTAGGAGAAAATTTTGACGGCGTGTTGAGCTGGGGTCTGGTAAACAATCAGCCCTTCCTGCGCTGCCTGCACGGTTTGGCGCTGGCAAACTGGCGTCTTGGCAACGCGGAGGAAGCGCGAAAAATTTTTGCGCGCCTGATTCGACTGAATCCCCGCGATAATCAGGGCGTCCGTGCGCACCTCGCCGCAATAGATGACGGCTTCAAACCGAAATGGGAGGAAGAAGAATTCGATGATGATGAAGAACGCTTTGGCCTTAACATCAAGGGAGAATGTCAGGGCTGCGACGAAATCCTGCCGCTCAACGATCTCAGGCTTTGCGACGAATGCGCCGGCAAAATGGACCGCGATCTGATCCGCATGCGCGATTGGGATTATTCCGCGCTCGCCTTCGGCGTTCCAGAAGACCGGCGCGAGGCGCTGCGTGATTTCATTATATCCAAGCACGGCCCGCACAATGAGCTGCTGGCTTCCGATGAGGAGCAACAGCGGCATCGGCGGAAAAATAAATCGTAAAAACTGCACTCGCCCGCCTTTTCTTATTTTCGCAAAATACAAATTTAAATTTTTCATGCATGGGTAATTTTGTGTCTTTGCGCCATTGGCATAAAATTGACTTGAATCGGGAGGTGAGAGAAAATACTTGTTTTTCTCTCGTTTTCACTGCATATTAGGGCAGAGGGCAAAGAGCACTATAAAATTACGCCGTGCTAAGCGCTACGCCCTATGCCCTCGGCACAAAACGAGGAGAAATCTCATGTCAAGTTTAGCCGAAAAAACCTGCGTCCCCTGTCGTGGCGGTGTCCCGCCATTACGCGGTGAAGCCTTGCAAACGTTGGCGCGACAAGTGGAAGGATGGACGGTGATTGACGAGCATCATCTGACGAAGAATTTCAAATTTTCGGATTTCCGTAGCGCGCTGGCGTTTGTGAATAAAGTCGGCGGGCTGGCGGAAGAGCAGGGCCATCATCCGGATATTTTCCTCGCGTGGGGAAAAGTCGACATCACGATCTGGACACACAAAATCAACGGGCTGACCGAAAGTGATTTTATTTTGGCCGCCAAGATCGACAAACTCTAGTTCGTGGTTCGGAATTAAATGAAAAGCAATTTGTTTTATCCGGACGATTCGATAAATCCGAATGCCAATTTTTTTCTTGTGGTTGAAATGTAAAACTTGCAAAGGAGAGAAGCTATGGCTCAATTTGTAAAAGTCGCCGGCACGGACGAAATGGCCGCCGGCGCGATCAAACAGGTCGAGGTCAATGGCAAAAGTATTGCGCTGTTTAATCTCGACGGCAATTACTACGCGATTGGCAATGAATGCACGCACAAAGGCGGTCCGCTCGCGGAAGGCTCTGTTGAAGGTGAGTCGGTGATTTGTCCGTGGCATGGCGGGCAATTCAACGTCAAGACCGGCGCCGTCGAAGGTGCGCCGCCTGCAAAACCGGTGGCGAAATACAACGTGCGTGTGCAGGGTTCGGATATCGAAGTCGAAGTTTGAGCGCGCAGCAGTCGGAGTGCAAAACTTAAGTTTTGCACTCCGGTTGTCCGAACCAACTTGTGAATGAGATACTCAAATGATCACCCCTGACCAACCAACCGCTCAAATTTTCAACCGCCTGAAGAACAGCCCACGCCCCTATGTGATTACCGGCTCGCAGGCCTCTTATCGGTATCATCGTTGGCTGTCTCCCGCTCCGAAAGTCATCGAGCTGCGAATTTTTCCCGAAGACTACGAATGGTGGAAAAATTTTTTGCAGAATGAGGCGACCCACGTTTCCGACGTTCCCCCGAAATCGAACATGATGGAAAATATAGATGCGGTCATTTTATTATCAAAAAATCTGGAAGCCTCAATTTATCAAAAGCGGCGCACGTTTGCGGATTTGTACTATGAATCGCCGGAGGAGCTTTGTATTAGATTTTTAACCGGTTTGACCACCGAAACTTCCATCATGGAAACTCTGGCGATTTTTCTCATGCAAAGAAAAACCTTTCAATGGGATTACTTTTGCAAACGTGTCATCGCTCTTGGCCTCGCTCGCGAAACCGGAATTTTTCTTGAAATTATTAATGAGCATACCCAACAAAACCTCATGCCGCCGGCTGTAATTGATTTGCTTTTTCAAAAAACAACAAATGATGATAAGTTGAAGCATTGTTACTATCCTTTCACCTGGCGAGTAAAACTGGCTATAAGACGAGGCGATGAAAAAGAAGTTAAAATCACCTATCCGCAAATCAGCCGGAAATGGGGCAGCAAAGTAGTCCTGCCGCTTTATATAATGGAAAAATTGGTTTTGGATTTGGATTATGCCTGGCGTGCTCCATCATCAGTGCCGGACTCCAATTTTGCAAATAAACAAGCCGTCACCCAATTTGCCAATTAATTTCCTATGGACGAGGTATTGCTCCTAAAAGATCTCGGATTTTTCGTTCATCCAAGAAATATCTGGGCAACCGCTGAGAAACAAATCGGTGAGACGTTGGTAGCCGTACACATTGCCGTTGACGAGATTTTGGATTTAAATTCGCAGAATAGCTTTCCGATTCGAGATGAGAAAAAAGCGTTTATAAAATCGAACCAAGTGGGTTTTGGCATCCCTGCCCTGTCTTTGAGCGGTCTTTTAATTACCAAGCTTATCGCTTTTCGTGAAACGACATTGTGGATGTCGTGTCAATTCTTACGAACAAGTTTGACGCGCTGAATTCCCAGGAACTCCACCTCAAAGCCGAAGGCTCAAATAATCTGTTGTCCATTCGACGCCGCTTGATCGAATTGCGCGAGCTTATCGAGAGCGGTGAAATAGATGCGATTTGTGCATTCGGGCGAACCAAATGTTTCCTGCCGAAAAGAAAACTTCATTACTCGACAAAATTAATAAACTGTTGAAACCTTTCACCGATTAGCCGTGCCCATTATGGTTCCTGAAAAAGTCGCCCTCCTCACCGGCGGGGCGCGCGGAATCGGCCGCACGATTGCGCTCAATCTTGCTGAACGCGGTTGGGCGGTCGCCATCTGCTATCGCAAAAGTGAAAAAGAAGCGAACGAAACGCTGGCCGCGATTCAACAAAAAAGCGCGAAAGGTCTGGCGATTCGCTGTGATGTTTCCGATCATGTTGCTGCGACGGATTTAGTCAAACAGGTCGAAAAAGAATGGGGGCGCATCGACGCTTTGATCAACGGCGCAGGACCATATCATCGCGTCAATTTGTTTGAGGAGACCGTCGCGGGCTGGCACGAGATGTTTGATCACAATTTGCATCCGATCTTTTACTTGAGCCGCGCCGTTGCCGCCGGCATGAAAGAGCGCCGATGGGGCCGGATCATCAATTTCAGCATGGCCAATGCCGATCAACTCATCGGCCAGACTTTTGTCACAGCGCATTACATCGCCAAAGTCGGCGTGCTCATTCTCACAAAAACGCTGGCGAAAATGTTAGCGCCGGACGGCATCACCGTCAACGCCATTTCTCCCGGCTTCATTGACTCCGGCAGCGCGCCGCCGGACGAGTTGGCGAAGATGGTGAAAAACATTCCAGCGGGATATATTGGCGCCACGGACGACGTCGCGAGCATCGTTCATTTTCTGCTTTCCGACGAAGCCCGCTATGTGAACGGCGCGAATATCCATGTCAGCGGCGCGTGGGGAATCTAATCTCATCAGCCTTTGAAAGATTCATACGGCGCGTCGGTGCCGGAAATATCAATGCGCAGCGTCGTGGTGAAACGGTTGAAATAGTTGACCATGCCGATGAGGCTGGTCAGCTCGATGATCTCCGGCTCGCTATAATATTGCCGCAGCTCGGCGAAATCCTCATCAGTGACAAGCCGGCCATTGAATGTCATGTTTTCCGCCAATTTGATGGCGGCTTTAACCGCCGGCGCAAAATTCTCCGCGTTCGTAAAATTCGCCAGCGCTTTCAAATCATCGTCCGTGTAGCCCAACTGCTTTGCCAAAGCAGCATGCGCCGCCAGTCAATAATTGCTTTTGTTGAGCTGGGTGACTTTGACGAAGAGCAGCTCTTTCAACTTAAATGGCAACGCGCCGGTGAACATGACGGCGCGATAATGCGCGATGAGCGTGGTCAGATAATTCGGAATCTGCGCCCACGTTTTGAACGCATTCGGCACGTTGCCGCGCTCTTGCAGATATTTATCGTAAATCGCCTGCACTTCCGGCGGCACTTCGTGTCGTTCCAGCTTTTTCAATCTGCCCATTTTGTTCCTTTCAGTAATGCGTTTTCCGCAAACAGTGATCAGTTTAAATTGAACAGCGGCGCGTGGAATAAGGTTTTTCTTTGTGTCCTTTGTGCCTTTGTGGTAAAGTTGGTTGCGGCCAAAGCCGCGCTATGATGTTTTCGTTCCAGTGACGTTCAGATCATTTGAATCCCAGCGCGCGGAATGAATCGGCCGGCGCCGCGGGTGGCGCGCAAATCACCATTTTTATAAACCAACTTGCCGTTGGCGATGACGTGCGACGGAACGCCTTTCACTTCAAATCCTTCAAAAATACTGCGATCCACTTTTTGATGATGTGTCTTCGCGCTGATCACGCGCGTCTTCGTCGGATCGAACACAACGATATCCGCATCAGAACCAACGGCAATCGTACCTTTGCGCGGATATAAACCAAAGATGCGGCAAGCATTCGTCGTGAAGAGATTCACAAATTGCTGCTCACTAATGCGTCCCATGCCAACGCCGTGATGCCACAACAAACTCATGCGATCTTCAATTGCCGCGCAGCCATTGGGAATCATGGTGAAATTATCTTTGCCCATCACCTTTTGGCTCATGTTAAATGGGCAGTGATCGGTGCCCGTGGCTTGAATCATTCCCGCTTTGATGCCATCCCACAGCGCCTCGGGATTGCCTTTGGGCCGGAAGGGCGGACTCATCACATACGCCGCGGCCTCAAAATTTGGTTTTTGATAAACGCTGTCATCGAGCAGCAGATGATTGATCAGCGACTCCGCATAAACGCCGCGTTGCCCGCGCAAACGCGCCGCGATTACCGCATCCAGCGCGGCTTTGCAGGTCATGTGCACGATGTAAACCGGAATGCCGACCACTTCCGCAATGCGAATCGCGCGATTCGTCGCTTCGCCTTCAACTTCCGGCGGGCGAGAAACCGCGTGATATTCCGGACCGGTTTTCCCTTCGCGAATTAACTTTTGTTGGAGATTCCACACGACATCGCCATTCTCGGCATGTATTGTCGCGATGCCGCCAACTTCTTTAATGCGGCAGAAGCTGCGATAAAGCCCGTCATCATCAAGCATCAACGCGCCTTTGTAGGCCATGAAATGCTTGAAGCTCGGAATGCCGCGCTCTTTCACCACTTGCATTTCTTTTTCAATCTGCTCGCTGAACCACGTGATTGCCATGTGATACGAATAGTCGGCGACAGCCTTGCTGGCTTTTTCATCCCACATCTTCAACGCTTCGAGCAATGATTGCTTCTGCGCCGGAATGCAAAAATCGATGATGCACGTGACGCCGCCGCAAATGCCGGCCGCGGTGCCGGACTCAAAATCATCCGCGCTCACCGTGCCCATGAACGGCAATTCCATGTGAACATGCGGATCAAGCCCGCCGGGAAATACAAACTGCCCGCTTGCGTCAATCACTTCGGTTCCTGCCGGAACGTCCAGCTTTGCGCCGATGGCGCGAATCACCCCGTCTTCGCAATAAATATCACCGCGCATTCTGTCCATACTGGTGATGATCTCACCATCACGGATAACAATTCTTGACATACGGATTTTCTCCTTACAATTTAAAAACTTTGGTATCCGGATTTTCCGAATTTGCCGGATAACGCTTTTTTATTTTTATCCGGGCAATTCGGGGAATCCGGATACAAATAAAACGTGTTGAGTTTGGTATCCGGATTTTCCGAATTTGCCGGATAACGCTTTTTTATTTTTATCCGGGCAATTCGGGGAATCCGGATACAAATAAAACGTGTTGAGTTTGGTATCCGGATTTTCCGAATTTGCCGGATAACGCTTTTTTATGTTAATCGGTAAATTTGAGGAATCCAGATATCATATAATTTGAATTCACTTCACCTGTGGGTTCAAAACCCGCTGGACAGCCAGCGAAGAAGACCCAAAGTTGAAGATTAGACCCAATTGCAGTTTACTTGCGCGCAATTCACTTTTGAGCCGCGCTTCCCAATGTGGGTCGAGATCCGCATAGCCTTTAGCATAAACGATGATTTTATCATCAACAACCAGCTTGATTTTATGCGTATCGATCTCAATATCATCAAAGATAACGGGAATCTCTTCGTCAGTTTTGTAGGCAATTCCAGCTTTGCACATCTCTTTGGCAAGCGTTTTTTCATAAGTTGTTTCACGAAATCCGGAGCCGAGAATGTTGTAAATTTTGTAGCCGCATCCATACAAAGCGTAACACAAATCTTTGTGAATAATTTTTTCTTTTTCGAGATCATCCATATCCGGTTGCTTGAAGGTCTCTTTGCGCTGATTTTTCTTCTTAGCCGGGTTCATATGGGCATTGAGCAATCGCTGTATCACCAATGGCACTGATCCAAAATTAACTAATATCCCTAACTCAATTTTGCTCGCTAACAGCTCGCTGAGAATTTGTGCGACGAAACGTTCGTGAAGTTCAGCAACAGCTTTCAATTCCAAAATAATTTTTTCCTCAACCAGCAAATCGAGGCGATATGTATCTATGGCAGGATCGTCTTCATAAGGGATCGGAATATCTTTTTCTACCTCGATGGCTATGCCGGCTTTAAGCAAATCATTTTTCACTGCCTGCTTGTAAGTTTCTTCCCGAAATCCGGGGCCGAGCGTATTATAAACGTGGAAAAGCGACCCGCGAATGATATAACTGAGATTTTCATGAATTAGCTTTCCCATATTAACCTCGCGATGTTTTGGTATCCGGATTCGCCAAATTGGCCGGATAAAGCATTTAGTTTTTAAATCCGGTCAATTCGTAAAATCCGGATACCATATAAAAATCCGAATACTGGAATTAAGCGTACCTATTTCAATCTCATCGAGAGTTCTAATTTTTGGTATCTGGATTCGCCGAATTAGCCGGATAAAGCTTTTCGGTTTTTAATCCGGGGAATTCGTAAAATCCGGATACCGAATCAAGCTTTGCCAGTTTCAATCTCGTTGAGAATTTTATCCAGCGTGTCGATGATAAAATCCGCGTCGCTCCGGTTGATGCACATCGGCGGCTTGATGCGCAACACGTTGCCGAAGAAGCCGCCTTTGCCGATGAGCAGGCCACGATTCTTTGTGCGTTCCATGACTTCCGCGGTTTCCGCAGTGGCCGGCTCTTTCGTCGCGCGGTCTTTCACGAGTTCCACGCCCAACATCAAGCCGAGGCCGCGCACTTCGCCGATGAGGCGATGCTTGTCCATCAAGCCGGTGAGTTTTTCTTTGAGATAATTGCCGACCTTTTGCGAATTGGCTTGCGTGCCGTCTTTGTCGATCACTTCGAGCGTCGCGAGGCCCTGCGCCATCGAAACGGGATTGCCGCCAAAGGTGTTGAACCAGATTTTGCCGTTCATCGCGTTGGCAATTTCGCGGCGCGTGGTGAGGGCAGAAATCGGCACGCCGTTGCCAAGTCCTTTCGCCATCGTGATCGCATCGGGCGTCACGCCCCAGTTGGAAATACCCCAATAATGTTCGCCGGTGCGACCGAAGCCGGTTTGCACCTCGTCGCTGATGTAGAGGCCGCCGTATTTTTTCACGATGTCGTAGAGAATTTTGTAATATTCGGGCGGCGGAACCACCGTGCCGCCGACGCCTTGAATCGGCTCCGCGAGAACGGCGGCGACTTTGCCGCTGGTGCTGTAGCGAATCACGTTCTCCGCGTCGCGCGCGCATTGCACGTTGCAGTCGGGATATTTCAAATTGAACGGACAGCGATAACAATAGCCGGGCGCGAGGTGATGCAGGTTGCCGGTGGTGGGAATCGGGAAACGCCACGTGCTGTGGCCGACCGCACTCATCGTCGCGAGACTCGCGCCGTGATAGCCGTTGCGCACGGTGAGAATATCGAGATTGCCGGTAAACAACCGCGCCATTGTCATTGCCAGATCGTTGGTCTCGCTGCCGGAGTTGGTGAAGAACGAAACTTTCAACTCCGCGCTCGGCATTTTCTCCGCCAACTTTTTCGCCAGCAGCGGCATGGCCGGATGCAAATAAATCGTCGTCGCATGCTGCAGCTTGTCGATCTGCGCTTTGGTTTTCGCGATCACCTCCGGATGGCAATGCCCGACGCTGACCGTGACGATACCGCCGAGCGCGTCGAGATATTGCTTGCCGGTTTCGTCGTAGAGATATTGCATGTGGCCGCGCACGAGATTGATCGGTTCTTTGTAATACATGAACGTCGCCGGCGCGACATACTCTTTGCGCAGCGCAAGAACTTCATCGCGGGTGAGTTCGGTTTCCGTTGCGGTTTTCAGGGCCGCGGTTGTGGCATTCGGGGGATTGGCTTGGGTCAAATTCATAACAAATTCCTTTCGTAAGCTGTAGTTTAAACTTCGGTGATTTTGCAAAAACAAAGGGATTTGTCATTCCGTAGGAATCCCTGGCCTGCGGCAGGGCAGGCTTTTTTGTTTTCAGCAATCATCTTGAATTTTAAAAGGATTCTTCCAGAATGACATCGCACAATAAGGCCTCACTTACGATGGGTAGCGCAGACATCTTGTCTGCAGTCTGGAAGACTGCGCTACGAGTTTCCCCCGTTAGTGAGGCATTACCATCGCACAAAAAATTTATCTTGATTTACAATGAGAATTGGATTATATTCTTGCCAGAATAAATTTTGATAACAAACCCTGCTTGCCCGAATCCTGATGTTATGCGTCAGTGCCTGATGTAGGCGTCTAGTGGGGTTGTGTTTTTTCCTGAACCCTGCTTGCCCGAATCCTGACGTTATGCGTCAGAGGCTCATGTAGGCGCTAAGTGGGGTTTTTTATTTTTCCGCTCCGTGACTTTTTCCCATTTCACCTCGTCATAAAAATTCCTTGCACGATAGACGCACACAGCAAACTCCGGTAGGAGTGCAATGTTTATAGAAACGCACCGTGAAGATTCGAGAAACTCCGTAGGAGTGAAATGTTTTTCTCCACGATCAATCAAATCGCTGTGTCAGGAAAAATACAACATGTCACTCCTACGGAGTTCGAGGATATTGCGAACCTGATTGGCTATAAACATTGCACTCCTAACGGAGTTTGTCAGGGGCGATCCATAAAGCATTGTGCATGGTATTCTCGCGTACAAAATTCAGGTCCTCACCAAGAAGTAAAATTTTAAATTGACAATTTCAAATTTTCAATTCTTTCATTTCACGGCGCAGGGCTTCGACTTCGGGTTTGCGCCGGCCGTAGCCCATTTTTTCGATCATGGCGCTGGCGGTTGCGCGATGCTCTTCAAATCAGCTCAATTGTCATTGCCGTAATCCAAATCTCTTCCTGCTCAAAACGTTTTTTCAAGAGAATTTCGTAGCGCCGGAGTTTCATGAACCCTCATCTCTCCATTGGATAAGATTTCGTAACTGATTCCGGATTCATCCAGAACCTTCAAGGCCGATTCCTCCACCCAATAAACACCGCCCTGCAAGCTCTCGCCGCTGGCTCGCGTTAACAACTCGTAGAATCCACGTGCTTCATCTGCGGCGGTTTTAAATTTGATTCGAATCATCGTTGCGACTCCATAAAATAAGGTTTGGCAATTGCACTCTAATGTAAATTTTAAATTGAAAATTTGCAATTTTAAATTTTCAATTCTTCAAGCTCGCGGCGCAGGGCCTCGACTTCGGGTTTGCGCCGGCCATAGCCCATTTTTTCGATCATCTCTTTCGCAATGGCAAGATGCTCTTCCGCTTGCCTTTTGCTGTTTGCCTTTTGCTCTTTGATTTCCAGCCTGCCCGCCTCCAAATGATAATCCGCCAGAAACAATTCCATCTCACCGCGTTCGGCAATTTCTCGCGCTTCTTCGAGATCGGCCCAGGCTGGGGCAAATTCATTTTGCGCGCGATAGCAGGCGGCTCGTGCGAATAAACCGCGTAGCAGAATATCTTGTCTTCCAACTTCCCGCAAGCCGGCCACGGCTTGCTGCAGATAATCTCTGGCTTGAGTGAAAACGTTGGCGCGAAGTGAAGAATCAGTGGCTTCTGCCATCGCTTGCAGCAGAAAGGCGCGACCGAGGGAGAGTTTGTCCAGGGCTATATCGAGAAGAAATTTTTGAATAGTTGACCATTCCAGCGTTTGGCCGGCACGTTTTTGCACCTCCTGATACTGCCCCTGACTCAGCAGCAGATCGCAGAATCGAAAGCCGCACAGGGAATAGAGGTAAGAAAACTCCGGCTGGCTTTGCTGTTGCATGGCCTCAGCCTCGTGCAAGAGTTGGTGCGCTTCCGCAAGCTCGCCGGATTGATGCAGCGCATCAGCCAAAGCAGTGCGATCATCGTATCGTTCAAAATCATCCCCACTGCGGTCAGCAAAATCCACGCTCTGGCGGGCAGAAGCCACAGCTTGGTTGACCTCGCCCAACGTGAGATAGAGTTCGCTGAGGTTGCCAGCAGTTATGGCTGATCTTCGCCAATCCTTTTGCGTAATGTAAGCCTCCAATCCCGCTTCCATGGGTTGCGCGGCCTCGCGCAAACGGCCCAGCGCCTGCAGATGAAAGCCGGCCCAACTCAAGACAACGGCTTTGTCACCATCTGTCAAACCAGAAACAGGTTGGCTCCACAGAACTTCAAAAAAGTTGGAGAGCGCTGACAAATCTGCACCAAAGGCACCGAGTTTATGAGCACTGAATCCTTCGTTTTTTCTCCGAATTCGTTCCCAGAATACATCATCCAAAGCTTCCTGATGTCGCCCCGCTTGACACCCATGCGCCACTGCCGCAAACAGCGGCTCCATTTCTTCCAACGTATCGGGCAATTCTTTGGCAGGCAGTTTCTTGTAATATTCATAAAGCCGGCTGTGCGCTTCCTGCCAAGCTGCCGGGTTTTGCTGGCGGAGCTTTTCGCCAAAATGCTCGCGCACCAGCGGGTGGCAGTCCAACGTGTCGGGGCGGCTCTCATCTTTTTCAGCGAGCAAGCGCAAGTCGCGCAGGCGGTGCAAAACAAATTGC
>Ga0247727_10010313_pt1 | contig 16591 bp, 17 predicted proteins | sample WisWelCaveWW1625_FD_202498 | JGI IMG/M metagenome (GOLD analysis project Ga0247727, IMG submission 202498) | Biofilm microbial communities from Wishing Well Cave, Virginia, United States - WW16-25 | ecosystem: Environmental > Aquatic > Deep subsurface > Groundwater > Cave microbial mat | place... | reverse complement strand
CGGCGGCAGTGTCACGCGCACCGTAACCTACTATCCCGCCGCGGGCGCGATGAGAATCAATAGCACGCTCCGATTTCATGAACGAAAATATGCCAAAATGGATTTACGAGAAGATAGAAGGCAAATGACAATGAAAAAACTTTTATTCACGTTTCTTTTCATCTTTTTGACAGGTTGTTCAACAACAACAGCTCCTCCGAGTACGACAGCAACCAGCCTGCCAACACTCTCGCCGTCGCCAGCGAAAACGGTGTTGCCACTAACACCAACATTGACTCCCATTATAACCGTTACGCCCCTCCACACGCGGACACCTTTGCCAACTTTAACCGACCAAGATAGTTTATTGGAGTTTATTTCCTTTACTGGAAACGGTACTTGTGAACTTCCGTGCTTAGCAAACGTAACGCCGGGTAAAACAAATTGGGATGAAGCCGTATTTACCCTTCATCCGATGGAATCGGTAGCTGAATTGGATATCTTGACCAATCAGGAAAGTGTTTATGGACCGGCAAATGTTGTTTCTTGGTACTTATCAGGCGATGAAATTAGAATTAACGGTAAATTTTTGGAGGGAAATGAGATTAATTTAATAAGGATGGACATCGAAACCTTCTCAATGCCCACTACTAATGCCGATTCGTATCCTATCCCATTGCCGACACCCCTTAGTATGAGTAGTGTACTCCAAGAATATGGCGTACCTTCTATGGTTTTCATATATACATTCGTCCATGATCAGCCAGGTCGATTGCCATTTAAAATTCTTTTGGTATATCCTGAAAATCAGTTTTATATTGAATATTACCGAGAGGCCAAATTGAATGGCGATAGCGTAGTAGCGTGCAATCCGGATTTTCGACTGGAACTTGTCGTTGTGGATAACAAAGAGAAACTTCTCTCCGTTGATGCCCTAACCAACGCGCCTGAAACAAAAGATCTCAGCATTCATGCCTGGAAAACAGTTGAGCAAGTAATGAACATCTCTGCGGATAGATTCCATGAAGTCTATAGTTCATCAAGTTCTGAATGCATCATTTTTCCAAGCAAAGTTTGGCTACCATGCAACCCGAACTTACACAATTCAAAAACTGGCTGAAATTCCAGTAACTGCAAATATAAGGTGACTGTGCGAACCCTGCAATTGGACAACAGCCCAAGCAAACACTTCCTGCTCAAATTCGATGTGATAGGCATCAATGGTCAAACGATCACAAACGCAAAACTGCGCCTCTCCGCCGCAGTTGGTTATAATGCTGGCAGGAACACCCACACCGTAGGATAATTTGACAAGTTATCCTGTTTAGGTATGGAGCCATCCAATGAATATCCAAGACATCCTCCTCATCTACGAATACAACTACTGGGCAAACAAAAAGATTCTTGCCGCGAGCGCGAATGTCACGCCAGAGCAATTTCTCGCCCCCGCATCCTTCCCCTATGGCGGCTTGCGCGGCACCCTGCTCCACATCCTCGATGCGGAATGGGGCTGGCGCGGATTATTTGAACATCAATCGTTTGGCGCAGATTTGCGCCTGGATGACTTTCCAAGCCTTGCCATGCTCGAAGCGCGCTGGCGCGAGGAAGAGACAGCCATGCGCGCCTGGCTTACAACCCTCCGCGATGACGATATAGAAAGTCACCTGCGTTACACCACAGGCGAGGGAATCAGACGCAACCGCATTTTATGGCATTGCCTGTTACATGTTGTCAATCATGGCACGCAACACCGCAGTGAAGCCGCCGCGCTCCTCACAGAATACGGTCACTCACCCGGCGATCTCGACTTCACCGTATTTCTGAATGAACATAAATCATGAACCCCATAAATGGGCAAACCCGCGCGAATATAAAGCCAGGGATGCAAGTCCTGATCGTCTTGAAGCAGGATCAACGCACCGGCAAAATGACGAAAGGCATCGTCAAGGACGTCCTCACCAAATCCCCGAATCACCCGCACGGCATCAAAGTCCGTTTGCAGAGCGGGGAGGTCGGGCGCGTGAAAGAGATTGCGTCGTAAGAAAACCACGCTTTGCTATCTCAGTAAGGCATGGAAACGCCATTTCTCGATTACGATCATATCGCAAGTGAATACAACCAGCGCTACCCATCTTTACAGCCAACCCAGCGCGGGCAGGCTTTGCTGGATGTAGCCAAACAAGTCAAAGCGCGGAACATCCTTGAGGTGGGAAGCGGCACAGGCATTTGGCTAAATATGCTTCACCCGCTCACTGACGGGCTATATGGTCTCGATTATTCCATGGGGATGATCGCGCAGGCGCGCAAACAATTGGCTCCCCTGAAACTTTCGCGCGGCTCTGCAGTCCGCTTGCCGTATCAAAACAATACTTTTGAACTGGTCTATTGTGTGGATGCCATTCATCACTTTGGCGATCACAGGGCATTTCTCAATGAAGCCTTCCGCGCGCTAAAGCCGGGAGGCGCGCTGGCTGTGATTGGTTTTGACCCGCACGAGGGAACGACCCACTGGTATATCTACGATTATTTCGATGGAGTCTATGACACTGACCTGCGCCGTTACCCATCCGGGACATCGCTTCTTAATTGGATGAGCGCGGAAGGTTTTCAGAACTTATCTGCTCAAACTGCAGAGCGCATCTTGAATGTCCATGTCGGCGAAAGCGTTTTGAAGGATCCGTTCCTCAAACACAATTCCACGTCGCAGTTGGCATTGCTCAGTGAGGACACTTACCAGGCTGGCATAAACAGGATAACAGTGGCGATTACCGAATCCAAAACGCGCAATGAAAGGATCGTCTTTCGGTCAGATATCCATGTGAAAATGTATTTGGGATATAAGCCTGTTGGATAAAGCATGCGAGAATTATCATCAATGAATGCCCTTGAATTCCGTTTTGCATTTTACGCGCATGACTTTGAAAAGAGTGTGAGTTTTTATCGCGACACACTCGGCATGAAATACGTCAGCGGCTGGGATCGCGAGGACGGCAAAGGCGCTTTGCTTTCAGCGGGCGGCACGGCTGTCGTCGAGATCTACGGCGCGGCGGAGGGGAAAAACTATGAAGGACCAAGCCCCACCGCGCTCAATCTTGCGCTGCGATTCGGGAACGCGTCAGAGGTGGATTCATTCCATCAACAGCTAGCAGGTTTGAGCTTGGAAGGAATCGAGCCTCCACAGGATCGGCCATGGGGTCATCGTTCGTTTGTCATTTACGATCCTGATAACATTCCAATCCATATTTATTGTGAAATCTAGATAACTTTGTGTGAAGCCCAGCGGGGTACTTTTCCATTAATGCTTATGCTATACTCGCCGCATAGAGTATTTCACGCCGATCCATGATGGAGCGCCCATGAACAAACCGAACTGGTTCACATCCCGTTTTGAAGTGATCAACGCCATCCTCATTGCCGCTGTTTCGCTGACCACCGCCTTCTCCGTCTGGCGGACGAATATGGTCGGCTCGAATGCGGCGGATGAGAGTCGCTTGGGGATAATCGAGGCGGTCAAGAAGCAAGCCCTCGACAATGAGAACTATCGCAAAGTGTACGAAGAAGCGGGCTTTGCCTATCAATTTGCGGTGAAGCAGGCTGAAGTCCAGGCATTGGAAGCGAGCGATGATCCCGCCGCGCAGGATCGAGCCGCGAACGCCAGGCAATATCTGCTTCCCAATTTGCAACTGTTTGCCCAGCCGCTTGCAACCGATGAAAAATATCAAAACCCGGATGGAACATACGATTTGCAAAAGAGGCTCAACGATATGCCAACCGAGGAGGAAAAACAACTCGATCCATCCGCATCCTTTGCGCGCGCCGATTCGTTATTTTCCGAACAACGCTGGCTTGTGATCGGAAGCGTCCTGCTGGCAGTCAGTCTCTTCTGGCTCGCGCTGGCTGAAATCAGCAGTGAACGCTTGCGAAGCTGGGGGTTCGTTATTGGATTGGGCGTGTATCTATTTGGGGTTGTATGGTTCCTTGGCGTTGAGATCGTTTTCTTCTATATGCGGCGAGGTGGATGATGAGTGAAAATATTGTGACCCCCCAGGCGCATCAGGAATATACCGAACGGTATAAAAGTTTGATCGTTGTGCTCACTGTGCTCACAACCGTACTCGCCGCCATATTAGCCGCGTTGCAATCTGATGCAGGCATCCGCTCTGATGTTGCGAACCGCGACTCGCAGTACCTTGCCATTCTCGCTTCGGGTGAATTGCATCGAGCAGGCTTGGAATCGAATTACGAGTTCAGTGTATTTGGCGACTATTTGAAGAACCTGCAGGAAGCGACGGTTTTGGAATTGACCGCGTTGGAACAGGAGGAAAAAGGGAAAAATGATGAAGCGCAGGCAAGCCGCGAACTGGCTGCATTATCCCAGGCACGCGCGGACCTTGGGGAGAAATTCTCCGTCTTCTACAACGACCCGCGTTATGCCCCGCAAAGCGAAAATGACCTGCCCAGGGCGGAACAATATCTTACCGATTTAATCGAGAAATCCAATGAAATCGTTGCCAGGCAGAATGAAGCAGCTGACGCATACAATGCCTGGAATCGCAAAGCCGATTTGTACGTCACCGCATTGACCGTCCTCGCAGTGGCATTCTTCCTCTTCGGCCTGGCACAGGCGTTGAAAGACGTTCGTTTGCGATTAACCTTCGCTGTTTTTGGCACGGCTGTCGTTGCCTTTTCACTGTTGATTACCATTACGACTCTGCTCATTTGACCGGCATGAATGATCTCTTCAAAGATGAGACAAAACAATCATCATGAAACTCGGCATCGTCACCGATTCAACGTCCGACCTCCCGAAATATTTAATTGAACAGCATGAACTTGAAGTAGTGCCTTCGATTCTGATCCTGGATGGAAAAGAATACGCGGATGGGATCGGAATCTCGCGCGAAGACTTTTACAAGAGACTGCCCTCACTACAGACTCCGCCGACAACTGCCGCGCCATCCATCGGCGATTTCTCATCCCGATATGAATCCCTCCTCACGCGCGGCTGTGACTACATCCTTTCCATCCACGCGGCGGGAGCGTTGACCACTATTATCAACTCCGCGCGCCAAGCCGCAAAAGATCTCCCGGATAAGATCACCGTTATAGACAGCCTCTCCCTCTCGCTTGGACTCGGCTTCCAAGTTATCGCTGCCGCCGAAGCGGCAGCTGAAGCTACCGAGATGGGATTGCAAGCCGCGTTGGATGCAGTCGAATCCACACGCAAGCGATTGCACCTCTTCGCCGCGTTGGATACCATGGAAAACATGCGCCGCAGTGGGCGCGTCCCTGCTGTGGTGACAATGCTTGGTAGTCTGTTGCAAGTCAAGCCGTTAATAGAAATAACAAATGGGGAGGTCAAAGCCCTCGGTGCAGTACGTACAACAAAACAAGCCAATGAAAGAATGCTGAGCTTGTTATTGCAGGAGGGTCCGCTTGAAAGACTGGCAATCCTTCATACAGGAGCAGAACCGCGCGCCCGCGAGTTCCTGAACACGCTTATGCAAAAAGCCAGCCAGTCTGCGCCGCGCGACATTTTGATGGTCAACGTGACAACAGTCATCGGCACGCACGTCGGCCCGAATGGATTAGGTTTCGCGGCGGTGAGGAAAGTCTAGATCGAGTGTCAGATGTTAACAGGTGTACTCGAACCGCGTTGCAAAAGTTTCCCCTTAAGAATTACAGTCTTTGGTGAACGATCTGGTTCAGAGATCCGCTGGAATAGCAATTCTGTTGCCGTACGGCCGATCTCTTCAGTTGGCTGTGCAATGATCGTGATGGGAGGATCCACCAGCGCGCCCCAGGTGGTCTCATCGAATCCGACCAGCGCCACTTCGTCTGGCACAGACAATTTACTATCACGGATCGCTTGAAATGCCCCAGCGGTGAGAAGACTATTGCTTGTAAATATCGCATCAGGTTTTTGATTTTGGGCAAGTAAGGACATGGTTGTTTCATAGCCCTGTTTGATACGCGGCGCAACAAAATGTGTTGCAATGGGACTTAATTGATGATCCTTGAGCGCATTATGAAAGCCACGGCTTCGTTCCCTGCCTGTGGTGCTCGAGTCACCGAAAAGGCCTGCAAAACTGCGATAACCATTATCAATTAGATGAGCCGTCAACTCGTATGCCGCGGCAACATTATCCAGCAGGACCATATCCACATCTTTGCTTTCAACTGAACGGTCAATGATCACAAACGGGATCGTTGATTTATAAGATTTCAGACCTGCGCCGAATTGTTGTGTGGGGGAGAAGATGATGCCTGCCACATTTTCATCGTGCAACAGGTTTAGATACAGTTCTTCCTTTTCAGGGTTTTCATCCGTATTGCACATCAACACGGAGTAGCCCTGTTCGTAAGCGGCGTCTTCCACGGCGCGGCTGATGGCAGTAAAGAACGGGTTGCGGATATCAGAAACAACCAGACCGATCCTGGCGCTCTTCTGTGCGCGCAAACTTCGTGCTATGAGGTTCGGCCGATAATTGAGCTGTTGTATGGCTTCGGATACGCGTTTCCGCGTTTCAGCATGGACACGGGATTTATTTGCCAAAACACGTGAGACTGTGGCCGTGGATACCCCGGCGGCTTGGGCGACGTCTTTTATGCTGACCATGGGCAAAGTATACCATTTATCCAAATTGATGAAAACGATTTCGCGACCTTGGGGTTATAAAGGATTGGAAAGCCTCTATTTCAATACAATTATTATTAAAACGGGCTGTTTTTCGCCAATAATGGATTCTTTATTAATTCTGCATTAATCCATTGACAAAGTTTGTGTAATCGTTTACACTCCGAGCCATTATTATTTCCCGTTCAAATGGCTCCAAAGTTGCTTCAACCATCATAAGCTCGATCATGAGGTCTAATGCTGGAACCAACCACAATACAGCAAGTTGAACCAGGCACTTCTGTACATTCGAAGTCGGATGCGATTCGGAATTCATTTGACCATTCCGCATCGATCTTATTTCTTCAATCCCCCATTTCAAAAAATCCATTACCCTGCCCCGCGATGACCCACTACAGCATGGACCTGCAGTCGTGTCCCGCTTTGAGATTGGAATCTGCCCGAAAACGGAATCCGGCCAAAGTCCAGATTCGAGGCGGATCCAAATCCTATTATTCGGTTACTTGGTAACAATCCAACTGTTACCTATGTAATTAAATGCCTGTGGAGATCAGGCAAAATCTCAAAATTCAAGGAGAAGAAAAATGAGAGAAAGATTGCAACAAGTAGGTGGCTTTTTGGCGGGTATGGTCATTCCCAACATTGGAGCCTTCATTGCCTGGGGTTTGATCACCGCCCTGTTCATCCCGACCGGCTGGATCCCGAATGAAAAATTCGCAGCCCTGGTTGGGCCGATGATCCTGTATCTGTTACCGATCCTCATTGGCTACACCGGTGGCAAGATGATTCACGGCGTACGTGGTGGCGTGGTGGGTGCGGCTGCAACCATGGGTGTCGTTGTCGGTGCAGACATCCCCATGTTCCTGGGTGGCATGATCATGGGCCCATTGGGCGGCTGGGCCATCAAGAAAGTGGATGAGGTTTTGGAGGACAAAGTGGGTGTAGGCTTCGAGATGCTGGTTAATAATTTCTCTGCCGGTATCCTTGGAGTTGTCCTGGTGCTGCTGGGCAATGTGGTAATCGGTCCGGTGGTAATTGCATTCAGCAATTTTGCTGAGGGGGTTGTAAACGCATTGGTGAACGCCCGGCTTCTACCACTGGCGGCTATTATCATCGAGCCTGCCAAGGTATTGTTCCTGAATAATGCCCTCAACCACGGTGTGCTGGCTCCACTGGGTGTGGCTGCGACCCAACAAACCGGACGAGCCATCCACTTCCTGCTGGAGACCAACCCAGGTCCCGGCCTGGGATTGCTGCTCGCCTTCTATGTGGCTGGCAAAGGCATGCTCAAGGAATCTGCTCCCGGCTCGATGATCATTCATTTCCTTGGCGGCATTCACGAGATCTATTTCCCCTACGTATTGGCGCACCCCATCATGATCCTGGCCATGATTGCTGGTGGCTTTACTGCGAATCTCTGGTTCGTGATCAGTAGCGCTGGTCTTGTGGCTACCCCTTCACCCGGATCGATCTTCGCCTATCTGGCCGTCATCCCGCCCGGGCAGCACTTTGCCGTATTGACTGGTGTGGTCATTGGCGCAATGGCTTCCTTCCTCGTCGGTTCCTTCATTCTGCGGATTCGCCCGGTTCGTGAAGAAGAATCAGAAGAGACTGCCGTTCCTGTCGGTACCGTTCCTGGTTTAGGTACAAGCTAAACCAGGCCGTTCTTAGTCTGGCAGGCGCGATAGTCTCCTCGTCACATGCAATTATAAAGCATGCCGCGCCTGCCAGATGATCCCTTAAGGAGATCGCAAATGCCACAAACCATATCTGCCGCCCAGGTAAAGACCATTATCCTGGCTTGTGAAGCCGGGATGGGTTCCAGCTTGATGAGTGTAAATTCCCTCAAAAAGAAATTGAAAGCCGCGCAGATCACAGATGTGATTGTCGTTCACAAACCGGCCCGTGAAATTCCCGCCGATGCTCAAGTGGTCGTGGTTCATAAGGGACTGGCTAAGGTCGCGCAGAGCAAGGCGCCGAACGCTGTCGTCATTGCTTTCAATCATTTCCTGAACGACCCGGCTTTTGATAAACTTGTAAAAGCAATTGTTGACAAGTCTGAAATTACCGGAACGGATCTCTAGAAATATGTCCATTCTTTCCAAAGAACGCATTCAGCTTAACGCTGCAGCCGCAGATCGTTCGGATGCCATCCGCAAAGCCGGAGAATTGCTGGTCAATTCCGGTTGCGTTTTGCCTCCCTATGTAGATGGGATGTTATTGCGAGAAACAACCATGTCCACTTATCTCGGCAGCGGAGTAGCCATCCCGCATGGTGTGTACGAAAACAAAGAACACGTTTTGCAGACAGGCATCTCTGTGTTGCAACTTCCCCAGGGGGTAGAATGGGACCCGGGCGAAATGGCTTATCTGGTAATTGGGATTGCCGCCTCCTCCGATGAACACGTCGGCGTTCTGGCGAGCCTGGCTGAAGCTGTTGAAGACGAAGCCATCTTGAAGGAATTGATGAGCGCAGCCGAGCCGGAAATTATCCTGAAGCATTTGAGCGGGACTCCTGCCTCCTAATTATTCCAAAGATTTGGTAGTTGAAAGGATCCTTGTTGTAGGAATGGAGCCCTGTCATGAAGCAATTAGAGATCACGATCAACAACGAGACCGGTTTACACGCCCGACCCGCAAAGACTTTAGTAAACCTCACCAAGCAATTTAAGTCTGAAATTTTCATCTGGCACGGGGAGAAGAAGGCAAATGCCAAAAGCCTGATCTCTGTGCTGACACTGGGGGCATCCAAGGGGAGCCAGCTTAGAATTCAAGTAAATGGGGATGATGAAGAGCATGCCCTGGCTCAAATAGAATCTGCGATTTTGTCCGGGTTGGGCGAGGGTGAATATTCAGCTGAAACGCAAGCCAAACCAGCTTCGGCTCCAATTGCAAAACCCGAAAGCATTCCTGCTGAAGAAAAAAAGTCGGATAAAACAAACACCTTGAAAGGTGTAGGAGCAGCGCCCGGGATTGCAATGGGTCCGATCTTTCAATTCCAACGTATGGAAGTCGCCATCAACGAAGTATCCGATGGTCTTGTTGTGAGCTGGGAGCGCCTGCAAGATGCACTTTCGCGGGCGCGTGAACAGTTGAACAGTTTGAATCATAAGATGATCGAAAAGGGACTAAAAGCCGAAGCCGCCATCTTCGACGCGCATCTTGAGCTGTTGGATGACCCCGAACTGACCGAAGCCATTCATGCACGCATTGAAAAAGGGCAAGACGCGTTAAGAGCCTGGAAGGAAACCATAGAAGATAACGCCATTGTGGTCGCGGCGCTAAACGACCCGATCTTATCTGCCCGCGCGGATGATTTGCGCGATGTGGGCAGGCGCGTCTTGAAAATAATGCTGGGGATGGATGACAAAAACGATTCCCTGCCTACCACACCGACCGTGATCGTAGCTCGTGAACTCTCTCCATCGGATACAGTCTCGTTCAACCAGGACCTTGTGCTTGGTTTTTGCATCGTCAATGGCGGACCCACCTCGCATACTGCAATCCTCGCAAAGGCTTTAGGTCTGCCCGCGATCGTTGGCGTTGATGAATCCATTCTTGGCGTGGATAGTGGCACAACAGTCATCATGAATGGAGGTGACGGTACGGTCACCATCACGCCGTCGGCTGATGAGCTCAAATCCGCTGAACAGACGAGAAGCCAATGGTTGGAAAAACGCCGTCTGGCACTGGAGCAGGCCAATACTCCAGCAATTACCGCGGATGGTCACCACGTTGAAGTCGTCGGCAATGCGGGCTCGCTTGCAGATGCAGAAAAAGCCTTGAAGCTGGGTGCGGCCGGTATCGGCTTGTTGCGAACCGAGTTCCTTTTCCTTGAGCGTACCACTGCTCCAACGGAAGACGAGCAATTTGATGTGTATCGATCCATTGCAGAGACAATGGGAAAATTACCCGTGATCGTGCGGACATTGGATGTTGGCGGCGATAAGCCGTTGCCCTATATTGAAATGCAGCATGAAGACAATCCGTTTTTGGGGGAACGCGGCATCAGGTTGTGTTTGAACCGCCCTGAGTTATTCCGTCTGCAGTTGCGTGCCATCCTGCGCGCGGCCCCACATGGAAATTTGCGAATCATGTTCCCCATGGTCGGCGATATGGACGAATGGAGACAGGCACGCGCGATATTGGATGAATTACATGAAACGCTAAACATCCCGCACATCGAAGCTGGGATTATGATCGAGGTCCCGTCCGCCGCGCTGATGGCAGACGTTTTTGCGCGTGAAGTTGATTTCTTCTCAATCGGCACAAATGATCTCACGCAATATACGCTCGCAATGGATCGCATGCATCCTGCCCTTGCCAACAAACAGGATGGTTTGCACCCGGCTGTCTTAAGGTTGATCGCCCAAACAATTAATGGCGCTCATAAACACGGAAAGTGGGCAGGGATCTGTGGAGAATTGGGGGCAGATCCTTATGCAATTCCGATCCTGATTGGTCTGGGCATTGATGAACTGAGCGTCAATACACCGTCTGTGCCTCTCGTCAAAGCACAGATCCGCGCCTTGAAAGTTTCTGAACTTCAGGATTTGGCCAGGCAGGCATTAGAATGTGCAACTGCATTGGAAGTGCGCGAATTGGTAAGGAAGCAGTTGAATTTATAGAATTGAGCTCTTGCGAAAGAATTTGCCACAGAGATCACAGAGAAAATGAGTTTTTCTCAAAGATCTCTGTGCGCTCTGTGGCTAAGCAATGCTTTTCTTATGCAAACTGTTCAATCATCTTCAAAGAACTTGTCTCCTGAAAGGAACAATGAATGGGACAAAAATATAAGACGTATCGTTCGGCAAAATATCATCTGCCTCAGGAAAGTTGGGCGTGGAATCTCTACGGAGCGGGGATGGAAAAAATGGGCAGCGAGGGCAAACCCGAACCATTTTCAATTCCCGAGCCGAACGATGATCAACTGCTTGTGAGGATCGATAGCGTCGGTGTCTGCTTTTCAGATGTAAAGATTCTCAAGCAGGGCGGCAGTCATCCCAAACTATACAATCGAAATTTATCCATTGACCCCACGCGGCTCGGGCATGAGGTCTCACTCACCATCATCAAGGTTGGCGAAAACCTGTCAAAGAATTATCAACCCGGTCAGCGGCTTGCCGTACAGCCTGATATCTATCAAAACGGATTGAGCACCGCATATGGTTATACGATTCCTGGAGGCTTGGTTCAGTATCATCTTATTGGCGCGGAAGTCTTGGATACCGACGCCGGCGCCTGCCTTCTGCCAGTGGATGACAGCATGGGATATGCTGAGTCTGCTTTGCTGGAGCCATGGGGATGTGTGGCAGCCGCTTATACACAACGCCGCAGGCTGGACCTGAAAACTGGTAGTGCACTCTGGATCATTGGCCAACCCGACGACTCGACCGAATTTACGTTTTCCAAAGGATTGGATGCGCCCGCGACAATCATATTAACGGACGTCTCAGCCTCCATCAAAAAACTTGTGTCTGCCACGCAGGCAAAAGTCATTGAGAGAAATGATCTTGATGCAGATGGATATGAAAATATCAGCCGCGAACTGACAGATGGCAAAGGCTTCGACGATATCGTCATACTCAACCCGACCTCAGCGAATGTCGTTGGTCAGGTAGCGCGCTTGATCGCTCGGCGCGGCACTTTGAATCTCGTCGGCACTAAACCGCTGGATGGACTCGTTCAAGTTGACTTTGGACGCCTGCATTATGACTACATCGCCTTTGTTGGAAACGCCACACTCGATATCGCCGCATCCTACGGTGAGGAACGCAATCGCTGTGACCTGCGCGCCAACGGGACAGCCGTTTTCGTCGGCGCGGGTGGGCCCATGGGGCAAATGCATGTCCAACGCGCGCTCGAATTACCTGATGGACCGAAGTTGATCATTGCCACTGAAATCAGTGATGAGCGTCTACAAACACTGATCGATATGTTCTCTCCATTGGCTGAAAAACAAAGTCGCACTCTTCTGATCTTTAACCCGAACACCGCAAAACGATCCTTCCATGATTTCGTGATGCATGCCACCGACGGCCTGGGCGCGGATGATGTTGTCGTCAGTGTACCCATTGCAAGCCTGATGGAGGAAGCGGATACCGTGATGAAGCCAGATGGAATGCTCGTATTCTTTGCCGGCGTTCCCAACGGCACGATGGGAATGGTGGACCTCAGCAACGTGTATTTATCCAACGCGCAATATACAGGTACATCTGGCTTGACGATCCACGATCAAGCCCTAGTCATGGAGCGGCGGCTGGAGGGGACATTGTCGCCTGGTCGTTCGGTGGCAGCCATCGGCGGGTTCGAGACCGCAGCGGAGGCGATCCAATCGGTGATGGATAGCAAGTATCCGGGCAAGGTCGTGATCTTCCCGCAAATTCACAATCTGCCATTGACAAGCCTCAAGGAATTGGAGGGACGCCTGCCGGAGGTCGCAGCCAAACTGGGCGAAGATATGATGTGGACAAGCGATGCGGAAGAAGCATTGATCGAAAAATTCTGGGAAGAACCGGCATAACCGCAGACAACATGATCTATACACTGACGCTCAACCCGGCCATCGATCGGGAATTGACTGTTAATGCTGTTGAATTTGATGCCGTCCTGCAGGCAAGCGGGTCGCAGGTGGATTTTGGCGGCAAGGGGTTTAATGTCTCCCGTCTGCTCAAGTCAATGGGGATGCCAAGTACAGCCATCGGCTTCGTGGGCGGAAGAGCCGGCGAGCAAATGCGCGATGGGTTGAAACTTCTTGATATCAACACGGATTTTGTATGGATTTCGCAGGAGACGCGCACCAATATCAGCATCGTCACACAGTCACACGACCACTACATCAAAGTGAATGAAAAAGGACCGCTGGTGGACCAAGGCAAACAGCGCGAACTTTTGGGCAAGATCGAATCAATCGCACGCGCAGGTGATTGGTGGGTGCTGGCGGGAAGCCTGCCGCCCGGTGTATCCGATTCATTTTATGCGCAAATTACAGAGATCCTAAATCACAGTCAAGCCATTACGATCCTGGATGCGACCGGCGAAAGTTTACGTCTGGGATGTGAGGCGAAGCCTTTTCTAGTGAAGCCCAATGCCGAGGAAGCATGCCGTCTCACTGGTTTGCCTGTTGAAAATACATCCCAGGTTGCACTGACCGCAAGAGAAATTCGAAAGATGGGCGCGCAGAATGTTGTCATCTCACTCGGAAAGAAAGGCGCGCTCCTGCAAACAGCGGACGGCAACTGGCTGGTGCATAGCCCAAGGATTAAGGAGAAGAATCCGATTGGCGCGGGTGACTCGATGGTGGGCGGTCTGGTTTGGGCATTGGCGCAGGGTTATCCGTTGAAGGAATCATTGGGATGGGGCGCGGCCAGCGGAGCCGCCACAGCCTCCATGAGCGGGACGGAGGTCGGTTCGCGCGCGTTGATCGAGGAGCTCTTTCACAAGGTTGAATACGAATCTCTTTAATCCCGTCATTGTGAGGAGGGCGTAGCCCGACGACACTTGCACCGCACTGCGTTCCCTGGCACCGCCCGCCAGGGCAGGTGTGGTGCAGTGCAGGTGAGCAATCCCCGACTCTGCTAGGAGATTGCTTCGCCCTTTCGGGCTCGCAATGACATACCAAAGAATGGAGGTTTTATGCCGTACGATATACACCAGGAAAAAAATTATTCACAGGATGCGCGCACCATCTACGATGCCGCTTTGAAATCCGCAGAAAAACTCAAGGGGCAGATATTATCTTCCAAGCCTGATGATCTACGATTGGAAGTGAAATTTGATAAGACGATCCTCGGCACAGTATTGGGTGATCGCACGCAATTAACCTGTGCTGTCCATACAGAGGGCGATGGCAGCAAGGTCGTGATTGATGCATATCCACTGGATGCGGTGGGTAGGAAATTGATGTTCGGCGCGCGTAAAGGCGTTGCTCAGACAGTGATTGATTGGTTTATTGCACATCTGGAAAATAATTTGAAATAGGCTAAAGAATAAGACATCCGAAGTTCGGATGTCTTATTTAACGGTGGGTGATAGATACCTGCGCAATCAGGTCTGGTTCTCAAGTAAAATCAACCAGATGAAAGAATTCATTTACAGCCGCAATGCCGTATATGAAACTCTGCGCGCCAAACGCAGGGATGTGTTCAGGATCGAACTTGCTGAAGGGGTGCAGGTGAAAAGCAAGCTCACTGAGATCCTGGCTTTGGCGACACAAAGAAAAATTCAAGTCGTCAAAGCGCCGCGTGGACGGTTGGATAAAATTCACGAACATAATCAGGGCATCATCGCAGAGGTGGGCCAGTATCCGTATATGGATCTGCTGGATATTCTTGAGAATGCCCGCCAGAAGAACGAAGCCCCTTTTGTTTTACTTCTTGATTCATTGAACGACCCGCAAAATTTCGGCACGCTCATCCGTACTGCCGAAGCGATCGGTGTGCATGGTGTAGTCATTCCATTGGCGCATACGGTGGAGGTGACTCCGTCAGTTGTGAACGCGTCTTCCGGTGCGAGCGAGCATATGTTGATCACGCGCTCGAATCTTGCGCAGGTCATCGATACGTTGAAAGAGGAGAATATCTGGGTTGTAGGGCTCGATCAGGACGGGGAAACGGTTGGGGATAGGACTCAGCGTCATTTAACGGGAGCCGTTGCGATGGTCGTAGGAAGCGAGGGCGAAGGCATTCGTCAGCTCACGCGCGCAAAGTGCGACATCATCCTGAAACTTCCGATGCGTGGGAAAGTCGAATCCCTTAATGCCGCGGTCGCAGGTTCGGTGGCGCTATACTTGGCTTATCTTGCCAGACAACGAGACTAGAAGACTAGTGGACTAGGAGACTACATTGGTTCAAGCATCCTATCATTTTCCGCGCGGGTTTTTATGGGGGACGGCTACGGCGTCGCATCAGGTGGAAGGCAATAACACGAACAACCAATGGTGGAAGTGGGAACAGGAAGGTCATACCAACGGGAGATCGGGGCTGGCTTGCGATTGGTGGGGAGGCCGCTGGAAGGAAGATTTCGACCGCGCCGCGGAAAGTGGTCAGAACGCGCATCGGCTTTCTGTGGAATGGAGCCGCATTCAGCCCACGCCGGATACCTGGGATGAAGATGCCCTGGAAAGATACCGCAGCATGCTGCGCGGACTGCGCGAACGCGGCATCACACCGATGGTTACGCTGCATCACTTCACTGATCCATTGTGGTTATATGATCGCTGTGGTTGGGAAAACGACGATGTGGTGCCGCTGTTCGAGAAATACGTCCGCAAAGTTGTGGATGCGTTGAAGGAATATGTCTCGTATTGGGTCACGATCAACGAGCCGAATGCTTATGTTTTGTACGGATATGTTGTGGGTCTTTTTCCGGCGTGCAATAAAGGTTTGGGGGTTGCCATGCGCGCACAAGCCAACATGCTGCGCGCGCATGCTGGCGCTTATCATGCCATTCATGAAATTCAAAAAGAAGCGCGCGTGGGCTACGCCTTGCATTATCGTCCGATGGTCGCGCATAACAAATGGTCGCCGCTTGATAACCTCATGCGCAACATTCAATACAACGGCATCAACATGGGGTTCCCGTCCGCCATCAGCACCGGAGTGATGAAATCTCCGATTGGCAACTTTCGCATTCCTGAAGCCGAAGGCACACAGGATTATATTGGGCTCAATTATTATTCTGTAGATACCGTCAAGTTCGATCTCCTGAATCCCAAAGAGTTATTCGGCAAACGCTATTATCCCGAGAACTCTGATCTCAGCGCCACAAAATTCATCGCCAACATTCCCGAAGGCATTTTCGACTCCATCAAATGGGCGATGCGTACCTATCCTAATACCCCCATCCTTATCACCGAGAACGGCGTGGAGGATGCCGAGGATAAAATGCGTCCGCGTTACCTCGCGCAACACATTCATCAAATGTGGCGCGCGGTTAATTTCAACTGGCCCGTGAAGGGATACTTCCACTGGTCGC
>Ga0247727_10010312_pt1 | contig 16592 bp, 14 predicted proteins | sample WisWelCaveWW1625_FD_202498 | JGI IMG/M metagenome (GOLD analysis project Ga0247727, IMG submission 202498) | Biofilm microbial communities from Wishing Well Cave, Virginia, United States - WW16-25 | ecosystem: Environmental > Aquatic > Deep subsurface > Groundwater > Cave microbial mat | place... | reverse complement strand
GTACATCTTCCCGCTCCAAGCATCTTCGTAACATCCGCAACACTCGGTAAGGGTGGTTGGCTAAACCTTGCCCTGCAAGGACTTTCACCTCGCCAGAATCGTTAAGTTAAACGTGGCGCGCTAACACGGTGTTCTCTTGCGCGGGGCTCGGAAGTACAGACGTCGAAATGCCACAAAAGTTTGAGCGAAGTACGCCGTTAAAAATTACGCCGCCGTCCCCGCGTCAACGAGCAGCACGGCCACATTAATTTACTTCAATTGTTTTGTTCAATAGAAATTCATTAGATTTATCAACATCACTAAACGAGATACTCCATCTTTGGCTATTATCCGTTTCCCCTGTAACGACATATCTATCATTACCAAATTCGAAATTCATCTTTAGTAATTTGGGCAGATCATACATGGTACAATTTTCGGTCGGATACCTCTCCCAATATTCCTTCCCGAAATAGTCCGTCGCTAATTTTCGAAATTCTGTTTTATCAATTGTATAGAAACTTTGTGTACCCAACAATGCGTGCATATGAATAAAATCAGAATGGACAACAATAGGCGAGTTGTGAGCAATGCCTACCCTAATTATTTTTTGGATATCATTGGATTCAAAAACATAATGTCCTGTTTCACCGATTTGAAAATCAACACCTTTCCCAGTTGTATGTAAATCTAAAATATTGGATCGTGCATCAATAATTCCAATAGTTAGTCCCTCAATAATCCTTTGATATTTACCGTTGTCTAATTTGAAGAGAATTACGGTTGGAAACTCTCTATATGGTGGAAGAATAAATACCGCACACAAGTTTTGTTTCTCAATGACTTTTATTATTTCGTACTTATCCTTGTATTCATCGCCAACCATTTTGTCTAGTTCTACTCTAATTGTCTGTACAAGTGGAGTTTTTGGAGCCGAAGTACTAAATGGTTCTTGAAGCTTTCGAGGAGTGCTACTAAAAACCACTAATACTAAGAACATGGTTACCGAGACGACAATCAACGAAATAAATAAAATTCTTTTACTCATGATGAACCTCCTCTCGTTTTTGCCTAACTATTATTCAGCGACAGAAAACGCATTTTCAGCCGCAGTTAATTATGGATAAAACAGGGGAATTCGACGATCTTTCGTGCAAGATTTTTTCTTCATCATGATGATCAAAAGTTTTCGCATTTTCTCGTAAGCCTGCGTGAACGACGCCGCTTTTATGTCCACGGAAGGAAAACCTGATGTGCGTCCATGATAACAAAAACGATGAATTTTGTCAAGAGAATTTTGTTATTTTCTTGATTTTAAAATTTTATTTTAAAATGCCCTTGATTTCAGTAACTAGCGCGGCTCACCACACCTGCCACCACGCCCGATCTCGCCGCGTTGTCTCGCGCACAAACTCGGCGAAGAGCGAGGAAAATAATTTTCCTTCCTGAACGAATCCCGCTTGCGTTAAATCTTTGAGGGCAAACGCATGCTCGCGCGGCGGCTTCCGGCCTTTTGCCAGCGCCGCGACCACCGCCTTTTCCGATTCTTCAAACCGTTCCCAGTATTCCTGAAAATGCGGCCGCGCTTCTTCCATAAAATGTTCTCTGGCTTTTTTGTAATCCATCTTGCCGTTTCGCGGCAGGGCGAAAAGCGCCGAACACGCCATCTGAATAAAAAGCGGAAAATATCCGGCAATATCCGACACAAAATCGGCGTGCAAATCCAGCGGCCTGCCGGCTCGAGCCGAGGGTTCCGCGATCAGTTGTCGGGCTTCCTCCGCTTTAAAAACGCTCAGCCGCTGGTTGGTAAAAATATTGAAAAAAGGCGAGTCGGAAATTTCTTTGGCGTGACACAGGCTTTGCAATTGATCGGCCGAGCTGGTTAGATAAGCCACGTTGAAATTATTGGCGAGCGCGCGAAAATACGAATAAAATTCCGGGCCGAATTTTTGGTTGCGCGTCACGCTCTCAAATTCATCCCACAAAAAAATCAATTTGAGGCCGCACTCCTGAAACGTTTGCACGACTTTTTGCAAGCCGTCGTAATCCGGTTTGACGCTCACCTCCAACCGGCCGCGATATTCCTTTTGCAAGACATCATAAATATATTGAAAAAACTCGGCCGGCTCGGCGTTGCGCCTGGCTTGCAGGTCCATAAAAACGAAAGCGTATTCTTCCGGATGCGGCAAATACTTGCGCCGATTTTCCGGATGATGAATGGCTTGCAGCAACGAAGACTTTCCGATGCGCCGCACGCCGACGATCGAGAGGCTTTGCGGCCGGACGGCTTTGATGCGCTCGTAAATGCGCGCCAGCTCCGCGCTGCGGCCGTAGAAATCATTCGGATTCTGAATCATCAGGCGATTCAAATAAGGATTGTTGTCCGGGTCCGGCGCTGTCTCGGCGTGTTCTTCAACCGCCAGCGTCATGCCGGTCAGAAAACGCAGCCTGTCCGTGGAAGTCTTCAAGTCGCGAAAACTTTGACGCGCCTCTTCAGTGAAAGTAATCGCGCGCGGCTCTCCGGGGTACGTTATCGTTTTGCGCGCCTCATCGTCTGGTTTTACTCTCAAAGTCTCTTTATTAAAATTGCGTAAATCGTCCAGCATGGCATTGGCAGATTGATACCGCTCATCCGGTTTCTTGGCCAGAGCGCGTTCGACGATGGCCTCGAGTTGGGATGAAACCTCCGGCAGAGACGTTTGTAATGGTTGCGGATTTTCATGAAGGATGGCTTGCAGCAACGCCAGCTCATATTCGCCGTAAAACGGCAATTGCCTCGTCAGCATTTCATACAGCACCACGCCCAGCGACCAGAGATCGGTGCGATGATCCACTTCCAAACCCTTCGCCTGTTCGGGGGACATGTAAGCCGGCGTGCCGACGGCCAGGCCGGTCCTCGTCAATTTGGCGGCGTTAGCAAGTTTCGCCAGGCCAAAATCGACAATTTTAACCACATGGTCTTCGGTCAATATTAAGTTGGCCGGTTTGATGTCGCGGTGAACAATCCCCTGTCCATGCGCCTTCGCCAAACCCTGCGCAATTTGAACGGTAATATCAATGGCGGTTTCTGCTTGCAGCTTGCCTTTCGCGATTTGCTGCTTCAAGGTTTCGCCTGGATAAAAAGCCATCGCAATAAACAATTGGCCGTCGGCGTTTTCGCCGATCTCATAAATCGTGCCGATGTTGTTATGATCGAGCGCCGAAGCGGCTTTGGCTTCGTAAATGAAACGCCGCTTGGCATCATCGTCTTCGCTGAGATTATACGGCAGGAATTTCAGCGCGGCAAAACGCTCGAGTTTCAAATCCTGCGCTTTATAAACCACGCCCATGCCGCCGCCGCCCAGCTTCTCGATAATTTTGTAATGTGAGATGATTTGGCCTGATGGGATCATATTAGAACCATTTGCGGATGTAGAGTTCAAAGTTGCTCAGAGAGAAGGCTCGAGTTCTTTCTTCATTAAAAATAGTTTGGCTGAAATTAATTTGATCTTGCCCAATTGCCAAACGTGCAACTTGACAACTGCCGCCAATTTCCCAGCCTGATTGACTGGCATAGCTCAGAATGGGACCGAAACTTACAGCTTTGACAGAGATTTCATTGTTCTTAAAAGGAACTGAAAGTGAAAATTCTCCGTAGAAACCTGCCGTCAGCCTTTCGATATTCTTACGCATTCGTTGAAGCCGGACAAAAAGCAACAGGTCGTTAAAAAATTTAGTCCGATAATCGACGGTCTTTTCTAAAATTTCACGAATTTCTTCGAAGAGCACAACAGTCGTTCCAATTCCCGCAACCACATCGAACAATCCATAATTATAGCTATAATCGGCGCGAGTGATGGTGCCGATAGCGATTCGCCAGCTTTGCCGTTTTTGTTTGAAGCGATTGAGAAACGCATCCACACAGTTCTGGTAAAACATGCGAATATCTTCCGGAAGCTCGCTTTCTAACTGATCCGGCCAAATATCATATTCTACTTTCAGAGAACGCTCTACATAGTAGCTGGCGGAATCATAGCTGGCGGAATCGAGGTTGCTTAAAGCGAAATGATTGAGCGCCAGCCATTGGTACAGCAGAGCGCGAAACAGACTACTGGTTTGCTTTGTCTCTTTTGCCGCAAGAACAGCGTGCAAATCTCGAATGGATTTTGGACGTTCGCGACGATTATAATGTATAACAGCGGAATCGACAAGCGCTTTCACGGATGAAGGCAGTCGCGGCTGCGATTGAGCCTCTTTGGTTAGCTTGCTTAAGAAATGAGAAGAAGACTGCCGACCGAGCGCCACGTCAAAGCTAAAAGCAACTGTTAGAGCTATGAACGGGGATAGTAAAATAAATTTGCGCTTCATTTTTTCTTTGCCTTCAATATAATTTCGATCGTTGCCGTCTCGTTCTTCGCAATTAAAACCGCCGTGCTTATTGAATCAAAGCCTCGGCGTGTTACTTCGATTTGATGCTTAACTGCGGTTAAACGAATCGGCGTTTCTTCAATTTCTGGCGTTTCGCCTTTAAAAATTCCATCGACAAAAACTCTGGCATCCTGCACGGGCCTTTTTTGTTCGTTATTGACTCTAACTTTGAGAAAGCCAAATTGCGCCGTCAAACTTTTAGATATTGTCGTATCGCGTTTGAGTTCGAATTGAAAGGAAACCGGATCATACCCTTCTTTTTCAAGTTTAACAGAGTATCTGCCGGCGAAAACGCTTTTTTCAAAAAGCGGTGTGTAACCTGCCAATTCATTATTCAATATAATACTGACACTATCCGGCGTCGTCCTGATCGTCAAACGATAAGTAGAGTCCGGCAGTGGCCGAGGCGGAGGGGGTGGTGGGTCGATAAAATCAACTGTGATTGTAGTATCCGTCGAGATACGATAGTTCTTTAAAATTTCTTTTTGGGTTTTAGTATTGGTAAATGTAAATCGATATTCGCCCTTTTTGCACCCTCGAATCATTTCCGAATATAAACTTGTGGCTCGACGTTTTGAGTCGCCATAGCCATTTTGGCCGCCCGATTTGTATTGATATGTAAAAGGCAGCTTTGCCTGTAAGACAACAACGACACGATCAAAGCTAATATAAATGGAATCTGAATGCTCAGAGACAGAAATTTCTTTCTCTAGCGATTCTCCTGTGTTCGGATCTTCTACACGAAGATTATAAACACCTGCGCAAACACGAAAAGTACACTTGTTTGGCTCCAGTTGCCCCTCGGTAGGAATCGTTGTATCGCCCAGCGTCGCGATCATACTGGCGGCGTCAGTAACGACGGTGACTGGATATTTAGCAAAACTGAAAGATATTGCAGTATCACTCACAATCGTCACGGTTTTCGATTGAGATTCGTTATTTGCCGGCAAGTTAGCCGTGAGAATGTAAGTTTTTCCTTTCATCAACTTCTTTTCGTCCGAATATTTGTTGTTGGAATCTTTCTTTTTATTAGCATTAAACTTGACTGTATCGCCATCAACTACTGCTGCCACCTGAAATGGCCCACCATTGGCCTGCACAATGACATCCCGCTTTTGCGATTTATTCCATAGTAATTGCAACAAAAATCCCACTGCGACGACGGCTACAAGCAACAGACTGCGTTCCATCACGGTCATCGCCTTTTTCCGCTTTTTTGCTTTTTGTTCCGCCGGCTTGGTAATTCGCGTTAACTCTTCCGCCCCGATTTCCTTTTTCACCTGCCAGATATTGTGATCGTGCCGAATCCAGCGCCGGAACAGATCGAGGCGGAAGCCGTACTTGTGATCTTTTTGCAGAACATATTCGTCTTGAAAAAGGTCCGCTAAAACAGAATTGAGCAGAGCGGAACTTACGACCAGTTCCAACTTGTGTCTCTTGATGCCGCGGCGAATATCGTGGGCCGACAAAAAGTCTCCCGGCGCCTCGGAAAATTCCGCCAGCAGTGAAAGCACGAGTTTGCGCTCCGCTGAATGTTCGCCCCAGTTGAAAATCATTTGCGGCGGCGGGTTCTCAATGATATTTTCCACGACGGTGTGCAAATCCGCGCTGTTGACGTCATACTTTTTAATCTCGTTCAAACGATACACGAGATTCTGGCAAATCAACTGCGTGTAAAACGGCTGGCCGGCGGTGAGCGTATAAATTTGCGCAATCACCTCGGGCGCAAACGTGATTTTGCCGGCCAACGGCCGGGTGATCAAACGCGCCGTATCATCTTTGGTGAGAAAACTGATTTTGCGCGAGACGGCTTTTTGCAGCAGCTCGCCGCCCCATAAATTTTGATCGCGCAGCTCTAACTTTTTCGAGCCGGTAAAAACAAACGACACCTGCTCGCTTTCGAGCAAGCCGGCGAAAAAAGTCAACACATTGCTTGACAGGCATCCTTCGGAAATTTTGTTCTCGAAAATTTCATATTCATCGATTAGCAGCAGAATGGATCGTTGGGGAAAACGTTCTTTCAGAGCTTTTAAAAATCGCCGGAACCTCTCCGGAGGATTGCTCTCGTCGGATCGCAAGGCATGTTGCTCGAACGCCGGCCCGTTCTTGCCGAGCGTCTTGCACGTATCGGCGATGATTCGGCTGAAAAGCTCGGCTTCGCTGGCGATGCCGGCCATGATCTGCATATCGACAAAAATCGGCAAAAACGCCGGCCCGAGCTGGCCGTTCAAAAGCTGATATAAAATGGAAGATTTGCCGCTGCGCCGCTCGCCGAACAAAACGATGAGCGCGGTTTTTCGGCCGTTTTCCAACGACCGCTCGATAAAGCGAAACTCGTCCATCCGGCCAAAAAACATCTCACGGCTGCGAATCGGATTGCCGACGATGTACGGATTGGGATAAATCGGTTGAAACGACCCCTGCGGCATGTGGCACCTTTTTAATAAATGGATATGGTTCTAAATATAAAAATTTTGTAAAATAGTGCAAGCACTTTATTTTGTTGGCGCTGACCGGTCGCTGAAGATTTGTAACTCCTTTTAAAAATCCGGCATATCAAGCGACCGGCCAGCAAAGGCCCGCTTCGGCTTTGCGCTTGTTTGCCAGCATTTTTTTTGTTATATTGTTTCGACAATAGAATCAAGGGGATCGGTTTGATGTCGGTTCTATCGATTCCCAAACTATTATCATTTCAACGGTATTGTTCATGCCCTGAGGAGGGAGTATTTAACCAGTGAACATGTCAAAAAAGATTTCATTGCACGCGGCTTTGCCCGAAGAAATTTTATCCGGCAAAGTCACTGATGTTTATTTCGAGCGCACCAAACAAATTCTCGAAAAAAAAGGCCGGCGTGCCCGCGTCGTGGCAGAATTTATTTTGAAAAAATTTCCCGATGATTATAAATGGGGACTGTTTGCCGGACTCGAAGAAGCGCTGGCGATTTTTGAAAAATTGCCGGTCACGGTGCGCGCGCTGCCGGAAGGCGCTTTATTTCACGAAGAAGAGCCGGTGTTGGAAATCGAGGGTGATTATTTCGATTTTGGTTTATTCGAAACGGCTTTGTTGGGTTTTCTTTGCCAGGCTTCTGGTGTGACAACTCGCGCCGCGCGCTGCAAAAAAGCCGCAGCCGGACGCCCCGTCATTAGCTTCGGCGCCAGACGTATGCATCCGGCCATTGCGCCGATGATCGAGCGTTCGGCTTATATTGGCGGTTGTGATGGCGTCGCCACGATTGCAGCGGCCGAATTGATCGGCATTTCTCCTTCCGGAACCATGCCGCATGCGTTGATTTTAATTCTCGGCGATACGCTCGAAGCCGTTCGCGCCTTTGATGAAATTATCGATCCGAAAATTCCACGCGTCGCATTGATTGATACTTTTAACGACGAGAAATTCGAGGCGCTGCGCGTTGCCGAAGCTTTACAAGAAAAACTCGCCGCGATTCGCCTCGATACACCGAGCAACCGCCGCGGCAACTTCGTTAGCCTCGCCAATGAAATTCGTTGGGAATTGGATTTGCGCGGCTTTCAACACGTCAAAATTTTTCTCTCCGGCGGCATCGACGAAACGAAAATTTTACAATACAACGTCGTCGCGAATGCGTACGGCGTCGGCACGGCGATCTCCAATGCGCCGGTGCTGGATTTTTCAATGGATCTGGTGGAAATTAACGGCAAAGCCATCGCCAAGCGCGGCAAAAAATCCGGCCGCAAAGATCTTCTGCACTGTACGAAATGTGGCGTGCGGCGCGTCGTTCCGGCCATTATGAAAATGGAAACTTGCACCTGCGGCGGCCAATTCGAATCGCTGCTCGTGCCGATTGTTGATAACGGCAAACTTGTTTATCAGACTTCGACCGCGCAACAAATTCGCGAGCGCGTGCTGCAGCAGCTTGAAAAAGTGGAGTTGTGAAAATGCCATGCTGGAAGCATCTTTTTTGTTGTCCATGAAGTCCGCATCTTCGTTTCAACCCATCGATCACACCGCCGACGTCGGCTATCGCCTCTTCGCCCCGACTTTGGCGGAACTCTTCGCCGTCGCCGGACGCGCTTTATTTGATGCCATCACCGAGCACGATTCGATTCAATCAAAGCTCGAACGAAAGATCGAAGTCCAGGCCGGCGATGTTGAAGCCTTGTTGGTGGCGTGGCTGTCGGAATTAAATTTTTATTGCATTACTGAATTTGAGTTGTATGGAGAATTTGCGATTGAAGAAATTTCCCCAACGGCGGTGCGCGCCACCGTTCGCGGCGAAAAGATCGATCCGGCGCGCCACGTGATTCACACCGAAATCAAAGCCGTGACGTATCACGAGCTTTTCGTGCGCGAGGCGGAAAACGGTTGGGAAGCGCAAGTGATTTTTGACGTGTAGCAAATGAGATTAATAAAATAATTTTTAATCAAAAATCGTGCATTACGGCGTATTGCTGCAAGGGCAGTCCATATGGGAATTCGTGATTTTGCGGAGCAACATGATCATTATTTGTATGGAGTGCCCAAAAAATGAGTACCCCTATATTCATTGATACAGGCCGGATTTCGCGCCATATTATGTGAATTAAAAAATAACCCTGGTTGATGGGTAAAGATCACCATGTCACGTTACCTCGATGCCACAACCGATTTTGGCTTCAAAAAAATTTTTAGCGAAGAAGCCAACAAAGACGTTCTCGCCAGTTTTATTACCGCCGTTTTGGAGCTAACAACACCGGTGGTCGATCTGCGTTTTTTGAGCAAGGATCAACTTCCCGACACCATCGAACGGCGCAGCGCTGTTTACGACATCTACTGCACGGATCGCGACGGCAATCACTTCATCGTCGAAATGCAAAAGAGTCCGATTGCATATATCAAAGATCGCATGGTCTATTACTCGACTTTTCCGATTGCAAGGCAAGCGCCCAAAGGTGAAGTTCTGCGCGTCGCCGAACCTGCAACAGCCAGTTATGGCAAACAACCTTCCAAAATGCCGTGGAATTTTCGCCTCGATGCGGTTTATTGCATTGCGATATTGGGATATGCTCTTAATGGCAGCACGACGGCGGTTAATCGCAACAGCATCCGGAACGACATGCCGCCGCACGAGATATTTTATGACAAATTGAAATTTGTCACCGTCGAGCTGGAGTTGTTTGATGAAACCAAACCGGAATACGGTTTGGACAAACCTCTCAACAAATGGCTATATTTTTTAAAAAATCTTCCGGACTTTGATCGCATTCCGGAAATTTTCAAAGGCGATGCGCTCTTTGAAAAGGCCTTCGCAGCCGCTGAAATGGCGAACATGACGCCGGAGGATTGGAGCCTTTATCATCGCGCCATGAAACATGAATGGGATGATTACGCCAGATATAGCACAGCGGAGGAAAGAGGTGTAACTAAAGGCAAAATGGAAGTCGCGAAAGCTTTGCTTCAAAAAGGCAGCGAACCGGATTTTGTTGCTGAAGTGACCGGCTTGTCAATCGATCAAATCCAGCAATTGCAAAAGCCGGCAGCTACGATTAGGAAACTTTATCCAACCACAGAGTAGCTGCCGAATTCGATTTTAATAGAGGTCTCATCATGTCCGAAATCAAAACCGAAATCAAACTCAACAAGCTCGCCGACTACCTCTGGGAAATTCCGCAGGAAGGTAATATGCTGGCGCCGGCGCGAATTTATGCGACCGCGAAAATGCTCAAAGACATTCTCGCCGACAACGCGCCGCAGCAAGCCGCCAATGTCGCGCATCTGCCCGGCATCGTCGGCTATTCGCTCGCCATGCCGGATATTCACTGGGGCTACGGTTTTCCTATCGGCGGCGTCGCCGCGTTCGACGTCAACTCCGGCGTCATTTCACCCGGCGGCGTTGGTTACGATATAAATTGTGGGGTCAGATTAATGGCTTCCGATCTCACGCGTGATGAAGTCGAGCCGAAAATTCAAGAGCTCGTCAAAGCGCTTTTTCATCACGTGCCGACCGGCGTCGGTTCCTCCGGCAAAGTCAAGCTCACGCAAAAAGAGCTGGAAGAGGTGATGACGAAAGGCGCGCTGTGGGCGGTCAAAAACAACTACGGCGATAAAGACGATCTGGAGTTCATCGAAGAGCGCGGCCAAATAGATGACGCCGATCCGGCGAAAGTTTCCAAAAAAGCGGGTGATCGCGGCCGGCCGCAGCTCGGCACACTTGGCAGCGGCAATCACTTTCTTGAAGTCGGTTACGTCTCGGAAATTTTTAATCCGGCCGCCGCCGAAGTGCTGGGATTATTTCAAAACCAAATCACCGTGATCATTCACTGCGGCTCGCGTGGGTTCGGCCATCAAGTTTGCGAAGATTACATCGGCGTGATGGACAAAGCCGTGCACAAATATGGCATCACGCTGCCGGATCGCCAGCTCTGCTGCGCGCCGGTGAGTTCGCCGGAAGGACAAAGCTATCTCGGCGCGATGCGCTGCGCCATCAACTTTGCGTTTGCCAATCGCCAGATGATCGCGCATTGGACGCGTGAAGTGTTTTCTAAAGTCATCAACAAAGCGCCGAAATACATTGGCCTGCGCACGATTTATGAAGTGGCGCACAACATCGCTAAAATGGAAGAGCACACGTTTGAAGGGAAGCAGATGACAGTGTGCGTGCATCGCAAAGGCGCGACGCGCGCATTTCCCGCCGGACATCCGCACATTCCCGAAGCGTATCAGGAAGTCGGACAACCTGTGTTGATTCCCGGCGATATGGGCCGCTACTCTTACGTGCTCGTTGGCGCGCAAGAATCAATGGAACAAACCTTCGGCTCGACTTGTCACGGCGCGGGCCGCGCGATGAGCCGCAACAAAGCGAAGCGAACTGCGCAAGGCCGCAACATCACTCGCGAGCTCGCCGAAAAAGGCATCTACGTCATGGGCGCGAGTCGCGGCACCATCGACGAGGAAATTCCTGAAGCCTACAAAGATGTTTCGGATGTTGTCGACACCTGCCATCTCGCCGGCATCTCGCGCAAGGTGGCGCAACTCAGGCCGTTGGGGTGTATTAAAGGATAATTTAGTGGCAAAATTGCTATGATTTTAGTCGCGTGAATAAAAAGGACAGATTGTGCAAAAGCTATCGTTGACTGAAAATACACTTCCAGATAATATTCGGCAAGACCTTTTGGAAGCCAGTTCAATACTCCGGAATTATGGCGCACAAAAGATAATTCTGTACGGTTCATTGGCAAGAGGGGATTATCGAGCCGACTCGGATATCGATATTTGTGTTGAAGGCCTTCCGGATAAAAATTACTTTCGCGCATTTGCTGAATGTTTGATGAAAGCGCGTCGAAAAATCAGCGTGCTAGATTTGAGCAATATTCGTGGTTACTTCCGCGAAAGAATTTTAGATGAAGGGAAGATAATTTATGAGTGCGAATGAGTTGAGAAATGCAATCAAATTCGGAATGGAAAATCTCGAAACGATTTATACGCGATTATCGAGTTTTGCTTCAAAGGAAATTGAAGAAGAAGTCAAAATCTCGGCGTTGACTTATGAATGCTTGGGGTATTACAATGCCATCGAACATCTCATCATTAGAATTCTTAAGCATCTAAAAGTCGAGATGCCTTCCGGATCGTTCTCTCATCGCGATACCTTGCGGTCGTTTGAAGCTTTGGCAAACAACAAAGTCATTGATGTCGATGAGGAAACGATAAAAGTTATCGAAGACTTGATGACATTTCGACATGTGGCGACGAAAATTTATGGGTTTTTAATTGATCCGAACAAACTCCAAGTTGTCGTGAGTATGATCGAACGCAATCATCCGAACATCAAGCAAATTTTTAATGGTGTATTGGATAAGATAGTCGATTGATGAGGAAATTCCCGAAGCCTACAAAAATGTGCCGAATGTTGTTGATGCCTGCCATCTCGCCGGCATCTCGCGCAAGGTGGCGCAGCTCAGGCCGTTGGGATGTATTAAAGGGTAGCAGCGGCAGATTCAGTAGCTGCAGCCGGTCGGCTCGACTGACTGCAGTTGAGTTATGAAAAAACTATTTGATAGGAGACGATTATGGGTCTAACAGTTTTAGAAATTGAAGTGGGAAACCCTGCCAATCCCAAGGTCACGGAAAAACTTGAGTTTCTCATTGACTCCGGCGCGATTTACTCCGTGGTTCCTAAACGTATTTTGAAACGGCTCAAGATCAAACCGTTGTCGGATCAAGAGTTTCGCCTGACCGACGGCAGCAAGATCACGCGCAAAAAAGGCGTCGCTGTTTTCAAATATCGCGATCAGATCGGTGGAGCTGACGTTATCTTTGGTGAAGAGGGCGACAGCTTGCTCCTGGGTGCCTTCACGCTTGAAGCGCTGGGTTTAGCACTTGATCCTCTACGGCGAGAATTGAAGCCCTTGCCGATGGTTTTGGCGGAATGGCACAATTAAGGAATGGAGGAATAAAGAAAATATATGCCTTATACAGCGAATGACCTCTTCGCGATGATCGCCAACGGCGAAGGACAAACCGTTGAGTTCAAGCGCGACATTTCTCAGCGCAGCGACACCGCCGGCGAGCTCATTGCTTTTGCCAATACGAGCGGCGGAACGATGCTGGTCGGCGTAAACGATGACGGGCAGATTGTCGGTGTAGCCGATCCGGACGCGACGATGACGGCTCTGGCCAACATCTCTCGTGACAACAGCCGTCCGTCTCTCTATCCCGTTATTGAGAGGGTCGAGGTGAATGGCATGACCATTATTGCCGTGCGCGTTGACAAGCGAGCAGGCCCACCTTATGAAAATAATAGCGGTCAATGCTACGTTCGAGTGGGCGCAGCCAAGCAACTCGCTTCGCCACAACAACGGGCGCGGATGCTTCAGCAATCCGGGCTTTATCACTTCGATGAAACGCCGGTCGCTGGAACAACGCTGGCCGATTTGGATCGCGATGCCTTTCAAAACTATTTTGAGAAAATTTCTCGGCAACCTCTTGAAGCCACCGGCATTTCGCTTGAACAATTATTGGAAGCCACACGCGTGGCCACAACAGTAGACAACGCCCAAAGATTGACGGTTGCTGGAGTGCTTATATTTGGCCGTGAACCCCAACGTTATATGCGTCAAAGCCGGATTACCGCCGTGCGGTTTCTCGGCAATGACAGCACTGCCGATCGTTTGAATCCGCAAGAACTGAACGGGACATTACCCCAGCTTGTGAATCAATGTGGCGATTATGTCAAACTCTACAACGGCGTGTATTCCCAAATCGATGGCTTTATGCGCCGCGAGCGGCCATTCTGTCCCGACGAGGTGTTACGTGAAGTGGTAGTCAATGCCGTCGCACATCGGGACTATAGCTTTACGGGCAGCCAAATTCGCTTGTTCTTTTTCGATAATCATCTGGAAGTTCGCAGCCCGGGTCGCTTGCCAAATTCGATGACCTTGGAAAGCATTCGCTTTTATAACCATGAATCGCGCAATCCTTTGCTGGCGCAATTTCTCAATCGTCTTGGTTTTATGGAAGAATTTGGCACCGGCATTCCCAATATGATTCGCTTGATGCGCGCGCATAATAGCACTGAGCCAGAATTTTCTATTGAAGGCGAGGAATTTATCGTGCGGCTGTTTGGCAATGGCATAAAACTAGAAAACCAGTAGATAAAAAGCTTTGGCGAAAAGTTGAGCAACTAACAATCCTATGTCTCCCTCTCAAGCCCAAACTGAAATCACCAAACTCCGGCAGGAGTTGTATTATCATTCGTATCGTTATTACGCGCTCGACGATCCGGAAATTTCCGACGCCGAGTATGATCGGCTGTTTCGGAAATTGCAGGAGCTGGAAGAAAAATTTCCGCAGTTGATCACGCCGGATTCACCGACGCAACGAATCGGCGCGGCGCCGTTGGAAGAGTTTGAAACCGTCACGCACACGATTCCGATGGTCTCGCTCGACAACGCGTTTGATGACGGCGAGGTGCGTGATTTTGATCAACGCCTGCGCAAGCTGCTCGAAATGGACGAAATCGAATATATTGTCGAGCCAAAGCTGGATGGCACGGCGGTCGAGCTCGTTTATGAAAACGGCTTATTCACTATTGGCTCGACGCGCGGCGATGGTTTTACCGGCGAGAACATCACGCTGAATTTGAAGACGATCAAATCCATTCCACTGCGGTTGAGAAATGATCAGGCCAAAATTCCCGAACGTCTCGAAGTTCGCGGCGAGGTGTTTTATCCCGTTGCCGCATTCAAAAAGTTGAATGAACAACGGATCAAAGCCGGCGAGCCGGCGTTTATCAATCCGCGCAACTCGGCCTCGGGGTCATTGCGACAGCTCGATCCGAAACTAACCGCCGCGCGTCCGCTCGATATGTATATTCATGGCCCGGGCGAAGTGATCGGTTACGAATTCAAAATGCAATCGGAAGCGTTGGAGACGTTTAAAAAATGGGGATTCAAAGTCAATCCGCTGTACAAAATTTGCCACGGCATCGACGAAGTTTTGGCGCATTATCGCAAAATCGGCGAGATGCGACACACGCTCGCGTACGAAATTGATGGCTCCGTCGTAAAAGTCAATTCATTCGAGTTGCAGCGACGCGCCGGCATGCGCACGCGCAGCCCGCGCTGGGCCGTTGCTTATAAATATGAAGCGCAGCAGGAGACGACGCAGATTCTCGACATTCAGGTGCAAGTCGGGCGCACCGGCACGATCACGCCGGTGGCGATCATGCAGCCGATCATGGTCGGCGGCGTGACCGTCAGCCGCGCGACGCTGCACAATGAAGATGAAATCGAGCGCCTCGGCGTGATGCTTGGCGACACCGTGGTGATTCAACGCGCCGGCGATGTCATTCCGGAAGTTGTGAAAGTCATCGAAACGAAACGCACCGGCAAAGAAAAAAAATTTAAATTTCCTAAAAAATGTCCGGTGTGCGGCGAGCCGGTGGTACGTTTAGAAGGCGAGGCGGCGCATCGCTGCCAGAACATCAATTGTCCGGCGCAATTGAAGGAAGGCATTCGCCATTTTGCCTCCAAATTGGCGATGAACATCGACGGCATCGGCGAAAAATTAATTGAGCAATTAGTTGACAAAGGGCTTGTAAAAAGCGTTGCGGATTTGTATTTTCTAACTAAAGATCGGCTGGCGGAATTGGAGCGGATGGCCGACAAATCCGCGCAGAATATTATCGAGGGGATTGACAAAAGCCGCGAGGTGACGTTCGACCGTTTTATTTACGCGCTGGGCATTCGTCACGTCGGCGAGCATATGGCGCGGGTGTTGGCAAAAGAATTTGGTTCTTTGAAAAATTTGATTAAAGCCGGCGCCGAGCGCTTGATGCAAATTCACGAAGTCGGCCCGCAAGTGGCGGACAGCGTGGCCAACTTTTTCCGGGAAAAGAAAAATCTCGCCACGGTCGAGCGTTTGAAAAAAGGCGGCGTAAAAATTCGTGAATTGGCCAGGCCGAAAGCCGCCGACAAAAAATTTGCCGGCAAAACTTTCGTCTTCACTGGCACGTTGGAAAAGTTCTCGCGCGATGAAGCGGAACGACTCGTGGATGAACGTGGCGGCCGTGCCTCCGGCTCAGTGAGCAAGAAAACCGATTACGTCGTCGCCGGGCCGGGCGCCGGCTCGAAATTGGAAAAGGCGAAGGAATTTGGTGTAGCAGTTATTTCGGAAGATGACTTTTTGAAGATGGTTGGCAAATAAGTGACCCACATTACATGAGAAAAGAAAATATGAAGAAGAGCATTAAAAAAACAGTGACGGCATGCGCCGTGAATATGATTTTTCCAACGGCGTGCGCGGCAAATTTTTCCGTTTAGCGGAATCACAAAAATGATTGAATTATGACAAAACCGGAGAAAGTTTTGGCGAATTGTTGCGAGAAATGATATCGGAAGAAGTGCAAAGATATTCCATGCAGAAATAAATTCTTTACCCAGGCTATAAGTCTGGACTAAATTGTATTAACCCATTCACTTTTTGGAGGAGTTATGAACCAGGAAAATCGAGGCACGGATTTTTTTAAAGGCTTGATGATCGGCGGCGCCATCGGCGCTGCATTCGCTTTGCTGTTTGCGCCGAAAACGGGCATTGAGCTGCGCGCCGATCTTCGCCGCAAATCGCGCGAATTGTATGACGAAACCGAGACCAAATTCGGAGAATGGAAAGTGCAGGCCGACGAGGTTCTCGAACAAGGCAAACGCCAGGCGGAATCGCTGCGCTCGCAAGCTGAAGCCAAACTCTCTGA
>Ga0247727_10010311_pt1 | contig 16592 bp, 18 predicted proteins | sample WisWelCaveWW1625_FD_202498 | JGI IMG/M metagenome (GOLD analysis project Ga0247727, IMG submission 202498) | Biofilm microbial communities from Wishing Well Cave, Virginia, United States - WW16-25 | ecosystem: Environmental > Aquatic > Deep subsurface > Groundwater > Cave microbial mat | place... | reverse complement strand
TGGCGCCATCGACGCCGCTGCCGCCGAGCAGCGTGGGGTTGGCGGCGTTGACCACCGCGTCGACGGCGAGCGCCGAGATGTCGGCGACGACGACCTCGATCATCGCGCGCCGCGGTGCCGCGCCTAATTGATGACCTTGAGCGTCGGCCGGCGCTTGCGCGGCTGGTCGGGGTCGGGACGCTCGGGTCCGGCGCCGGACGGCGCGCGTTCGGCCGCGCCCGCCGCGGTCGGCTCGTCCTCGAGGCCGAACATCATCCCCTCGCCGTCCTCGCGGGCGTAGACGGCGAGCACCGCCCGCACCGGCACCACCACGTGCTGCGGCACGCCGCCGAAGCGGGCGTCGAACTCGACGGTCTCGTTGCCGAGCGACAGGCGCTGGGTCGCGTTCGGCCCGACGTTGAGCACGATCCGCCCCTCGTGGACCGAGGCCGCCGGCACCACCACGCCCGCCTGGCGCGCATCGACCAGGATGTGCGGCGTCTGGCCGCTATCGACCATCCACTCGTACATGGCGCGCAGCAGGTAGGGGCGGCGGGAACGCATCGGCGACAGCCTCCGGGCAATACCGGCTCTATGGGGACAAGGTGCGCCAGGAGCGGGGAGCGTCGCAAGCCCCGCGGCTCGGCTCAGCAGGGCTTGCGCATCTCGCGCTCGGTCTCGGTCAGGGCCAGCTTGAACGACGGGCGGTTGAACATCCGCTCCGCGTACTTGTTCATGCCCTTGGCGCTGGTCGGGATCTCGATGCCGAGCTTGGGCAGGCGCCACAGGATCGGCACGATCGAGCAGTCGACGAGCGAGAACTCGTCGCTGAGGAAGAACGGCTTGATGTTGAAGGCGTCCGCGGTCGTCAGGACGCTCTCCTTGAGCTGCCTCTTGAGCCGGTTGCCGCTGCCGCGGTCGGGCGCCAGCTCGATCTGCGTCAGCAGGTCGTACCAGTCGCGCTCGATGCGGTAGAGCGCAAGCCGGAACCGGGCCCGCGACACCGGGTCGACCGGCATCAGCGGCGGGTGCGGGAATCGCTCGTCGAGGTACTCGAGGATGACGCGCGTGTCGTACAGCACCAGGTCGCGGTCGACCAGGGTCGGGATGGTCTGGTACGGGTTGAGGTCGATCAGGTCCTCGGGCAGGTCGTCGGGGTCGACGTCGACCACGTCGTAGGTGATGCCCTTCTCGGCCAACACGAATCGGGCCCGATGGCTGTTGGCGTCACCGGCACGGGAGAACAGGGTCATCACTTGGGTAGCGCTCGCTCGCCCGCCGTCGTGGCGGGCATCGGAAGGTCAGTGGACGTCCTTCCAGAACTCGCGCTTCAGCAGGAACGCGAGCAGGAAGAACACCGCTAGGAAGAACAGGACGCCGAAGCCGAGGTGCATGCGCTTGAGCTGCGCCGGCTCCGACACGTAGACCAGGAAGTTGGCGAGGTCGCGGACCACCCCGTCGTACTCCTCGGCCGAGAGCTTGCCGGGCGAGGCGGGCTCGAAGCCAGTCACGTGGCCGGCCTCGTCGAGCACCGCGGTCTGGTAGCCCTGCAGCTCGGCGAGCACGTGCGGCATGCTGGAGCTCGGTAGCAGCAGGTTGTTGACGCCGGTCGGCCGCTTCGGGTCGAGGTAGAAGGTGCGCAGGTAGTTGAAGATCCAGTCGCCTCCCCGCGCCCGCGCCGTCAGCGACAGGTCGGGCGGGGTGCGCCCGAACCAGCGTTCGGAGTCGGCCGCAGGCATCGCGATCTTCATCATCGCGGTCGCCTTGTCGGCGGTGAACAGCAGCGCGCCGACCTGGTCCTCGGAGATTCCGAGGTCCTGGCTGAGCCGCTGGTAGCGGACGTAGTTGAGCGAATGGCAGCCCAGGCAGTAGTTCACGAAGTACTTGGCGCCGCGCTGCAGCGAGGGCACGTTCTCGAGGTCGTAGTGCGAGGGCTCGGTGGCTGGACCGGCGCCGCCGCCCGAGGCCGACGCCATGCCGCTGGCGAACGCCAGGCCGAGCGCGAGCAGGAACTTGCGAGCGTCCATCAGTGCGTCACCCTGTCAGGGACCGGCGCTGGGTCGTTGAGCTTGGTGTAGACCGGCAGGACCAGGAAGGTCACGACCATCCCGCCTGGCACCACGAACATCAGGTAGTGGAAGGTCTCGACCAGCTCGCCCATCACCGAGAAGCGCGCGGCGTCGATTGCCGCCAGCACCGCCAGCGCGACCAACGCGCTGCGCAGCCAGCCGCCCGCGGCGCGCTGCGTCGAGTACAGCCACGACACGACGAAGAACAGGAAGTAGACCTCGGTCAACCGGAAGGCCCACTCCGAGAGCGCCAGCGATACCGGCTTGACGCCCATCCAGCCGAGCACCAGGAACGCGGCGGCGAACACCAGCAGCAGCAGGGTGTAGAGCGGGCCGCGGTAGCGCATCGACTTGACCGGGTTGCGGTCGATCCAGGGCATGAAGAACAGCACTAGCACCGCCGCGCCCATCACCGCCACGCCCGGGAACTGGCTGCCGAAGAACGACGGCACCGCGCGCAACATCGCGTAGTAAGGCGTGAAGTACCAGACCGGCGCGATGTGGTCCGGGGTCTTGAGCGGGTTGGCGGCCTCGAAGTTGGCGTGCTCGAGGAAGTAGCCGCCCATCTCCGGCGCGAAGAACACGATCAGGAAGAACACGAAGAAGAACCCGGCCACCGCCATCGTGTCCTTGACCGTGTAGTACGGATGGAACGGGATGCCGTCGAGCGGCACGCCATCCGGCCCGAGCTTCTTCTTGATCTCGATGCCGTCGGGGTTGTTGGACCCGACCGTGTGCAGCGCGATCAGGTGGAACAGCACCAGGCCGCACAGCACCAGCGGCAGCGCGATCACGTGGAGCGCGAAGAAGCGGTTGAGCGTGATGTCGGAGACGTAGAAGTCGCCGCGGATCCATTCGGCGAGCCCCTCGCCGACGAACGGCACGGTGCCGAACAGCGAGATGATCACCTGCGCGCCCCAGTAGGACATCTGGCCCCAGGGCAGCAGGTAGCCCATGAAGGCCTCGGCCATCAGGCACAGGTAGATCGCCATGCCGAACAGCCACAGCAGCTCGCGCGGTTGCTTGTACGAGCCGTACATCAGGCCGCGGAACATGTGCAGGTAGACCACGACGAAGAACGCTGAGGCCCCGGTCGAGTGCAGGTAACGGATCAGCCAGCCGAACTCGACGTCGCGCATGATGTACTCGACCGAGGCGAACGCTTGGTTGGCATCGGGCTTGTAGTTCATGGTCAAGAAGATGCCGGTGACTATCTGCAGCACCAGCACCACCAGCGCGATGCCGCCGAACACGTACCAGAAGTTGAAGTTCTTCGGCGCGTAGTACTTGGAAACGTGGGCCTCCCAGAACTCCGTCATCGGGAAGCGGGCGTCGATCCAGTCGCGCAGCGCGCCGGTGCAGTCGCCCAGCCGGTCGAAGAAGTCGCGTTCCTGCGGTGCGTTCATCAGCTGACCCCCTCATCCTCACCGACGATCACCAGGTCGTCCCCGACGAACCGGTAGGGCGGCACCACCAGGTTGAGCGGCGCCGGCACGTTCTTGTAGACGCGGCCGGAGAGGTCGAAACGCGAGCCGTGGCAGGGGCAGAAGAACCCGCCCTTCCAGTCGGCACCCAAGTCCGCGGGCGCGACCTCGGGCCGGAACTGCGGCGAGCAGCCGAGGTGGGTGCAGTTGGTGACCAGCACCAGGATCTCCGGCTTGCGGGCGCGGAACTCGTTGGCAGCGTAGACCGGCTGCTGCGGTTCCTGGGAGTCGGGATCGAGCAGGGAGCCGCGCCCAGCTTCGAGGCGGGCCAGCATCTCCGGGGTGCGGCGGATGACCGACACCGACTTGCCGCGCCACACGACCTTGGTCTGCTCGCCTGGCTCGAGCTTGGCGATCGGGACCTCGACCGGCGCGCCCTCGGCGCGGGCGCGCTCGGAGGGCTTCATCGAGGCGAGGAACGGGTAGACCAGCGCACCGACGCCTACCGCTCCGGCGAGCGAGGTCGCGACAGTGAGGATGTGACGCCGGTTGAGATCGACACCGTCGTTGCTCATGAGGGCTCCCGGGACTGGACGCTCGAGGCCGGCGCTCGGACGGTCGCTTCTGGTGGCGGGCCGGCCCGAGGGGCGCCGCATTATACACGCGGGCCCAGCGCCGACCGGCGCTGCTCGCGCCGCCCGGCGAGCGAGTGCTACGCTCCCCAGCCCATGACCACGACGGGCAAGCCGCTAGGGTTCCTGGTCCGCTGCGTCGTGGTCGGGCTGGCGCTGGCGTTCGTCGTGGTCCTGATCGAGCCGAGCCTGCTCAGCCCGCGCGGCGCCCCGGCCGCCGCGTCGGCGCCCGCCGCCACCGACAGCTACGCCGACGCCGTTGCCCGTGCCGCGCCCGCCGTGGTCAACGTCCATTCGCAACGCAGCGTGGCCGGCGACCAGTCCCCGGACCCGCTGCTGCGGCGCTTCGGCGACCAACCCGCCGACGCCACCGAGGAGTCCCTGGGTTCGGGGGTCATCGTCCGCGCCGACGGCTACATCCTGACCAACCACCACGTCATCGCCGAGGCCCAGGACATCAACGTCCTGCTCGCCGACGGTCGCAGCACCCGCGCGGTGGTGGTCGGGACCGACCCCGAGACCGATCTCGCCCTGCTCAAGATCGAGTTCGTCGACCTGCCGGTCGCGTCGCTGGTGCCGAGCCACGAGGCGCGGGTCGGCGACGTGGTGCTGGCGATCGGCAACCCGTTCGGCCTCGGCCAGACCGTGACCCAGGGCATCATCAGCGCCATCGGCCGCTCCGACCTGGGGCTAACGACCTTCGAGAACTTCATCCAGACCGACGCCGCGATCAACTTCGGCAACTCGGGCGGCGCGCTGGTCGACGCCCGCGGCGCGCTGGTCGGGATCAACACCGCCAAGTTCCAGCTCAACGGCCAGGGCAGCGGCATCGGCTTCGCCGTGCCGGTGTCGCTGGCGCGCGGGGTGACCGAGCAGCTCATCAGCCACGGCCGGGTGCTGCGCGGCTGGTTGGGCGTCGATCCCCAGACCTTCACGCCCCAGCTCGCCGAGGCGTTCGGCATCGAGTACCGGCCCGGTATCCTGGTCAAGCGGGTCCATCCCAACTCGCCAGCCCAGGCCGCCGGGCTGCGCACCGGCGACGTCATCACCCACATCGACGGCCGACCGGTCCTCAACTACCGCGAGGCGCTGAACCGCATCGCAGGGCTCGCGCCGGGCAGCGACGCGGCGCTGGCCGGGATCCGCGACGGCGCGCCGCTCGCGGTCACCGCGCGGGTCGCCGAGCGCCGCAACCGCAGCGCCGGCTGAGCTGCGCGGCCGCTAGTCCGGCACGCGCCGGATCTGCGCGCCGAGCTGGCTCAGCTTCTCCTCGATGCGCTCGTAGCCACGGTCGATGTGGTAGATGCGCTCGATGATGGTCTCGCCGTCGGCGACCAGTCCGGCGATTACCAGCGACGCCGAAGCACGCAGGTCGGTGGCCATCACCGGCGCCGCCTTGAGCCGCTCGACCCCCTCGCTGATTGCGGTGTGCCCTTCGAGGCGGATCCGCGCGCCCATGCGTTGCAGCTCGGGCACGTGCATGAACCGATTCTCGAAGATGGTCTCGACGATGGTCCCGGTGCCGGTCGCGACCGCGTTGAGCGCGCAGAACTGGGCCTGCATGTCGGTCGGGAACGCCGGGTGGGGCGCGGTGCGGATGTCGAGCGCCTTAGGACGCTGGCCGCGCATGTCGAGCTCCATCCAATCCGGGCCGAGCCCGATGCGCGCGCCGGCTTCCTCGAGCTTCGCGACCACCGCGTCGAGCAGCTTCGGGTCGGTGTGCTTGACCCGCACCCGCCCGCGGCTTGCCGCCGCCGCCACCAGGAACGTGCCGGTCTCGATGCGGTCGGGGAGCACCCGGTAGTCGCAGCCGCCGAGGCGCGCCACGCCCTCGATCCGCAGCGTGTCGGTGCCGTGACCCCGGATGCGCGCGCCCATCTGGATCAGGCACTCGGCGAGGTCGACCACCTCGGGCTCGCGCGCCGCGTTCTCGATCACCGTGACGCCGTCGGCGAGCGCCGCCGCCATCATCAGGTTCTCGGTGCCGGTGACCGAGACGATCTCCATCATGATGTTGGCGCCCTTGAGGCGCGCGGCGCTGGCGCGGATGTAGCCGTTCTCGACCTCGATCTTGGCGCCCATCTTGCGCAGGCCGTCGATGTGGAGGTTGACCGGACGCGTGCCGATCGCGCAGCCGCCGGGCAGCGAGACCTCGGCCTTGCCGTGGCGTGCGACCAACGGACCGAGCACCAGGATCGAGGCGCGCATCGTCTTGACCAGCTCGTAGGGCGCGAAGCACTCCTTGAGCGTGGTCGGATCGACTTCGACGCCCATCTTCTCGTCGAGCGTGACCGTCACGCCCATCCCGCCGAGCAGCTCGATGGTGGTGGTGACGTCGTGGAGGTGCGGCACGTTGCCGATGCGCATCGGTCCGTCGGCGAGCAGGGTCGCGCACAGGATCGGGAGCGAGGCGTTCTTGGCGCCCGAGATGGTGACCTCGCCCTCGAGCGGACGACCGCCTGCGATGTACAGCTTGTCCACTCGGCGCTCCCTATCGATCGAGCTCGTCGGGCGCGAGCGTGCGCAGCGACAGAGCGTGGATCTCGTCGCCGAGCCGCGCGCCGAGGGTCGCGTTCACCATGCGGTGGCGCTCCAAGCTGCGCCGCCCGGCGAACGCCGCGCTGACCACGGTCGCTTCGAAGTGCGTACCGTCCTCGCCGCGCACCTCGACCTCGGCGCCGGGCAAGCCCTGGAGGATGAGTTCGCGGATCTGGTCAGGGCGCATGGTTTCCCGGTGGCCGCAGCGTCGGCGAGGTCCCGCGGCGGGCGCCATGATACCCGGTCGCGTCCGGGTCGCGTGTTACGATTCCGTCCCACCCGCGAGGAGCGCCGCTTGCAGCAGCACCGGATCGGCAAGCTCGACGCCGAACAGGTCCGCGCGCTGGCACGCGAGGTCCTGACCATCGAAGCCGAGGCCGTCGCCCGACTCGCCGACCGGGTCGGCGACGAGTTCGTGCGCGCGGTCGCGACCTGCCTCGCCTGCCGCGGCCGGCTGGTGGTGGTCGGGATGGGCAAGTCCGGCCACGTCGCGAGCAAGCTCGCCGCCACGCTCGCTTCCACCGGCTCGCCGGCGTTCTTCGTCCACCCCGGCGAGGCCAGCCACGGCGACCTCGGCATGATCACCGGCGACGACGTGGTGATCGCGCTCTCCAACTCGGGCGAGACCGCCGAGCTGGTGATGCTGCTGCCGCTCATCAAACGCCTCGGCGTGCCGCTGGTCGCGCTGACCGGCAAGGCCGGCTCGACGCTGGCCCGGGCCGCGACCGTACACCTCGAGGCGCGGATCGAGCGCGAGGCCTGCCCGCTCAACCTCGCCCCGACCGCCAGCACCACCGCCGCGCTCGCGCTCGGCGACGCCTTGGCGGTCGTGCTGCTCGAGGCGCGCGGCTTCACCAAGGAGGACTTCGCGCGCTCGCACCCGGGCGGCTCGCTCGGTCGGCGCCTCCTGCTCTCGGTCGCCGACCTGATGCACAGCGGCGCCGAGCTGCCGCGGGTCGCGCCCGACGCCACGCTCAGCGCCGCGCTGCTCGAGATGACCGCCAAGCGCCTCGGCATGACGGCGGTCTGCGACGCCGATGGCCGGGTGCGCGGGGTGTTCACCGACGGCGACCTGCGCCGCGCGCTCGACAAGGGCGTCGACGTGCGAAGCGTAGGCATCGAGGCGGTGATGACCCGCGAGCCCAGGCTCGCCCGGCCCGAGATGCTGGCCGGCGAGGCGCTCGAGCTGATGGACAGCAAGCGGATCAACGGCCTGCTGGTGGTCGACGCCGAGGGCCGCCTGGTCGGCGCGCTCGGCATGCACGACCTGCTGCGCGCGGGGATCGTCTGATGGAGCTGGCGGCGCGCGCCGCGCGCATCCGCCTCGCGGTGTTCGACGTCGACGGCGTCTTCACCGACGGCCGCCTACACTACGGGCAGCGCGCCGACGGCATCGGCGAGTTGACCAAGGTCTTCCACGTCCGCGACGGCCACGGCGTCAAGCGCCTGCGCCAGGCGGGCCTCGCGGTCGCGGTGATATCGGGACGCAGCTCGCCGCTGGTCGCGGCACGGATGGCCGAGCTCGGCGTCGACGAGGTCCACCAGGGCGACGACGACAAGCTGCCGGTGCTGGTGGCGCTGCTCGCGCGCCGCGGGCTCGCGCTCGAGCACTGCTGCTACTGCGGCGACGACGAACCGGACCTGGCGCCGCTGCGTGCGGTCGGGCTGGCAGTGGCGCCGGCCGACGCCCACCCGACGGTGCGGGCCGCCGCCCACCTGGTCACCGCGGCCGGCGGCGGGCGCGGCGCGGTGCGCGAGGTCTGCGACCTGCTGCTGGCCCACGCCACGGCGGCCCGATGATTGACCTGCGCACTAGCGCCGCGATCGCCGGTTTGGGCGTGGCCGCCGCCTTCAGCTGGTGGGTACTGCAGGTCAGCGCGCCGACCGAGACCCGCAGCCTCGGCCCGCGCCACCTGCCCGACTACCACTTCGTCGCGCCGCGCATCACCCGCTTCGGCGCCGACGGCAAGGTCGCGCTCGACCTGACCGCGGCCCGCGCCCTGCACTACCCCGACGACGACAGCGTCGAGCTCGAGGACCTGCGGGTCGCGCTCACCACCGACGCCGGCGTGACCTGGCAGATGCGCGCCGACCGTGGCATCGCGCCGATGGGCGGCGACTCGATCGAGCTGGCGGGCGCGGTGACCGTCGCCCGGCCGCGCGGCGACGGCGGGCTGACGCTCGCCACCGAGAGCCTGACGCTCCACCCTCGCGCCCAACGGCTCGCGACCGCCGCCGCGGTCGAGCTGCGCGCTGGCAGCAGCCGCATCGAGGCGGTCGGGATGCAGGCCGACCTGCTGGCCGAGCGCGTCGAGCTCGGCGCCAAGATCCGAGGCAGCTATGCGCCGCGCTGAGCTGCTGCTGGCGCTCGCATTGCTCGCCGCGCCTGGCGCCCAGGCCGGCGAGGCACCGGTGACGATGAACGTCAACTCCGACCACGGCGAGTTCGACCTCGCAGCGGGCCGCGCCCACCACTGGGGCAACGTGACCTTCACCCGCGGCAACGCGCGGATCGACGCCGAGGACGTGGTGCTCGAGCTCACCGACGGCACGCTCGACCGCGCCGTGATCAGCGGCGCCCCGGCCCGCTTCGTGCAGGAGGCGGCGGACGAGGCGCCGGCCGCCGCCGGCAGCGCCCGGCGCATGACCTACGACGCGGACGCCGACCTGATCGAACTCGAGGGCCAGGCCAAGGTCGTGCAGGGCGGCGACGAGGTGACCGGCGACCTGATCCGCTACGACGCCAAGCGCCAGCGGGTGCTGGCGGCGAGCGGCGCCGAGGGCAGCGGCCGGGTGCAGATGACGATCACGCCCAAGCAGGCCAAGCCGACCGGGCCCGAGGTCCCGCCGCGATGACCAGGCTGGTCGCGCAGGAGCTGGTCAAGCGCTACGGGTCGCGGACCGTGGTCGGCGGCGTGTCGCTCGAGGTCGAAGCCGGCGAGGTGGTCGGGCTGCTCGGGCCGAACGGCGCCGGCAAGACCACCTCCTTCTACATGATCGTCGGCCTGGTCCGCGCCGACGGCGGGCGAATCACGGTCGGCGCGCACGACGTCAGCGACCTGCCGGTCCACGCCCGCGCGCGGCTCGGCATCGGCTACCTGCCGCAGGAGGCGTCGGTGTTCCGGCGCCTGACCGTCGCCGACAACGTCATGGCGATTCTCGAGACCCGCCCCGAGCTCGAGCGCGCCGACCGCGAGCGCCTGCTCGAGGAGCTGCTCGAAGAGCTGCACGTCGGCCACGTGCGTGGCACGCTCGGCATGTCGCTGTCGGGCGGCGAGCGGCGGCGCGTCGAGATCGCCCGCGCCCTGGCCGCCGAGCCGCGCTTCATCCTGCTCGACGAACCGTTCGCGGGCGTCGATCCGATCTCGGTCATCGACATCCAACGCATCATCGACCACCTGCGGGCGCGGGGCATCGGGGTGCTGATCACCGACCACAACGTGCGGGAGACCCTGGGGATCTGCTCCCGGGCCTACATCATCAGCGCCGGGCACGTCATCGCGCAGGGCCCGCCGGCCGGCATCCTTGCCGACCAGCGGGTCCGCGAGGTGTACCTGGGCCAGGACTTTCGGCTATAGACTGTCCCCAGGGGCGCCGTCCGCGGCCGCCCCTGCCGGACCACACACAGCGATGCGACCCGCCCTCCAGTTGCGTCTCGGACAGCAGCTCGCACTGACGCCGCAGCTGCAGCAGGCGCTGCGCCTGTTGGCGTTGCCGACCCTCGAACTCGAGCGCGAGCTGCAATCGGCGCTCGACTCCAACCTGATGCTCGAGACCGTCGAGCCGGGCAACGAGGCGGCGGGCGACGCCGACGACGACGCGGCCTTGGGGTCCGACCCGGTCGAACTCGAGCTCGAAGCCGAACCCGACTGGGACCCGGCCCACGCCGACGAGAGCTGGAACGCGCCGCGTGGCACGAGCGGCGAGGCGCGCGAGCCGATCCGCGCCGACGAGCTCGACCTGCGCACCCACCTGCTCGAGCAGCTACCGCTGTGCCGGCTCAGCGACGCCGACCGCGAGATCGCGCTGGCGCTGATCGACGCGCTCGACGACCACGGCTACCTCGCCGAGCCGGTCGCGACGCTCGCCACCGAGCTCGCGGTCGGCGCCGACGAGGTCGAAGCGGTGCGCCACCTGGTGCAGCGCCTCGACCCGGTCGGCGCCGCCTCGCTCGACCTGCGCGACTGCCTGCTGGCGCAGCTCGGCGAGTTCGACACCGCGACCCCGGCCCTGGCCGCGGCCCGCGGCCTGGTCGACCAGCACCTCGAGGCGCTCGCCCAGCCGCGGCTCGCCCAACTCGCCCGCCAGCTCGGGGTCGGCGAGGACGAGGTGGCGCTGGCGCTGCGGCTGATCCGCTCGCTCCATCCCCGCCCCGCCGCGCTGCTGCCCGGCGCAGCCACCGAGTACCTGCGGCCCGACGCGATCGTGCAGCGGCGCGGCCCGCGCTGGGTGGTCGAGCTGACCCACGGCACGCTGCCCGCGCTGCGGGTCAACGAGGCCTACGCCAAGGCGCTGGTCCGTGGTGGCGACCCGGCGCTGCGCGCCCAGCTCGCCGAGGCGCGCTGGCTGGTCAAGAGCCTGGCGATGCGCCACACCACCGTGCTGCGGGTGGCGCGCGCCATCGTCGAGCGCCAGGTCGGCTTCCTGGAGCGCGGCCCCGAGGCGATGCGGCCGCTCCAGCTCAAGGAGGTCGCGGCCGAGCTTGGGGTCCACGAGTCGACCATCTCGCGGGTCGCGGCCGGCAAGTACCTGCTGACGCCGCGCGGCGCGTTCGAGTTCCGACACTTCTTCTCGACCCAGCTCGGCTCCGACACCGGCGACGAGGTCAGCAGCACCGCGGTGCGGGCCCTGATCCAACGGCTGGTGGCCGAGGAGGACGCGCGCCGGCCGCTGTCCGACGCCGCCATCGTCCAGGCCTTGGCGCGCCGCGGCATCCGCGTCGCGCGCCGCACCGTCACCAAGTACCGCGAGGCGCTCGCGATCCCCGCTTCCTACGAGCGCCGCGCCACCGTCTGACAGCAGTAGAGAGCAACCGATAGGAGGATGCAGATGCAGATCAACCTGACCGGCCACCACGTCGACATCACCCCGCCCCTCAAGTCCTATGTGACCAGCAAGTTCGAGCGGCTGGGGCGGCACTTCGACAACGTCATCGACGTCCACGTGGTGTTGACGGTGGAGAAGCTGCGCCACAAGGCTGAGGCGGACCTCCACCTCAGCGGCAATCACATCCATGCCAACGCCACCGAGGGCGACATGTACGCCGCCATCGACGTGCTGGCCGACAAGCTCGACCGGCAGATCGTCAAGCACAAGGAGAAGCTCACCGACCACCACGCGCGCGATGCGCGCCGTGGCCAGAGTTTGACCTGAGCGCCCTGGCGGGTCCGCGGCTCCGGCCGCGGACCCGCCGCGCCCACCCGCCATGCAGGACGCCGAACCTCACCGGTTGGTGATCGTCACCGGGCTCTCGGGCGCCGGCAAGACGGTCGCGCTCAACATGCTCGAGGACCTCGGCTACTACTGCGTCGACAACCTGCCGGCGCGACTGCTCGCCGACTTCGCCCGCGCCACGGTCGCGACCGGCGACCCGACCTACCGCTGGATGGCGATCGGGGTCGACGCCCGCAACCCCAGCGAGGAGCTGGTGCGCATCCCGCAGCTGCGCGGCGAGCTCGGCCAGCACGGGGTCGTGACCGAGATTCTCTACCTGCGCTCCGAGCCCGACACCCTGTTCCGGCGCTTCAGCGAGACCCGCCGCCGCCACCCGCTCTCGGCCGCCGACGTCGACCTGCGCGAGGCGATCGGCCGCGAGGCGGCGCTGCTCGCGCCGCTGCTGGAGGGCGCCGACCTGGTGCTCGACACCACCGCCACCACGCTCCACGAGCTGCGCGAGATCGTCCGCGAGCGGGTCCACCGCCTCGACACCCGGACCATGTCGCTGCAGTTCGAGTCGTTCTCGTTCCGACACGGGCTGCCGCCCGACGCCGACCTGGTGTTCGACGCCCGCTGCCTGCCCAACCCCCACTGGGAGCCGAGCCTGCGGCCCCTGTCCGGCCTCGACGCCCCGGTGGTCGCCTACCTCGCCGGGCACGCCGAGGTGGCGCGCTTCGTCGATGACGTCGCCGGCTTCGTCGAGCGCTGGATCCCGTCGTTCGAAGGCTCGAACCGCTCGTACCTGACGGTCGCGATCGGCTGCACCGGCGGCCAGCACCGCAGCGTCTACGTGGTCGAGGAGCTCGCCGCCCGCTTCCGCAGCCGCTTCGGCCGGGTCGCGGTCCGGCACAAGCAGCTCGCCCGCTGACCGCGGCGGGGTTCCCCGCGCCGCGCCCGCGCGGCTAGACTGCGCGCGCCCGGCGGCGCGCGCGGCGCGCACCGCCCTCCGGCCTCCAGGGACGCGGCGATGAGCGAGACGACTGAGACTTCGCCCAGCACCCGGCTCAGCGAGCTGCGGCTCGCGCTCGAGGCGGACTCGCTGCGCCACGTGCGGCGACTGGTCCACGCCATGCACCCCGCCGAGATCGCCACGCTGCTCGGGTCGCTACGCCCCGCCGAGCGCGAGATCGTGTGGGAGATGGTCGATCCCGACGACGACGGCGAGGTCCTGGTCCACGTCAACGACGAGGTCCGCGCCGGGCTGATCCGCGGCATGGACGCCGAAGAGCTGCTCAACGCCACCGATGGCCTCGAGATCGACGACCTCGCCGACCTGTTCCAGGACCTGCCCGAGGCGGTCAACCGCCAGGTGCTGCGCGGCATGGACCAGCAGGACCGCGAGCGGCTGCAGACCGTGCTCGAGCACGACCCCGACACCGCCGGCGGCCTGATGAACACCGACACCGTCACGGTGCGCCCCGACGTCACCCTCGACGTGGTGCTGCGCTACCTGCGGATGCGCGAGGACCTGCCGCCCAGCACCGACAGCCTGTTCGTCGTCGATCGCTACGGCCGGGTGCTCGGCATCCTGCCGATCACCAAGCTGCTGGTCTCGGACACCGAGCTCACGGTCAGCGAGCTGATGGACACCGAGGTCACGGCAGTCGCGGTCGACGCGCCGGCCGCCGAGGTCGCCAAGCTGTTCCAGGACCGCGACCTGGTCTCGACCCCGGTGGTCGACGACAAGCGCGTGCTGCTCGGCCGCATCACCGTCGACGACGTGGTCGACGTGATCCGCGAGGAGGCCGACCACACCGTGATGAGCATGGCCGGCCTCGACGAGGAGGAAGACATGTTCGCGCCGGTGCTGGCGGCGGCGCGGCGGCGCGCGGTCTGGATCTGCGTCAACCTGCTGACCGCGATCGCCGCGGCGAGCGTGGTCGATGCGTTCCGCGAAACGCTCGAGCACCTGGTGACGCTCGCGGTGCTGATGCCGATCGTCGCGAGCATGGGCGGCATCGCCGGCAGCCAGGTGTTGACGCTGATGATCCGTGGCATGGCGCTCGGCCAGGTCGGGGCCGGCAACGCGCCCTGGATCCTGACGCGCCAACTGCTGGTGGTCGGGCTCAACGCGCTGCTAGCGGCGGCGGTGATGGGCGCGGTCGCGCTCGGCTACTTCGGCGACGCCGGGTTGGCGTGGGTGATCGCCGCGGCGCTGGTGATCAACCTCAGCGTCGCGACCGTCGCCGGGGTCACGATCCCATTGCTGCTGCGCCGGATCGGAGTCGACCCCGCGCTCGCTGGCCCGGTGCTGGTGACGACCTGCACCGACGTGATGGGCTTCCTCTCGTTCCTCGGGCTCGGGACGCTGTTCCTGGTCTGAGCTCGGGCGGTCACGCGCTCTGGTCGAGCAACCAGGGCACCAGCTGGTCGATCTGCGCCCGACCGTCGGCTTCGCCCAGCGCAATCAGCTCGCGGCAGTAGCCCTGGTCGAACAGCAGGTACGACATCAGCTGGCTCCCAGCCGAGCCGCGCGCGCCGATCAGGCCGAGCAGCGAGCTCACGGTGCGCGGGAACGCACGCCGGTGCCGATACACCACGTCGCGGATGTCGACCGACGGCACCACGATCCGCGCGTCGATCACCTTGAGGTCGTGAGCCGGGCCGGCGCTGCGGGTCACCGGCATCTGCGCCACCGAGTGGTTGATGCGTCGGATGCGCTCGAGGTCGGTGTAGATGCTGTCCATGAACAGCGAATCGAGCACGTAGCCCGCGATCTGGCCGAAGCTCGGGTAGCGCGCGACCTGCCCGGGCCCGAGCACGTTGGGGTCCTCGTTGCGCACCGCGACCACCAGGATGCGCTTGGCGCCGAGGTGGATCGCCGGCGAGAGCGGCGCGGTGGAGCGCATCGAGCCGTCGCCGTAGAACTCGTCGCCGAGCCGCGCCGCCGGGAAGATCACCGGGATCGCGACCGAGGCCATCACGTGCTCGACCGTGAGCCGCTCGACCCGACCCTTGCGCCGGCTGCGTTGCCAACCTGGCCAATCCTGCTCGGCCTGGAAGAACGAGATCGAGTGCGCCGAGGTGTAGCCGGCCGCGGTCACCGAGATGGCGCGCGCCGCGCCCGAATCGATCGCGTCCTGGGCCGCGCCGAAGTCGAGCTCGTGCTCGAGCAGCTCGCGCAGCGGCTGGTTGTCGAGCAAGGAGCGGACCCCGGCGCGGTCGAGCCCGCGCAGCAAGCCCCACGCCCAGCGCAACGAGGTGCCGAGCACCGAACGCAGGTCGGTGCGGTAGATCCGGTCGATGGTCAGGTTCGACCACAGGTTGTCGAGCCGCGCCACGCCCTCGCGGAAGTCGGCGCCATGGCAGGCGAGCTTGGTGGCGTTGATGGCGCCGGCCGAGTAGCCGCAGATCACCGGGAACGGGACGCGGACGCTGGCGGGCAGCGCTGCGGCGATCGCCTTGAGCACCCCGACCTGGTAGGCGGCGCGCGCGCCGCCGCCAGGCAGGACCAGACCGTTGAGGAGCGGTGGGTTGGACACGACCGCTAGGATAGCCGTGCCGCCCGCGCCCGGCGAGGGCACCGCCTCAGTTCTGCAGCACGATCCGGTAGCGCGCCTGGTTGCGCTTGACCTTGGCGACGCCCAGGTTGCACTGGTCCATCGGCAGCGTCTGGATCCGAGCCCGGACCTCGTGGCGTGCCGCGAACTCGAGCATCTCGCGCAGCGCGCGGCTGCCGCCGATGCTCGACCCCGAGACCGCCTTCTGCCCGCCGATCAGCGCCGCCGGCGGCACCACGATCGGCTCGCGCGGCGCGCCGACCAGGCACAGCGTGCCGCCCGGCTTGAGCATGCCGAGGAAGTCGGGATACTCGATCGGCGCGCTGACGGTGTTGAGCAGTAGGTCGAGCGTGCGGCGCTCGCGGCGCAGCCGCGCCGGGTCGCCGGTCTCGAGGAACAGCTCGGCGCCGAACTCGCGCGCCTCGGCCGCCTTGTCGGGCGTCGACGACAGCGCAACCACCTCGGCGCCCATCTTGCTCGCGAACTGGAGCGCGAGGTGGCCGAGCCCGCCGATGCCCATCACCCCGACCCGCATCCCCTCGCCGACGCCGTAGCGGGCGAGCGGCGAGTAGACCGTCACGCCCGCGCACATCAGCGGCGCGGCGTGCGCGGAGTCGAGCGCGGCTGGGATCGGGAAGGCGAAGCGCGAGCCGATCCGGATCCGGTCGGCGAAACCGCCGAAGTGCCCTACGCAGGTCGCCTCCATCTTGGTACAGACGTTCTCGTCACCGGCCCGGCAGTGCTCGCAGCGATGGCAGGCGGTGCGCTGCCAGCCGATCCCGACCCGCTGTCCGACGCGCAGCGTGGTGACCTTGGCGCCGGCCGCGCTCACCAGGCCGACGATCTCGTGGCCCGGGACCAGCGGGTAGCGGTTCACGCCCCAATCGTTGTCGATCAGGTGGACGTCGCTGTGGCATACCCCGCAGTGGCTGATCTCGACCTCGACGTCGTGCGCAGCGAGCTCGTCGGGCTCGTAGCTGAACGGCTCGAGCATGGTCTCCGGGCCGCGACAGG
>Ga0247727_10010310_pt1 | contig 16594 bp, 15 predicted proteins | sample WisWelCaveWW1625_FD_202498 | JGI IMG/M metagenome (GOLD analysis project Ga0247727, IMG submission 202498) | Biofilm microbial communities from Wishing Well Cave, Virginia, United States - WW16-25 | ecosystem: Environmental > Aquatic > Deep subsurface > Groundwater > Cave microbial mat | place... | reverse complement strand
TGGGGCCGAATTAGTGAAAATTCAAGCTCCGAAATGCGGGTGCCCAGCAAGCCGCGCTTGGCCAACTCAAAACTCAAAAGAACGGCCGTCTTGAGCTCCAGGTCCGACGGATCGGACACGAACGTGAGCTCAAATCTTTTCTCTTCGCCGGAGGGTGTCTTCACGAACGCCAGGACGCGGTAGCCCTGGACCCAAAGAGAGCCGTTTTCGCCTCCCTCCAGATATAGGTCCAACTCCGTGTCCTCCCCGATGAGGACCGGCTTGTCCCATTTCTTGGTGAACGTCACTCTCTCGGCTTCGACCTTGCGCTGCATACCGAAGGAGCTGGAGAACTGCTTCAAAAACTTGTCCAAGAGCCAAGCCCCGGGCACTAACGCCGCTAGGCCGATGATCCATTGGCGGCGGGTGCCGATGCCTCTTGGGCCAGACCCATCCGCCAGCCGGGAGCCGGCAGCTTGTTCAATTTTTTCATTCGCAACCAATTCTGTATAGAAAACCCGGCGCGTTGCTTGGGCGGGGTCGCCGATCTTGGCGTATTCGGCATTCACAGCGGCGGCGATATCGGAGATGGCCGCATTGTCGTCTTCAGGCAGAGCCTCTTTAGACCTGTGCGAGACATCAATCACCTGGAAGCCCCTATTTCGGGCAAAGCGGATCACTTCCAGCGTTCCCATATACCCTTCATTGGGATCGTTGTAACCCGTCGTCAAAAACCCGTTCTGGTTGACCTTGATCAAAATACCGATCTTGTATTTTGCTTTGATCTTTCCATCAGCATCAAGCATCCCGCGCTGTTTCATGCGCTCAAGCAGCTCCACGATCCTCCCGGCCTGCGTCACGAGAAGATCGTCGCCGATCAAGGTCACCCCGGTGTCCGCAAATTTCTCGATCATATCGAGCCACGCGTCCCAGCCGTTTTCCCACTGGCCGTCTTCGACCGAAAGGATCGGAAAGTCCCTGCTCCATTCCAAAAAGATATCGGCCAATTCCGACTCCGTAATCTCTCTGCCCTCGTAGCCGTATTTGCCTTCTCTCCACATCTCGTTGGTTGCCGGGTCAAGCGCGATGGCCACGGAGCCGACTTCGCCGGATTTGTTGAATTTATACCCCGTGGACAGAACGGCGGCCCTCATCGCTTCCAGAACAAAGCGGTGGACACCGACGTTTGTTTCCGCAAGCCGATTCAAGTCGAGGTGTTCCAGAATGTTGTCGGCGCGGGTTTTGATGGCGTCACGCCTGGCGTAGATCTCAGCAAGCTTTGCCTTTGTGAGATCCGCGACCTTATATCCGCCTTCAAGGCCCCGCTTGTCGCCGATACCTTCATCATAAGGATCGGCCGTCAAACCCAACGCTTCGTAGATCCGGCCCAAATTTTGGTCGATCTTAAGGGTCATCATCATGGATTCGAATTGATCCGCTCCGAAAGCCACGATCATGAACTCTTGCATGTCGAGGTCGTTGTCCGCGTGCGCGCCGCCGTTGGTGATGTTGGACTGGGCCCTTGTCCGGAACAGGCCCTTGGGCGCCAGATCGGGGGCCGATCTTTCACGGATGAACTGGTACAACCCTTGTCCCCGTGCATTAGCCACCGCCTGCGCCAGCGCCATTTGGAATCCGAGCGTCGCTTGGGCGCTTAAGAAAATTTTCTCTTTTTCATGCATCTGGAGCATGAGCCGGCCCACGCCGACCAGATCATCGGCCGCGAGGCCTTCTTTCGCCACTCTTTCCCGGATCAAACGGATCTGCTCCAGGACATCGGCCATCTTCTCGGAAGTTTCCCGTTCAAAAGCGCCGTCAGACGTCCCGGCCGGGACGACGTAATGACCGCGGCCCACATTTCCACTAATGGGATCGACCACCTGAATGTCAACCCGTACGGTGTCTTTATCGCCGATGGTCTGAACTACTTTGGATTCGACTTGTTCGATCGTGTAAGCCAGCCGCGAGCCGCTGAGCAAGGAGATAGTCTGGGATAGATTGGCCGCCAATTCAGGGCGTTTCTTTTCGTTCATACGAACCACGCCGAAGCGAAGAGTGCCGATGGCGTCGTCGATCTGGAGCTCCTCGATGTTCCTGATGGCCGCGCCTAACTCGCCTACGAACGACTCTTCGCCCTTTTGTCCCTGAAGAACACCGATGACCTGATTTATCTTGGCGATCGCTTGCTGCTCCATCGTAAGCTGCTCTTGGAAAATGGTGTTATAAGCACGCACGGCGTCCGCCACGGTCTTGATCTGGCCAAACGTGAGATCGGGTGCAACGAGGATCGGATTGACTTCCCCGGCGGCCATACCTCCCCATTTTTTCATTGCTTTGATACGGCCCTTGATCTCTCCGACGATCTCGGCTTCGATGGCTTTGGCAACCTCTTCCGGATCCACTTCTTCGCTCGCGAGCATCGAGCGATAATAATTAGCCGACTGAGCGCCGAGGATCTCTTCGACAGCGGGAAAGTGTTCGAGAACCTCCGCGAGCCGCACTCCCCGAGGCGTCAAGGCGGCCTGCGCCCGGACTTGAGTCGCACGTGCCCGCGCGATTTGCAGATCTTGACGCGGGACCGTCGACTGTCGGCGTCCGCCTCTTCCGCGCACCCATTTTTCGTAGCGGTTCCGAACTCCCCTCGCCGATTTCACGAGCCGCGAACCTTCCAATTGGACCCTCAACGCCTCACGGGCCGCCGAAGTCGGAACTAAGGGCCCAAAGAAAGGTCCGGCATCGATGCCATGAATTTTTCCCGCCAGCGTACTGAACAGACCGGCCGTGCGGTTATGGGAAGCCGCGATCTTCAAACCTCCCAGCACCTGGGAGGCGTCGAGTATCTTCTGGCCGAGCAGGATCTCCTCGTAGCGCTTCATGTTGGTCTCTTTCAAGACCTGCGGCATGATGGAGACAAAAGAGATGTGCTTGTCCTTCAAAAGTTCTTTGAGATTGACGGTGTGAAAGCCGCCGGTGATGAGCACCGCGGACCTCTGTGATTCGTCGTCCATCTTGGAGAGCATCTGCCGAACGAAATAAAGGTCGCGCTCGTAGGTCAGCGCGTAGAATCCCTCGGCGTTCTTGACCATGTCCTCATAACCCTTCTCGAGGAACAGCGAGCGCTCATAATAAGTGCCGAGGTCCATGATCTGCTTGTTGAGGAAACCGGTGAGGTGCTCGATGCCGAAGCCGTCCGTCAGGCCTTTGTATTCTTTGAACTCTTCGGGTGTGAGTCTGAAATGAAAAAGCTTCTCTAAATGGCGCAGGACCTTCTGGCAGCGGACGAGCTCTCTCTCTTCTTCGGTGCGCGAGAGAACGTCCAGAACCTCGTTTTCCAGCGACCGGAGCTCATCGAGCACGTTCTTTGCTTCAATCTGCTTGGCAAGCCGCAAGTATTCGAAGTATTTGAACAACTCGGGGTATTCGTTGACACTGCGTGTCAGCTTCTCCTCCAGAAGCGCGTAGAAGGCCTTGCCCTCCTTGGACTCGGAACTATTTAATTTGAACGGGGAGTTCTTCTGCGATTCGGCCAGCTCCCCCAGCTCATCGCGATCGGCCTGCGGCAGCGACTGCAACGCCCTGTCTTGCTGGGCGTTGGCTTTCTCGAAATCGATCTTTTCTTCCTTGGCTTTGAGCGCTTCGAGGTTCTTTAAATGGGGGTATCGGGCCAGGTCGATCCTCTGGAGCTCGGATTCCCTCCAGAGCACCTGGAAGTACTGCGTGAGCGGGATCTCCTCTTTCTGGAACTTCCGCTGGTCCGCGTCGAACTGTGCCAACGATGGATTGAACAGGCGGTTCTTGAGCGTCCCGATCGTCGTGTCGATCTTTCGGAGGTAGAGGTCGAAACGTTCCCGGTCATTGGCGACGGCGCGGTAGGCATCGAGTGTCTTTGCGTAAAGCGCCGGGTCTTCCACGCCCCAGAGCACCATGTCGCGGGAGGATGTGAGGTCCAGGTACTCTTCGCCGTGCAGGATGCCTTTCTTTATATAGGAGAGAGCGTGCTTCTTGCGGAACTTGAGGTCCGTGTAGGGTCTCAGGAACGAAAGCGAGTTGTCCCCGACCGCGGCTTCGGTGAAAACATACTTCAGGCCCTTTTCATGGCCCAACAGGATGTCCAGGGTCTTGGCGAGGTTGAGTTGACCGGATTCATTCGTGTGGGCGTCTTGGATGAAATAGATCGTCTTATCGGAACCGTTCTTGTAGGCGTCCTCGATCGTCGCGACGGACTCCGGGATCGCCAGAGAAACCCCCGGCTTTGAAAAGAGATCCTGCTTTGCCGGAGCGACGTCGGCCCAGGACACTTGTTGGGTAATGAAGCTTTGTAAAAGGATGAAAGAAACGAGACGCAAACAACGATTTGAACTCTGCATTCGGCCCCTCTTGTTGTAAGTTTTCGGATGTAAAAATGGAGAAACTTAATGGAATGTTACCTGACGGTCTTGCGGAAAACAAGAGGGGAAGACAAAAAAACCGGCGTTTTTTCTAGGCTAATTTATGTTTTGGAAGCGTTGCCTAACAGAAGACGCTATCTTAAAATATCTCTTACTATCTTTAACAAATTTTAAGCCAGCGCAAAGGCGGAAACTTCTCTTCAAACGATGCCGGATTGAGAACCTTCGATCCTCGTCAATTCAAGGTCCGCGTCCATCCATTCCTCGGGTTCCAGCATAGTCTCGTCCTCGACCTCGTCCCAGACACCCAGCTCCTTCAGAACCTCGATCTCCTCCTGCACATCGTCCGCTGAACTGGAGGTCGCTTGCGCTAATTCCACCTGAACCAACGATGGAGAAGGAACGATCGGTGATCGAAGAACGATGAAAGAAGCCAGCACCATGACAACCGCTACCGGCGCCCAGATGGGGCGAAAAGCCGGCCCGTGCTTGGCAAGCGGGGCCTCATTCGACGCGATGCGTCTCTCGACGGACGCGGAGAATCCTTTCAGCATCCCCTCCGAGACCTCTTTGTCACGGAGTGGCTCCATTTTCTTCATCCAAGATTCGTCCATTTTCTTAAAATTTTTGTCGTTCATGGCTCTCTCCTTTTAGGTCTCGATCCATTGATCTTTCAACAGCACCCTCATTTTTTGGCCGGCCTGCCACAGATGCGCCTTCACAGCCCCCACGGTGATGCTCAGGCTATCCGAGATATCCTCCAAACTCAGTCCTTCCAAGTAGCGAAGCACAAAAACACTTTTTTGCCTGAAGGGCAGTCTTTCCAAAGCCTCGTTCAAGGCCGATCCAAGTTCCCTGTCCGCCATTAGTTGGCCAGGATTTTTGGCGCTATCGGGCACATTGGCCATGGGGTCCAGGTCCTCGTCTTCAGTCGTCGAAAAAAAGAAAGAGAAAGTACGGCGGACCTTCTTTTTCCTCAAAAAATCTTTGCACTGGTTCAAAAGGATCCGGTAGAACCAAGTGTAGAACCTGCTCTGGGACTTGAAGCTATCCAGATTCTCATAGGCCTTCACGAAAGCCTCCTGCGCGATATCTCTGGCATCTTCCAGGTTCCCTAGGAACGAGTTCGCCGTGTGAATGGCGCGTTCCTGGTACAATTCGACCAGCGCGGAGAAGGAACTCGCGTCCCCGCCCCGCGCTTTGTCGAGTAGCGCTTGCTCTTCGTCTTTATTTACGTGGACCACGCTTGCCGCCGCCGGCGCGGTTCACGCCGCCTTGTCCGTCTCCTCGGCCTTCGCCGCGGCCATGGTCTCGAACGCCCTGGTCATTGTCCCGACGATCCTCGCGGTGATCGCGCACGTCTTCACGACGATCCTGGCGGTCCTCTATCTTGTCCCGTTTACCGCCGTCATGCCTGGCGTCGTAGATGTCCTCCCGCTTATCGGCGATATCTTCGGCGCGATCATAGCGGTCTTCCCGGCGGTCTTGGACGTCTTCACGATGGTCACGATAGTCTTCGCGACGATCCTGACGGTTTTCGATCTTCTCCGCCAACTTGGGGTGATTTTGCATGAACTGCTCGTATTTCGCGGGATCGTTCTCTTTCATCTCCCGGAGCTTTTCCTTCCGGTTTTGCACGATCTCTTGGAACTTCTCCGGATCTTCCTCCTTCAATTGCTGGAGCTTCTCCCGGCGCTTTTCTATCAACTTCTGCTTCACCTGCTCGAACTTTTCAGGGTCCTTCTCTTTCAGCTCTTGCAGGCGCTCTTTCACCTTTTCTTTTCTTTCTTGGACCTTCTGTTTGAAGGCTTCGGGGTCTTCCAGCTTTAGCTTCTTAAACTCCTCGAGCTTTTGATAATACTCAGGCGTCCCTTTTTTTGGTCTTTCTGCTTTAGAGGGAGCTGTGGCGGCTTCTTCCGCGTACGCGGCAGATCCGAAGCCGGCGAAAAAAGCCAGCGCCATTGTCAACACCGTGATCTTCCTTTTTAATGTCTCCATCGGGTGATCCTCCTCAATTAATTTTTCTTCTCTGCTTATTAGACGCGCCTCAGGGGAAAAAGATTAATAAAACTATGTTAATGTAAACCGACAAAATATTTAAAAAAATATAACTAATTCAATTTAAATAAGTTACAAAAATAGGTAACAGCTTGGTAGCTGTTACCAAGCTGTTACCGGAATATCACCAAACTGGAAGTGTAGCCGTGGACGAAGTTTTTCATCCCTACCGGCCCGATCTCGCCATTGGCAAAAAAACCCGTGATGGGCAGCGGCCCCTGCAAAGACTGGATGGTCTTGGCGTCATGGTCGGGTGTGCCGTAAAAATTCTTGCCCCGGCCGCAACAGCTCACCAGCATCCCCCCGCGCGGAGTAGATTTAGGCTGTCCCTGGATACCTTCAAGGAAATGTTCCAGGTCCTCGGCGGACGTACCCGCGTCACGGACCTGGAATTGCAGCGTCTGGCCGACCTTGAGAAGCGAGCCGATCATGAGGGAGTTGGCGTCTGGATCGAATCCCACAAGGTTCCGGATCAAAAAATCGCCGCGCTTGAAGACAGACTGTTGTTCGTTCATCACCAGTCCCACCGCCAGCGAAAACTCGGCAAGCTTCCTGTCCTTCGGTGAAAGCCCCTGGATGAGCTCGCGGACCACCTCGAGAGACGGACGGCCCGCCAATTCATAAAGCACATTCCCTTCGGCTTTCGTGATCACATAGGGCTTTCCCACCGGACGACAGCCCTGGGAGACGATGACGTCAAATTCGATGTCTCCGGTCAGCGCCACACCCACCAGTCCTTCCTGAAACAGGACGCCGTTCAAGAAAAGCCAATTCGGCACCCCCATCACGGTGCCGGAGGTAAGCCCCCCGATCACGGGAAGCCCTTTGTAACCCTCGTTAGACAAATGCAGATATTTGACGACGTCAAAGGTCGTTGGATCCGCGAAAACGATGAAATGGGGTTTGTCGGGAGGGTAGATGTCGAGCGTGTTGATGAGGTCGGAACCCGCGTTTATGCCGGCCATGTCCGCCTCGTTCAATTGGAAAGGATAGATCTTCACGTCCGGCAAATGCATGGCCAGCACCGACACGGCCGGCTCCATCTCCACTTCTTTGGAATCACTGATGATCCCGCTGGAATTACAGCCGATCACGGTCCCTGAGGGGATGAAATGCGAAAGGACGCTGGCAAACCCGGAAGGCTCAAAGTCTTTATACGTTTCGGAAAGGAAAGCGATGAGAAGATCACAGGACTTTCCGGCAAGGGCCTTTTTGACGTAAGATGAGACTTCGGCGATCGCTTCACGCCAATTCTTGTTCCTGGACATCGCTGAGGAAAAGACCTTCAACGCGTCTCCCCGTTGTCGCGCCTGGAGATCCCGAACCAAAAATCATAGATCGTTTTCATGGCCTCCGCGAACAACACAAAGCCGATGGGTTTGCGGACATAGGCGTTGATGCCCAACTCATACGCCTTATGGATGTCCTCGTCGGAACCCGAAGTGGAAAGGACGATGATGGGGATACGCCGCAGCTGCGCGTCCGCCTTGATCTCTTTCAAGGCCTCAAAACCGTTCTTTTTTGGCATGTTGAGGTCGAGCAGGATAAGCTCGGGCACGGTGGCGCTTCCGGGTTTTTGGTAAGGACCTCGGCGGTAGAGATAATCTAAAAGCTCCTCCCCGTCCTTCACCCAGGCCAGGTCCACAGGAACCGCGTTCTCCTCGAAAGCATCTCGGATAAGCAAAAAATCGTCATCGCTGTCCTCAGCCACCAAGATCTTGCTGTTTTTTCGCTTATCCATTGATAAGACTCATGTTACACTTCCTCCCCCGTTTTATCAAACACAAATCCGACGGATTCTCCGGTGGAGGGGTCCGTCACGCGGGAGGTCATTGTTTTTCTCTGCTCAGCCGAGCAATCGCGCAGCCATTTGACGTTCAGCTTTTTGGGCGGGCGCCCCCGGTAATGCACGCGGGCGATCATTTCCTGCCCCAGATAACAGCCTTTGAGATAAGAGACGTATTCCTCGTCGCCCACGCACAACAACAGCTCGTCGTTGAAATCGACTCCCTGCCAAGGAATGTCATTTTTAACGCGGAACAGTGTCATGTCTCCGGACGAGACATTGGAATTTTGCGGCGATGAGGCGAGCCAAAGTCTCCCGGCCCGTTGGGGGATGAAAAGTTCACCCTCGGCGCCAGCTTCATTATCGAGGTCCCAATAGATACGGACCTTCTCATCCGGCTCCACTTTCACATCCGTAATATAGAGATACTTGAAAAGATGCTTCATCAGCCTGTCCACGCACTGTTTTTCCACGACAGCCCATGTTTCGTCATCGTTCACTTGATGTTGATCGAACACGGCGACGATGCGGCCCTTGGTGTCGACAAATGCGTTCCTCGGGGTCTTCAAAACATTGGTGGTGTAAGCCTTGATGAAGGGCGTGCCTTGATTCTTAAAACGGAGCAAGATCTTCTGGTCGCAGTGATACAGTCTCATGTTAGAATTATATCATTGCCAGTCTGGCGAAGCTCGCCACAAAGCATCGGTGAGTCCGTCCACAAAATGCTTTGCGGACGAGTCCGCCGGTGTTTTGTGGCGGACAATCTAATCCAAAGGAGTTTCCATGCCGTCCATCTTTACGCGCATCATCCGAGGCGAGATCCCTTGCCACAAGGTCCTGGAAGACGAAAAGTATTTCGCGTTCCTCGAGATCCGGCCCCTGAGACCAGGGCACACGCTCGTCGTTCCTAAAAAAGAGGTTGATTATTTCTTCGATCTGGATGACCTGACTATGGCGGGACTTCTCACTTTTTGCAAAAAAGTGGCTTCAGCGGTCAAAAAAGCGGCTCCCTGCGAGAAGGTGGCCATGGTCGTTTACGGTCTACAGGTCCGCCACGCGCATGTGCATCTCGTTCCAGTGGACGGGACTCCGGGTGAGTTGGATTTCAGGAACCAGACCGACGCGGACCCTACGGATCTGGCCAAAATGGCCGAGAGGATCAGGGCCTCATTATCCGGTCCGAGCGCTTCACCATCGGAACCTCATTCCGGCTTCCGCCCGGGACTCTTCGGAGCTCCGTAAAAGTCTCAGGAACGCCTCGCCGTCTTTCCTCAAGAGTTCACGCGTGAAAAGGACCTGGACGCCCAAGGGCTCACCTTGGCGGTCCTTCAAGGTCACCTCGACCGAATCCCTGGGACCCAGCTTCGAGTCCACGCCGAAAACGATGGCGCGCTTCACCCCTTTTTCATACTCGACTTCGAATGAAAGCCCCCAACGGTCGGACATTTTCCATTTCCCGAAAAGCGTCAGGGCCTTGGGACGTCCTCCGCCCGAAGCTTCGGCTCCCAACTGATAGCGGATCTCGCCTTTTTTCGCGAGGATGCTTTTAGTTTGAAAACTTCCCCGAAAACGGAAAGTGGATCCTTCATCCCCTCCCACGAGATAGGACAAACGGTTCTTCTGGGAAATATCCCAAAAACCTTGGAAGACGACCTCGCGGCGGAGCTTGGTCTTGGTTTTGAGACGGGTCACCTCGTGCGTGTAAACAAGCTGATTGGACTCGTTGAGATCCCAGGCGCCTTTGAAAGTGAGCATGTCACGCTGACCGTTGGTTTTCTCGACTTCGAAACGCGGACGATTCTTCGCGTCCGCGCTCCAACGTCCCGACAATCTCACGGTTGAAAGAAGGCTTTTTTGGTCTTCGCGAGTTTCTTCGACGGACAGGACGAGACCCTCGGGCTCCGCGGCCAGGAGCGAACCGCTGAACGAGATCTTTTCGCGCGGGTCGAGAGCCTCGTAGGAAACCACCTGGTCTTTTCCGACCCGCCAGCTGCCGCGGACAGTTTTTCCGTCCTTGATAAGCTCATTTAAACGTGTGAGTTTCACCGTGTCCTTCTAATGAGGAGGGTCTTCTGAGGTTTGGAGAGACCTTTGATCTGGATCTCGTGTTTTAAAGCCGAGGACTTTGTCGGACATTTTTGCAGATAGACAAGCTTCAAAGGGGCTTTGCCTCTCAAGTAGCGGCTCCCCCGATTCTCGGCGTGTTGTTTGAGGCGCTTTTTAACGTCGAGCGCGATGCCGGTGTAAAGCGTCTTCGTGCGGGTCTCCACGATGTAGACATGCCAGACCTTCTTTTTCAAATCTTATGGAACCTTATGAAGCTTCAAAGCTCCCGCGTTGATGCAATAACGCTTTCCCGTGGGAGGCGGACCGTCGTCGAACACGTGGCCCAGATGCGCGCCGCAGCGCGCGCAGAGGACCTCCTCTCGACGCGTCCCAAAGGTCACGTCTTCCTCCACAACGACGTTGAGAGGCGACACCGGATTCCAGAAGCTGGGCCAACCGGTGCCGGATTCGAACTTCTTTCCGTAGGCAAAAAGGTGGGTCCCGCATCCGACGCATTCATAAACACCGTCCCCGGACGCCGGGATGGCGCATTGTTTGCTGAAGGCGCGCTCGGTCCCCTTTTCGCGGGTCACATGGTATTGTTCAGGTGTCAGGATCTTTTTCCACTCAGCTTCGGTCTTGGTCACCGGGTCGACCTTTTGGGTCTTCCCCGAGATGGCGTCATAGATCTCGACCTTTTCTGTCTTTTGCATGGCAGCTCCCATCAGAAGAAAAGAGGAAACAAGAAAAACGAAGGCCATGAACGCCCCGGTCTTCATGATCGCGCTATTCTACCAAAACCAAGCGCATCTATCGAATACTACTGACCAAGGGGAGGAGTCCTGGGGGGTGCGGGAGTCATTTCTTAGGAGGGGACTGGCGAAACAGCGCCGGGTCAGATCTGGACCGTCGGCGCTTCTTCCTCTTTTTTCTTCAAACGCTTGAGTCTTTTCTCTTCTTGTTTCTTTTTTTTCAGTTCTTCTCTTTTTCTTTTATCGCTTCGAAAGTGTTGTCTCATACTCTTCCTTTTTAAGATTGACGTTCCCCTCGCCTTCGATGGAGATCACAAGGACCTCGTAATGGAGTTTTTTGCCCGCGAAAGGGTGGTTGAAATTAAGGACTAAGGAATTCTGCTTGATCTCCTTCACGGTGGCCAGGAACTTCCCGTCTTTCGGGGAGGTAAGCTCCTTGCCGATAAAATGGTCCCTCTTCGGGAAGCGCGCTTTGGGCATCTCAATGAAGGATTTGGGGTTCTCAATGCCATGGGCATCTTTGGGAGACAGGGTGAATTCCTTGCGTTCTCCCACCTTCAAGCCTCTCAAGGCCTTTTCCAGTCCGCAGGAGATCTGACGCTTCCCGTGCACGTACCGCAACGGTTTGGAAGCGCTGATGCTTTTGATGAGTTTCCCGTCTATTTTGAGGTTATAAGCAATGCTGATCTTTTTGCCGTTCGATATCATGGGTCCCTCGCAGTATGGCTTCTGCCTGCTGGCAGGCTTCGCCAATCCACCATTATAAGCCTTGGCGGGTGAATCAGGAAGCCTTATCTTCCAGCTTGGCGGTCAGTTCAAGCCAGGTGTTCTCATGGACCGCGATCAAGCGGGTCAATTCCTCATAGCGCTCGTGGCGCGGCCGTGACCAGGAGTGGGGATCGTCCATAAAATCCCGATGGATGGCCTCGTGCTCCTTTTTGAAGGCGGTAAGTTCTTCGTCGATCTTTTTAAGGCGAGTATTGAGTTTTCTTTTCTCCGATCCCCTTTCCTTTTTTAAATGATAATCGGACCTCGGTTTGAGGGGCGGCTCCCCGGACCGGGCTTTCGGAGCCTCGGTCTGTCCTAACTCCTCTCTCAAGGTGGTCTCGAGATGGTACACATAATCCTCATAACTGCCCGGATAACGGCGCACAGAGCCGTTTCCCACCTCCACGATCTCGGTGGCGACCAGATTCACGAAAGTGCGGTCATGGCTGATAAAAAAGAGGGTCCCGGAAAAACTTTTGAGCGCCCGACCCAAAGCCTCCACCGTCTCAAAGTCGAGATGGTTCGTGGGTTCGTCGAGGAGGAGAACCTGGTTTTTCGCCAAAAGAAGGCCCGCCAGGCACAGACGAGCTAGCTCGCCGCCGCTTAAGACCGAGACCTTTTTTTTGACGTCATCCCCTTTGAATAGAAAACTTCCCGCGAGATTCAAGACCTCCTGCCGCATGACGTCGGGTGCTGCGGCACCCGCAAGATGCGTGTAAACATCGTCGTCGGGGTCGAGCGTCACGAAGACATGCTGCGCGTAATAACCGACCTTGAGACCGTAGCCCCAGCGGAATTTCCCGGCCTTCGTCGCGAGATCCCCGGCGATCGTCCTTAAAAAAGTGGTCTTCCCCTGCCCATTGTCCCCCAAGACCGCGACACGGGCGCCTTGATCGATCTCCATGTGGATATTCCCGGCGACGAGTTTTTCTGGATATCCGATGGCCAAACCCTCGCACGACACAGCGATGCCGTTCTTCCGCTCGACCGCGGGGATCTTGATATGCACATTCCCCAAAGGATGGTCGACCTCTATCTTTTTCAGTTTCTCGATCTGTTTCAACTTGGATCTGGCCTGGCTCGCCTTCGAGGCTTTGGCGTGGAACCGGTCGTAGAAGAGTTGGAGCTGTTTCTTTTTGGCCTCGACGTTCTTGTTGTAAGAAAGCGCCTGCTCCTTTTGTTCGTCTTTGAATATCAGGTAATCGTGGACGCTCCCCGGGTAAAGGACGCATTCCCCATTTTCCACCTCCAGCGTGTGTTCACAGGTCTTTTTTAGGAACTCCCGGTCATGGGAAACGATCAAAAAACCGCCGCTGTAATCCCGCAGAAATTCCTCGAGGAGGATGAGCGTCTTAAGGTCGAGATAGTTCGAGGGTTCATCGAGGATCAAGAAATTTGGGTCCGCCAAAAGCATGGAGGCGAGTTTTACACGTGTGCGGTATCCGCCCGAAAGGCTTCCGATGTTGGAGGCCAAAAGCTCGTTCTTCAGTTGAAAACTTCCCGCCACCTTGCCGCATTGCCACTCTTCCTTGCCGGTGTAGCGCATGAGGAAATCGATCACGGTCTCGTCGAGCCGATAGGGGTCGTGCTGCTCGAGGTAACTGAGACGCAGATCAGCACTGCGCGCGAGAGTGCCGCCGTCCGCCTCTTCTTCGCCGATGATGATCTTGCAGAGCGTGGATTTTCCGGCGCCGTTCCGGCCGATAACGCCTATTTTCTGGTTTTCAAGGAAGGAAACGGTCGCGTCCTCAAGGATGACGTGTGAGCCGTAGCTTTTTCGGATGTCGTTGAGTTGTAAAAGGACTTTCAAGCGATCAGTGGCTCAATCAAATAGGATAGTTTTGTTCCCGCTCACGAAGATCCGGTCTTCCAGAGCCAAACGAAGCGCCTTGGCGAGCACGATCTTCTCGACGTCCCTGCCAGCTTGCGCCATGTCGGAGACCCGGTGGGAATGGTCGATCCTGGTGATATCCTGGGCGATGATGGGACCTTTGTCCAACCGCATCGTGACAAAATGGGCCGTCGCTCCGATGATCTTGACGCCCCTGTCCGACGCCTGCTTGTAGGGATTATTTCCCGCGAACGCGGGCAAGAACGAATGGTGGATATTGATTATCCTGTTCTTGTAGCGGGAAACGAAGTCCGCGGACAGGATCCTCATGTACTTGGCCAGGACGATGTACTCCGGGCGAATCTTAGAGAGTATTGATCCTATCTTTGCCTCGCGAGACTTCCGAGTTCCTTTTTCGTACGAGACATGATGAAAAGGTATCCTGAATTTTGACGCGAGGCCATTCAGATGGTCATGGTTGCCGATGACCGCCCGAATATTGGCGTTGAGCTCGCCATAAGCGTGACGAACAAGTAGGTCCCCGAGACAGTGGGGTTCCTTCGTGACAAAGAGGACCAGCTCCTTCTTTCGGTCCTTGTCCAGGTTCACGGCAGAATCTTTAGGCAAGATCATCCCGAGATCGCGCAGCAGCTTGGCGGGATCCGCCCCGCCGAAAAACCGTGTCCTCATAAAGAACCGTTTTTTTTCGGTGTCGACGAACTCGCCGTTTTGGATGATGTTGAGCCCGTGACGATAGAGGACACCCGTGATCTTGTGGATCAGCCCTTTGGCATCCGCGCACTCGACCCTGAGCACATACGTTCCTTCCATCCCGCTCCCCTCCATTGGTTCCCTATTCTATACCTTTTTTATCCCCGCCCAAAAGGATTCCGTTGCCGCCATTGCCGCCCTCTTGCTCGAGAGTATGCGGATCAAAACGCAGTGCGCGCAATTGACCCGCGAAGCAAGCCGTTAAAGCCGCAATGACAAGCGTCGCGACCCCTCCCACAGCAACACAGGGAATGACGCCTATCCAGGCCGCCAACATCCCGCTTTCAAAAGCTCCGATCTCGTTCGAAGCGCAGATAAAGATGAAATTAGCCGCCGCGACACGGCCGCGCAAGTGCTCGGGCGATAAAAGTCTCATCATCGACCGGCGGATGACCACACTGACGCCGTCAAAGATCCCGCTAAAGAACAAGGCCGTCATCGAAAACCAAAAATTCTTTGAAAACGCGAAAACGAGGATGCTCACCCCGAATCCCGCGACGACCCATAATAGATTACGTCCCGCGTGCGTGATCGGAGGGCGGTGCGTCGCCATCAGACTGACAAGGACCGCCCCGAAGAATGGAGCGGCGTTCAATAATCCCAGTCCTTTGGCTCCAACATGGAGAATGTCCTCAGCATAGATAGGCAAAAGCGCCATCGCTCCCCCGAAGAGCACCGCTAAGAGGTCCAGCGACATCGCCGCGAAAAGTGGTTGGTTTTTAAAAACAAACTTCCATCCCGCGCCGATACTTTTTAAGATAGATTCATTTTGTTCAGGCTTATGTTGTGGTTTCGGAGGGATAGCGAATACGCAGACCCAGGAAAGGATGAAACCGCAGGCGATCACAAGGTAAGAACCCGCCGCCCCCCATGCATCAAAGATAAAGCCGATGGTAGCGGGGCCCAGAACAGCGCTGGTGAGCCAGGTGCTGGAGATCCAGGAAGAGGCATTGACCGTGAGATGTTTAGGGACGATCTGAGCCTCGAACGCGGCGTTGGCCGGGTCCGCGAATCCCCGCGCGATGCCAGCGAGGAAGATTATGGAATAAAGCCCTGTCAAAGACGTCGACTCCCCGTGCCAGGAGATGGCGGCCAGCGCAACGGCGCACAAAAAAGAGGCCGCGCGGGTGACAAGGAGGATCCTTTGTCTATTGAAACGATCCGCGGTGTAGCCGCCGAAAAGGACCAAGGAGATGGCGGGAATGGCCTCGATGAGTCCCAACCAACCGAGCGCTAAAGCGCTGTGAGTGATCCGGTAGATCTGAAATCCTATGACGACCGCGAGAGCCCTGCTCGCGAACGTAAAAAACCCCACAGAACCGATGAAAAGACGCACATCGGCCAGGTCCAACGAGTCCGCGAAATGACGTTTGGGATGATCCATCTTAGAACATTGTAACATCCGAAACGCAAAAACGCCCTCGGTCAAAGATCGAGGGCGTTATGGTATTTCCAAAATTTTTGTTATCGGATCATCTAGCGCAAAGCTTGAACCCTATTTTTTTGCAAGTCCGGGAGGCAAAGTAGTAAGCCCTGGAGGTAGACTGGCTCCGTTCCATCCTACCTTCTTTCCCTTGTTCCAGCCTGGAGGTGTGAACGTGGTCACTGCGGTGATATTGGCGGTGGTCACCGCGGTGGTATATAAGAGATTGTAGTTCCCCGCATCGATACCCAAGATAGAGATGCCGCTGACATTGACCGTCTTGGCGTTTCCGACAGCCGCATCCAGGAATGAGGCGCTCGTGTAGCTGTCGATGAATACGTCGCCGGATACCCTGTTATCCGACAGAGTCACGGTAGCGGCGGTCGTTCCGTCATACACCTTATTGATGCCGGTTGCGGTGATCGTCAAATCACGCTTTGTGATAGTGCCAGAGGCCGTGTGAAGGATGACGTTGTAGTTGGCCCCGCCGTTTCCGTCGTTGACGGTGTAGGCCGAGACCTCAAGGGTTGAGTTGCCCGCACCCAAAACGTTCTTCGATTGGAAGACCTGATCAAGGCCGGTAACAGAGTCAGTGTAAAAAAGTGTACTTGTTGTGGGAACGGCCGATGAAGTGGTTGTGCCATCATAGACTTTGGTGTCTGTCGTGGCATAAATATCCAGAGAAGCTTTGTCGACCGTCAGAGTTCCGTCGACATGCGTGACCTCGTAGTTGTCCGCCACACCACTTGAAGCCAAGATCGTGTGGAGCCCGGCCGTCGCGGCGGCTCCTGT
>Ga0247727_10010309_pt1 | contig 16595 bp, 11 predicted proteins | sample WisWelCaveWW1625_FD_202498 | JGI IMG/M metagenome (GOLD analysis project Ga0247727, IMG submission 202498) | Biofilm microbial communities from Wishing Well Cave, Virginia, United States - WW16-25 | ecosystem: Environmental > Aquatic > Deep subsurface > Groundwater > Cave microbial mat | place... | reverse complement strand
TCGATTCCATTCGCGTGAGCTTCGAAGCCCGAGACGTGGCGTTGCGCGAGGCGTTGCAAAATCTCATCGCGCAAACAAAGCTGCAAATCGTTTATCACGATGCGCTCGTCAAAGGCTTGAAAGTGAGTTGCGCGTGCAAAGACGTCACGTTGCGGCAGGCGTTGAATGAATTGCTCAAAGCAACGCCGCTCACGTTTGAAGCGATGCCGGACGGCCAGATCGTGATTGTGAAACGCAAATATAATTTGAAAGGCTACATCAAAGCGGCGGAAAGCGGTGAGACACTGCCTTACGCGAACGTTCTCATTAAAGGCACGCAGCAAGGCACGACTGCGAATGTCAACGGTTATTTCGTGCTCGTGAATGTGCCGGCGGGACTCTGCACGTTGCGCGTGAGTTATATCGGCTATCAAACCGTTGAGGCGCCGATCACCAGCGCCGATTCAAAAGAAACGATCACGATCAACTTGCGACAAAAGGCTTTGCTCGGCGAACAAGTCACCGTGACCGCGGATAATTTGCAGACGATGGAAGTCGTGCCGGAAGCGGCGCAAATTCGGCTGTCGCCGCGCCAGATTGCGACGCTGCCCGCGGTCGGCGAAGTCGATATTTTTCGCTCGCTGCAATTGTTGCCCGGCATCAGCGGCGTGAGTGACGGCTCCTCGGGGCTTTATGTGCGCGGCGGCACACCGGATCAAAACCTCGTGTTGTTCGACGGCATGACGATTTATCACGTCGATCATTTTTTCGGTTTCATCAGCGCATTCAACACCGAAGCGGTCAAAGATGTGCGCGTGTTCAAAGGCGGTTTTCCCGCGAAGTTTGGCGGTAGAACCTCGAGCATTGTCGAGTTGACCGGCAAGTCCGGAAGTTTCGATAATTTTCAAGCCGGCGGCAGTTTGAACTTGTTGAGCGGCAGCGCCATCGTGCAAGCGCCGATCTCCGGTCGCGGCGCGTGGCTGTTGTCGCTGCGGCGCTCGTACACGGATTTTATTAAAAGCAGTCTTTATGATAAAATTTATGCTTCGATTACCGGCCAAAATAAATCCGGCGAAGGAACCACGACGCCGAACAATACCGGCCCCGGTGGCGGCCCGCCGGGTTTGCAAGCCATCACCGCGACGCCGGATTTTTATTATTATGATTTGAACAGTAAGTTGACCTATTCACTCTCCGGCCGTGATCGCGTGGCTGTAAGTTTTTATAGCGGCCGCGACAATTTGGATCAATCGCAGGATTTGGGCAATCTCCAATTTCGCCGCGGCGGGCCGCCGAATGTTGGGCAAGCGCCGCAGCGCGTTGCCTCCGAGAATCTCACCGAATGGGGCAATCTCGGCGCGAGCGGCAACTGGTCGCGCGTGTGGAGTGACCGGCTTTATTCGAGCCTGTTGGCGGCGTACTCGAATTATTCGAGCGATAGCCGCCGCGGTTTGAATGCCGGCGGCGATAACGCGAACACGATCTTCCGCGCGTTTGGCTCGTCGGAAAAAAATGAGGTGCGTGATTTGACGCTGCGCTTCGACAATGAATGGCAATTGCACCGGGCGCATCGTTTGGAATTTGGCACGTGGCTGTCGCGCACGAATGTGAAGGTCGCGTTTACGGCCAATGACACGATCGATATTCTCACGCGCGATAATGAAGCCGAGCAGGCTGCATTTTATTTGCAGGATAAATGGCAAGTGTTTCGCCCGCTGGAATTGACGCTTGGCATGCGCGCGACCAATTATAAACCGACGCGAACAACATATTACGAGCCGCGCGCGTCGTTGCGATTAAATCTGCGGCACGGGCTGTCGCTCAAAGGCGCTTGGGGCGAATACCATCAATTCGTCAATCGTATCACGAACGAAAATGTCTTGGAAGGCAATCGCGATTTCTGGCTGCTGGCCGATGAACGGCTCAAACCGAGTTTTGCCGAGCACAAAATTCTCGGCGCGACGTATGAGAATTTCAATTATATTTTCGACGTCGAAGCGTATCACAAAAATCTCGACGGCGTGGCGGAATTTTCGCAGCGGTTTAGGCGCTCGCCCGAACAGCGCTCGGAAGATCTTTTTTTCCTCGGCACGGGCGTGGCAAAGGGCGTCGAATTTTTGGCGCAAAAGAAAAGCGGCAAGTTGAACGGCTGGGCGAGTTACACGCTGGCGAAAGTGCAATATCAAATTTCTCCTTTTAATAACGGCGAACCGTATCCGGCGAATCAGGATCGCCGCCACGAGGTCAAGCTCGTGGGCAATTACGGTTTCGGCAAATGGAATCTCGCCGCGACGTGGGTGTTTGCGACCGGCGCGCCGTACACCGCGCCGGAAAGCCAATACACGATTAAATTATTGGACGGCAGTGCGCGCAGCTACATTCACGTCGGCGATAAAAACGGCAACCGCCTGCCCGCGTATCATCGCATGGATTTAAGTTTCTCGCGCAAGTTCATCAGCACGTGGTTTGATTGGAATCTGGGAATTTCGGTTTTCAATCTTTATGATCACAAGAACGTTTGGTATCGCGAATATCTTCTCGACACCAATCCGGTGGTCGTGCGCGAAGTGACGACGCTGGGCTTCGTGCCGACGGTGACGTTGCAGGCGAATTTGAAATAAAATTTTGTAGCGCAATATAACGGAGTGTCAAGCTTCAGCTTGACGCCGCAAACTGCGAGTGGTGTCAAACTGAAGTTTGACACTCCTGAAAAAACTTCAAAGCGTGGTGTACTTGAAAATGAAAAAACTTTTTGCCTTGTTCATCGCCGTGAGTCTCGCGGCATTAAACGGCTGTGACACCGACTCGTCATTGCTGCCGGAAAATGAATTGCTCGTTGTGCGCGCGTATCTTTATGCCGGCGAACGTGTCACTGATGTACAAGTGACCACGACGTTTGGTTTAACTTCGGACGATAGCACGGGACAACCCATCAACAACGCCGCCGTGACATTGGAAAAAGCCGACAAAATTTATTCACTCACGGCCAGCCGCGGTGATAGCGGCTATTATCACGATGCCGGAAATGATCTGGCGGTGAATGTGGGCGACGTGTTCAAAATTTCGGTTGCCCATAATGGCAAAATGGTGACCGCAGAAACAATTATCCCCGCGCCGCCGCGCCAACTCGCGATTTCAAAAAGTGAATTGCTGGTGAATACGAGCACGCCATTTGACACGTCATCGCTCACGCTCAGTTGGGAAGCCGAAGAGACGTTTTATTTTGTCGTGGTGGAAAATTTGGAAGCCTCGCCCACGCCGATCAATCAAACGCCTTTCCCCGGCGGACCGCGCGGCCAGTTGCGTTCGTTTCGTTCGCGCCCGATTCGCGAAAGCCGTTACACTATCCGGCGTTTTGATTTGACTTATCTCGGCGAGCACCGCGCCAAGGTTTACAAAGTCAATCGCGAGTACGCCAACCTGTATGCGTTCGGCCAGCAAGACTCGCGCAATCTCAATGAGCCGGAAACGAATATCAAAAACGGGCTGGGCGTGTTTGCGGGATTCAGCAGTACGGAAGTAAAGTTTCGCGTCGTGAAACAGTGATCAATGAATAGACGCAACTATTCAGAATTATCTCCCCACCAAAATAAACGGCGCCCAGTAATACGGTTTGGCATATTCCGCATGGCGGCGGATCATTTGCAGTTTGGCCTCGCGCAAAGCTGCGGGCTTGCTCATGCCGCCGAGCATCTTGTCATAAAAATCCACCATCAAATCCGCGGTCGTCGCATCGCTCACTTGCCACAATGAGACGAGCAAATTCGACGCGCCGGCATAGAGAAAGCCGCGCGTCAAGCCGATGATGCCTTCGCCTTTCGCAACTTGCCCGAGCCCCGTCTCGCAGGCGCTCAACACCACGAGATCGGCATTCAGATTCAAATTGTAAATCTCGCCCAAATGCAAAATACCGTCTTCTTTGGAAGCCGAATCTTCCGGCGATAAAATCAAACCGGAGAGTTTGGGATTCTTTTTGTTGACCAGGCCGTGCGTGGCAAAGTGCAGAATGCGATACTCTCCCAAATCTCCGGCTTTGAGTTTGGTCTCGTTGGCCTCGCGCTCCAAATACACGCGCGCTTTGTTGCCGAACCAGCGCTCAAAAATATTGTACGAATTTTCGAAGCGCTCGAAAATTCCCGTGACTTCTTTTTTTGTCATCGGCAAATAACCGCGAACACGAGTGGTAGTGGCAGCGGCAGTTTTAGAGGAGTCCGGCGCGAAATTTTCTTTGAAGAAATCGCCGCCGCGCGTGCCCGCGGGCAGGCCGTTCGCAAACACCGGCGCGAAGGCAAGATAGTCGCGCTTCGTCGCGCGATTTTTGCGGCTCTGTTCCTGTTGCAACAGCGTGGCGGAATAAGCGTAGCCCACCGTATGCTCATTCACCAGATAAGGCAAATTGGCATAGCCTTTCGAACTGTCTGCCGCGCTCACGGCTTTCAGCAGCAGCGTTTCAAACGGGATCGCACTCAAAAAACCGTCGGGAACGATGATCAAATTCCTGCCGCCGGTTTTATCGGCAACCGGCTCGAGCAGGGTTTGATAGAGTCGATGAGCCGGCGACGTGTATTGAGCGAAATCCTTTTTAATGATGCCTTCCCGCAATTGCGCAATCCGCCGCTCGAACAGAGAATCTCTGGCAGAGACTTCGATTGCAAAATCATTCTTCGTCAAAACAAAAATGAAAATCGAATCCTTGCCGGTGAAATACTCCACCAGCGCGGTGCGATCATCCAAAAGCCGGGCTTGCACTTCCGGCACGGACACGGTTTTGCTCTGGTATTTGAGATTGTAGTAGTCGGGATATTCTTGCTCAAATTGCTCCAGCAGCGCGCCATACATTTGCCCGAGACCGAACACCTTATCCTGCCACAACACCGTCTTGGCGCTGTCGGCCTCCTGTCGTCTCAATTGTTCTTCGCCGAGACTTTTTTCATAAAAGGCGAGATCGAGGCGCAGTTGCCGCTCTTTTTCGAGCAAGCTGTCCGGAATGCCGGCGAACTGCCTCGCTTCGGCTTCTGAAAGCGCTTCAAGCATGACGGCGGCTTTGGTTTTTTCCGCAAACAAGAAGGCGATATTTTTAAATTCAGCCGTTTGCGTCTCTCGAGAAAGCCGGAGCGCAGCTTGAATAGCCTGATCGTAGATCGCAGTTGCTTTTCCCGCCCAGACGAGCTTGGAGCCCTCGGCTTTGTAGCCGCGGCGCATCTGGTCGATGAGTTGAGCCGCAACCTCGTAGTTGGCGACTGCCGCTTCAAGATCGCGCTGGTTGTGAGATTGCGCGTAACGTCCAACGAATGCTTGCGCTTTTTGTGTCAACGAGTTTAATAATTCGCTTTCGGAAAGGAGGTCGTCCAATGGAGGAGCGACGTATGGATCAGAGTTGGCAAATCGGGGCAGATTGGCCTGAATCGCTTGTTGATAAAGATCGATGGCTTGGTTATATTCGCCTTTTAGTTCATGAACGCTGCCGAGGTTATTATAGCACAAGGCCATTGCAGGATGATGCTTGCCCAGCACGGCAAGATCAACCGATAAAGCTTTTTGATAGAAAGCGAGCGCCTGGCGATAATCGCCCAGGTGCAAATGCACCACACCGAGGCCAACATAACTATCAGCGACATTGGGATGTTGCTCGCCCAAAGCGGCAGTCCGGATCGACAAAGCTTTATGATGAAAAACCAGCGCTTTCTTATAGTCGTTTTTGTCATCATAAATCGCTGCCATATTGTGGTAAGTCGCCGCGACCTCAAAATGCTGTTCTCCCAGGCTCACGCGTTGAATCGCTAAAGCTTGATTATAAAAAGCCAGGGCCTGATTGTAGTCGCCTTTGTCAAAATAAGCTCTTCCTAAAAGGATATAACAAGTGGCCGCTCGATAATCCTGTTTTCCCAGCGTGTTCAGGATGATCGATAGAGCTTTGTCGCCCAACGCGATCGCCTGGTCATAGTCGCCTTTTTTAAGATAACAGTCGCTGATATTGTAGTAGCTCATCGCCACGTTGGGATGCTGCTCTCCCACGATTTGTAGCAGTATTGACAGGGCTTTTTTATCGACCGCAATCGCCTCATCATAATCGCCCTTCTCGATATAAACGCTTCCCAAACTGAGGTAACTCAAAGTCGTATTCATGTGCTGCTCCCCGATGGTGGCAAGCTTGATGGCGAGGTCTTTTTTGTCGAAAGCAATGGCCTGCTCGTAATCGCCTTTCATGAGATAAACATTCCCAATATTATTGTAGCTCCTCGCCACGTCGGGATGTTGCTCGCCTAAAGCTGTCCGGCGAATATTCAAAGCTTGCTGATAGGATTTGAGCGCCTGGTCATATTGAGCGCGATAAAAATAAACGTGGCCCAGGTTGCTGTAACTGGAGGCAATTTCGGGATGTTGGGCACCCAGGTATTTCAGTCCCGTTTCCAAAGCTTGATGGCTGTAAGCGAAAGCCTCGTCAAAATTGCCTTTTTGCCGGTATTGATCGCCGATTTTATTGTAACAGCGGACATACCCTTCCCAATTTTCATCGGCCTTATATAACAGGCCGGCTTTTTCAAAATAGAAAATCGCGCTGTCGTATTTCGCTCCCTTGACAAACATGTCGGCTTGGGCAAAATATCGGTCCGCCAGAGTCGTATCGGTTTCAGCAGAGGCGCCGGTCTTCCCCGAAGCAAGTTGCTGAGGCGCAGGTTTTTCGGTTGTGGCTTGTTGTTCATTGGCGCATGACGCGAAGAGAGTCGCAAGCGTAACGAGCAAAAAAGATAAAATTCGGGTGGGATTCATGGTTACCTCCGCTTGTCAGTATTCAGTAACCAGTGTTCAGTGTTCAGTATAAGATTACTGAATACTGATTACTGCTCACTGGAACTAAGTCGGTCCAATAAATTTACGGCTTGCTCTTTATAGAGATGATCTTTGCCGGTGATGGTTTCCAGCGCCGCGCGCGTTTTTGCCAAATCATTCTGCTGCAAAAAAGCCAGCGCCAGATACCATGCCGCCGGCTCTGAAAATTTGGCATCGCCAAGCGCGATCACTTTTTGCAAGCCGGCGACGGCGCGTTCCGAGTCTTCAACTTTCAAATAAGAAACTCCCGCGTAGAAATTCGCCGCGGCGTTATCCGGCTCGGTGACGAGGATTTCTTGCAACAGTTTGAGCGCGGCTTTGAAATTTCCCGCGTCATATTGCTGCAGCGCGTCCTGCAATTTCCCTTCGGTAAGTTCGCCGCGAACCGACGAGGCAATATTCGGATACGGCTGATAATATTCCGCAAACAGCTTTTCGTTGGGTTGATCTTTGCCCAGATAAAGCACGGACACGAAGCCGACGACGAAAACCGAAGCGACGACGTAAGCCAATCGCAAATTAGGGCGCGGTGTTGCCAGCGCGTCGATAACAGTTTCGAGACCGTCGCGAATCGAATCGACGACGGACTGCAAGCGATCAGCCAGCGACAAACTGGCTTCCGGTTCAGCTTCGACACCCTCAGCTTCGGCAGCATAGCGCGCTTCAATCTGCTCATTTAATGACTCGACCATCGCCGGAAGTTTTGCCTTTTCCGGAAAAGCGGCAAAGCCTTCCATCGCCTCGCTGCAAAGCTCGCAGGAAGTTAAATGTTTCTCGGCCTCGGCGCGCTTCGCCGGCGATAAAGTTTTTTCGACATAACCCAGCATTTGCTCAAAGGCCAGGCAAGGCGTTTCTTTATGATCCTGGGTTTCTGTCGTTTCGTATGAGGTTAACATGATGCCATTCCTTTAACTTTCAAAAATCTTCACCTTTTTTTCGCCAACGGATGGAAAAACGACCAACGGATTTTGGCGAAATAATGAACATCACTCTATTAAAGTTTTTATCCGTTGGTCGTTTTTTAATCCGTTGGGAATTTTTTAAAAAGTTTTTTGGGCTGCGACCGTCGGGTTCCGGCTCGTCCAGGTTGCGTTTTTCATCATTTTGCCAGACGGCTCAATATAATCTTCAAATTCCTTTTGCCGTTTTGAATATAGCTTTTGACTTGATTGAGGTTGTAGCCGGTGGCTTCCGCCACTTCCTGGTAATTCTTATCTTGCAAATAAAACAACTCGATGCAAGCTTTCTGCTCGGCATTCAATTGGCTCAAAGCCGCCGGCAAATGGCGCAACTGCGCCTCAGGCTCGTCCTCATCCAATAGATGCTCGTCCTCGGCCTTTTCCATAAATAAATTTTCATCTATTTCTGAAAAATCCTGGGTGATCGTGCGTTTCACTTCCGGCTTGCGCAGCTTCATCAGGCAATGGTTGCGCGTCAGCGTGTGCAGCCAGCTTTTGAAATTGGCGACCTCGTGCTTGAGCAACGCGATGGTGAGCTGCTCGAAAATATCCATCACCGCATCTTTGCTGTCTTCTTCATTCTTGAAATACTTCAAACAAATGCCGAGAATGAGATGAGTATAGCGCTGATACAGGATGCCGGCATAATGAACTTCACGGGATTGCTTGTAGCGCAAAACCAGCTCCAAATCCGGAAGTGCAGTTTCTTCCTTCTTAGTGAGAAACACGAGCCTTGCTCCGAGTGAACCGATGATCAATTGAATGAGGTCATATTACACAATTTTTATGCGTTTGTCAAGTGAGGAAATTTTGTAGCGCAGACTTCCCCGCTGCGGCGGGACAGACGCGAAAAATTTTTAAGAAAGTTTATGGAATTTCGCTACAAGCTGCATCAAGTAAGTGGAAGCCGAAAGCAAAGAAGTGAAACCAAATCAATCGCAAAGCTGTTAACCCCAACTCTCAAAGGAGCAAGCCATGAAGGCTACGCCCGGAGGGTGAAAACGAACGTGAAGGCCGAACCTGACCACTCTGGCGCAGGTGGTGGCGGTGGCAGTGGATTTTAACCGCGCCTGTGCCTGACGAATGCTTTGACGAGTCCCGACCCTATCGGGACTCGTCGCGTTTTGGGTCCCTTCCAATTTGCGCTCTCCCAATAAGCCTCACTTTTCCTCTCAAAAAGCGCTTGCAAAATTCACTATTTTAGCGTAAATTTCTTGCATGAAAAAACAAAATTTTACCATCGCCATGGAAGTCGTCACTGACCCGGTAGAACTGGCGCAAGCACGGACGCAACGAGAACAATTTGATCGAAATGCCGCTTGGTTGCAAACTCACGCATCGGAAATTTATTCACAGTATCGCGGTAAGTGCATTTGCATCGCTGGTGAAGAATTGTTCGCGGCAGATACGACTAAACAGGCACTGGCGTTAGCCACTGCTGCCCATCCCAAAGACAGGGGGCGCTTTATCCATTACATACCGCGAGAAAAGCTGGCGAGAGTTTATGCGCATTAATGGTGAATGGTATCTGTGCGACGACGACGTTGTGCGCCCGATCATTCGCGGCGAGGTGATGGCTGTGAGCGGATTCTGGGAGCCTGTGCTTTTTCTCGTCGATATCGGCGCTGATCGCACCGTTCTGAGCGCCGCTATTCTGGAGGTGCTCGGCTTTCAACCGATTGAAACCGCCAAGAACATTGGCGGTGTTGGTGGCGTCGCAGAAACGGTCAATATTAAAACACGCGTTCGTTTAGACTGTGACGACGAGAGCAAGGCTATGTTTCGAGGCGAATTTGCCGCCTTCACCAAGTTGGAAGCGCTCGACATTAGCGTCCTTGGCCGCGACATTATGGAACTGTTTGCCGTGATCGTGGACCGGCGCGCCGAGGTTGTATGTTTGCTTGGCCAACGCCATCGATATATCATTACAGAATCTTGAATAAAAAAAATCTGCAGGGATCACCTCCCCACCAAAATAAACGGCGCCCAGTAATACGGTTTCGCATATTCCGCATGGCGGCGGATCATTTGTAGTTTGGCTTGGCGCAACGCGTCGGGCTTGCTCATCCCGCCGAGCATCTTGTCGTAAAAATCCGCCATCAAATCCGCAGTCGTCACGTCGCTCACCTGCCACAACGAGACGAGCAGGTTTGAGGCGCCTGCATAGAGAAAGCCGCGCGCCAGGCCGATGATGCCTTCACCTTTCGCCACTTGTCCGAGGCCGGTTTCGCAGGCGCTCAATACCACCAAATCGGCGTTCAGGTTCAAATTATAAATCTCGCCCAGGTGCAGAATGCCATCTTCTTTCGAAGCCGAATCTTCCCGCGTTAAAACCAAACCGGAGAGTTTGGGATTTTTCTCGTTGACAAGACCGTGCGTGGCAAAATGTACGTAACGATAATCCCGCAAAACCGGCGACTTGAGATTCGCTTCTTTGGCTTCACGTTCCAAATATATTTGCGCTTTCTTGCCGAGCCAGCGCTCAAAAAAATTATAGCGCGCGCTAAATTCGCCAAACACATTCGTGACTTCCGTTTTGGAAGCGGGCAAATAGCCGCGGATGCGAGTAGCAGAAGCAGTTTGGGACGAATCGGGCGCGAAATTTTCTTTGAAGAAATCGCCGCCGCGCGTGCCCGCCGGCAGACCATCCGCAAAGACCGGCGCAAAGGCCAGATAATCGCGGCTCGTCGTCGCCTTCTTTCTTTTGAGCGTTTGCTGCAGTAGCGTTGCCGAGTAGGCATAGCTCACGGCGTGATCCTTCAAAACAAACGGCAGGCCGGCAAAATCTTTCAAATCGCCTGTAGCAGCAACGGGATGCGCCAACAGCGCTTCAAACGGAACCGTGCTGAGAGTCGCATCGGGAATGATGATCAGGTTCGTCGCGGCAAGTTTGTCCGCAACCGGAGCAAGCAGGGTTTGATAAAGCTGATGAGCAGGTTGTGTGTATTTGCCGAAATCCTGCTCAATGATGCCCTGGCGCAATTCACGAATGGCCCTTTCAAACGCAGTGTCTTTGGCCGCGGCAGTCACGGCAAGGGCGTTCGCGGTGATCGTGAAAATGAACAGCGAATCTTTGCCGGTGAAATATTCCACCAGCGCCGTATTCTCGCTCAAAATTTCACTCCTCACCTGCGCCACGGTGACGGTGTTGAGGCGATATTTGAGATTATAATAATCGGGATATTCGCGCTCGAAGCGCTCCAGCAGCGCCTCATAATCTTGCTTGAGCTGAAACTCCTTGTCGCGCCATTGCGCCGTTTTGGCGCTATCCGCGCTCTTGGGATTCATCTGCGCCTCGGTCAGGTTGCGATCATAAAACGCCAGATCGATGCGCAGTTGATGCTCTTTCGCCAGCAAGCTGTCGGGAATGCCGGCATATTGCCTGGCCTCCGCCTCGGTGAGCGCATCGAGAATGATGCCGGCTTTGCTCTTTTCGGCAAACGAGAACGCGGTTTCCTGATCGACCGGATCGCGCCGGCGTCGCGTGCTTTGAATCGCCTTGTCATAAATATCCTGAGCGTTCTGCGACAAAAATAACTTGGAGCCTTCTGCTTTATAGCCGCTGCGCATTTTGTCGATCAAGCGCGAGGCATGCTGGTAGGTCGCTACACCGGCTTTGAGATCACGCGGATCTCGTGACTGATGCGCGTGGCGTTCGGCAAAAGCCTGCGCTTTGCCATCCAGCGATAGCAACAAATCATTCTCCGAGAGCACTTTGATCAAAGGCGGGTCGGCATAGAGATCGTCATCGAGCAATGTCGGAATATTGGCGCTGATCGCGAGTTGAAAATCTTGCAGCGCCAAATCATACTGGCACAGCTCAAGATGCGCCTTTCCCATGTTGTTGTAAACCTGCGCCAGCTCAGGATGATGTTTGCCATACAAAGCTTGCATGACGGACGCCGCTTTGTTCAATGAGGTGAGCGCCTGCGCATAATCCCGCTTGCCGATGAAAGCTTCACCGAGATGGTTATAAGCCTGAGCCACGAAAGGATGTTTTTCACCGACGGTCGGCAACAGAATCGACAAGGCCTTGTTGTGCGCCGCAATCGCTTGATCGTCATGGCCGAGGCGGTGAAGAATTTTTCCCTTGTTGTTATAATTGTTCGCCAGCAAAGGATGCTTTTCCCCCATTCGCGCCGTCATGCCCGCGATGGCTTTTTCGACGTAAACCAGCGCTTCGTCATACTCCTCGAGCAGTTCGTGCGTGAGTCCGATGTTTCCATACGTGTTGGCAACACGAGGATGCTGCTCGCCTAAAATAGCCAAACGAATGGCAAGCTCTTTATTGAAAAATTCCAACGCCTGCACGTGATCGCCTTTGGTGGCATAAAGAATGGCGAGGTTGCCGTAGGTATTCGCGGTTTTAGGATGCTGCTCGCCGACGGTGTTGCGCCAAATCGCCAAAGCTTTATGGCAATAGTCGAGCGCTTTATCATAGTCGCCTTTGAACCAATAATCTCCGGCCATCGTATTGTAACTCTCGGCCACGGCAGCATCACGTTCTCCCAGTGTCGCCTTGCGGATGGACAAGCCCAATTCGTGAAAATCGATGGCGCGATCGAGATCGCCCTGCGATTGATAAACTTCCCCGAGAAAATGATAGCTTTGCGCGACTTCCGCATGGCGCTCGCCGAGAACGGACAGACGCAGCGCCAGCGCTTTCTTATGATGCGCCAGCGCCTCGTCGAGTTTGCCCTGCCGCCAGTTGGTATAGCCGAGGTTGTGATAAGTTTCCGCGACCAAACGATGCCATTCGCCAAATTTGCTTTGCCCCAGCGCCAAAGTTTTATTCAGCACCTCGAGCGCCTGATCGTATGCGCCCTTTTCCGTCTGATTCTCCCCGATTTTGTTGTCGGCATGCACGACGCCTTCCCAGTTCCCCGCCGCTTCATATCCGGCGCGCGCTTTTTCCAAGTAGCTGATTGCGCTATCGTATTTGGCTTCTTTGGAAAATTTTTCTGCTTGGGTGAAATAGCGGCCGGCGGGTGAGGAATCGGCAGCAGGTTTTTCTCGCGCCGCTTCTTCTTTTTTGGCGCAAGCGGCAAGAAGGACGGCAAAGCCGATCAGAAAAACTCGGGTGGGATTCATGGTTGAACTCCGCGTTTCAGTGTTCAGTAACCAGTGATCAGTATTCAGTTCATGTCAATAAGTTAAGTAAAGACCTTGTCATTCCAAAGGAATCTTTTTAGAATGCAGCCGTCTGCTGGTTTGTAAAAAGATTCTTCCAGAATGACAACCTTATTAACTTAATGGCATGAAGCATTCAGTATACAAGAAACTGATCACTGAATACTGCTCACTGTTTACTGGAACTCAGCCGCTCCAGCAATTTTACTGCTTGCTCTTTATAAAGATGATCCGTGGCGATAATGGCTTCCAACGCCGCGCGCGTTTTTTCCAAATCATTCTGCTGCAAAAAAGCCAGCGCCAGATACCATTCCGCCGGCTCTGAAAATTTGGAATCGCCAAGCTCGATCACTTTTTGCAAGCTCGTGGCGGCGCGTTCCGATTCTTCAACTTTCAAATACGAAACCCCCGCGTAAAAATTCGCCGCAACGTTATTCGGCTCGGTGACGTGAATTTCCTGCAACAAGTTGAGCGTGGCTTTATAGTCTCTCGCGTCATATTGCTGCAGCGCGTCCTGCAATTTCCCTTCGGTAAGCTCGCCGCGCACGGATGAAGCGATATTCGGATACGGTTGGTAATACTCTGCAAATAGCTTCTCATTGGGCTGGTCTTTTCCCAAATAAAGCACCGACACGATGCCAACGAGGAAAATCGAAGCCACGACGTAAGCAAATCGTAAATTATGGCGCGGTGTTGCCAAAGTGTCGATAACGGTTTCGAGGCCATGGCGAATTGAATCGACGACGGATTGCAAGCGATCAGCCAGCGACAGCCTGGCTTCCGGTTCAGCTTCGACGGCATAGCGCGCTTCAATCTGCTCATTTAGTGATTCCACCATCGCCGGAAGTTTTGCCTTCTCCGGAAAAGCGGCAAAGCCTTCCAACGCCTCGCTGCAAAATTCGCAGGAGGTTAAATGCTTCTCGGCCTCGGCGCGCCTGGCCAACGATAAAGTTTTTTCGACATAACCCAGCATTTGCTCGAAGGCCAGGCAGGGCGTTTCTTTATGATCCTGGGTTTCTGTCATTTCGTAAGAGGTTAACATGATTTCATTCCTTTAGACGACTCAAAACAATCTTCAAATTCCTTTTGCCGTTTTGAATGTAACTTTTCACTTGATTAAGCGTGTATCCCGTAGCTTCCGCCACTTCCTGGTAGTTCCAGCCTTGCAAATAAAACAACTCGATGCAAGCTTTCTGCTCGGCATTCAATTGGCTCAAAGCCGCCGGCAAATGACGCAACTGCGCCTCGCGTTCGTCTCCTTCTAATAGATGCTCGGCCTCGGGGTTTTCCACAAATAAATTTTCATCAGCTTCGGTGAAATCATGGGTGATCGTGCGTTTCACTTCCGGCTTGCGTAATTTCATCAGGCAATGATTTCTCGTCAATGTATGCAGCCAACTCTTGAAATTGGCGACCTCATGCTTGAGCAACGCGACTGTGATCTGCTCGAAAATGTCCATGACCGCATCTTTGCTGTCCTCTTCATTTTTAAGATATTTCAAGCATAGGCCGAGAAGCAGGTGGGTATAACGCTGGTAGAGAATGCCGGCATAATAGACCTCGCCGGATTGCTTGTAGCGGGTGACAAGCTCCAAATCGGGAAGTGCGGTTTCTTCCTTCTTAGTGAGAAACACGAGCGTCGCTCCGAGTGAACCGATGATCAATTGAATGAGGTCATATTACACAATTTTTGCACCTTTGTCAAGGAAGGAATGATGTCATTGTGGGATGCTGTTATTGCGAGTCCCGTGCTTTTCAGCGGGACGAAGCAATCCGCTTCAAAAGCCAAAAACGTTTTTTGAAATTTCGATATATTTTGCTTGATAAAAAAGTTGCGTTTGAGTACATTAGCCTATAGCGAAATAAAAGGAGCAAAGGCATGGAGAAGACCATGAACTATCAGCAGGCCTTAATCGAAGAGGTTAAGGAATTGCCGGAAGAAGCTTTCCCTAATCTGTTGCAGATCGTCCGCTTATTCAAAGAAAGCATGTTGTTGCAAAGTCGCCAGGCGGCTTTGACGCTGCAAGAGGAGTTTGCGCAATGGGATCAGCTTAGTGATGAAGCGCTGATCGATTTCGAGAAGGGACTTTCATAATGGACATCGGGGAAATCTATACCATCGAGATTCCGCCCAGCAACGGGCATGAACAAGCCGGCCCTCGTCCAGCCATCATCGTGCAAGCCCCTCAATCGGAAGATTGAGCGCGCCTCATTTGGCCCAGTTACACCAGCATCTAAAACCTCTGATGCAGCTACCATAATCAAGCAGCGAGTAGAAAAAAACGAGAATCTCCCCAGTTCCTCCTCACTCTAAAATCTTCAGCGAAATCATAAACTCTTTGCTGATTCGCCGATCCCTTTCAACCGCCGCAGCGTAGCCCAATGAAAAAGTCGATTTCATCACGGAAAACAAAACGAGTTGAACATCAAGCTGGCCGCCGGCATTCAACAGTTTTCTCTGCTGTGATGGGCTGTCGAAATTGGCCGCGATTCCCGAAGAGAACAATGCCAGTCGCATCCAACGCGCGTATAAGCTCGTAAATCCGACGCGGCGAAAACGGAGCGGCGGCAATGTCCACTCTAGCATCAGCTTGCCGTAGTTCGTCCCGCCAATCGCATTCAGCTCCACACCGGGGAAGCTGTAATATTCGCGATAACGCTGCGCTTCCTGATAATCGATCCAATTGTTGCCGAAGCCGCCGAAGTAAAAATTCGCGAACGGCTCATTTCTGCCGCCGAACGAATAGCCGAGCGAGCTGCGCAGCCAGAGCGAAGAATGATCGATGGGCAACGAAAAGCCGCAATCGAAATTCGTAAATACGCGCGGGAATAATTTGGCATTGAGATAATTGTTGTGAGAAATGAATTGCCATTTCACACCCTGCTCGTTTTCAACCGAGCCGATGGTGCGCTGCAAAGAGGAATAATTGAGCCGCGCTTGCAGCGTCAAAAACTTGTCGAACGAAGCCGCAATATTTTGAAATTCCGGCAAGCGCTCCAATCCGCCGTACCCCGCCAGTCGCAGCGTGTAATCCAGCTTTTTGATGGGCTCATGAATTGGGTGCCCTTTGTATTGCAGCGACAGCGAGTAGCCTTTGCGGCTGGTTTTGGTGGGGCCGAACAAATCATAAAAATCCGCGCTATTGTAAGCCCCGCGCATTTCCCAATTCCAATGGTTGTACTTCAGCGCGGCGTGAAACCGTTCTCCAGCCGGCAAATTTTGGTTGGGTGTGTACGAGGCCGTGAAATCGACGCCGTGCAAGAGCAACGGATCGGCTAAATTGAAACGCAGGCCCGCGGCGGCAAAATCTTTATAGCCCTCGATCACGGGATAAATCGAAGCGAGCCGCAATTCTCGCAGCGCCTGATATTTTCCCGATTCGAGCGTGAGCGAATCGAGCGGAATGAGCGCGGGCGAAGGCGCCGACCAGGTTTTGACGACGGGATATTTTTTGACGATCTCCTGGCCGAGGAATTTAATGGCGCTCACATTCTCGCGGGTCTCCAGTGAAATCATTGCCGGCACGAATCCCTGGCCGGAATAGCTGAAGACGAGCAGCGAATCCGCTGAAATGGGCAAAGGCCGAAAGAAGCCCGTCTCCGCGTTGGTGAGAGCTTCCATCTTTTGATTGGCGAAGTCGTAACGAAAAACATTGGAGACGCCAGTGTAATATGAAGTGCCGAAAAGATATTTGC
>Ga0247727_10010308_pt1 | contig 16596 bp, 14 predicted proteins | sample WisWelCaveWW1625_FD_202498 | JGI IMG/M metagenome (GOLD analysis project Ga0247727, IMG submission 202498) | Biofilm microbial communities from Wishing Well Cave, Virginia, United States - WW16-25 | ecosystem: Environmental > Aquatic > Deep subsurface > Groundwater > Cave microbial mat | place... | reverse complement strand
TCGTTGCTCGACAAACAAAAACAAACGGTCGTCGAAATTGCAAAAGCGATCAAGTCGCGCAAAGTGGAATACGCGTTTCTCGCGGCGCGCGGCACGTCGGATAACGCCGGAAGGTATGCAAATTATTTATGGGGCGCGCAGAATGGACTCCCGCTGGCGTTGGCGACGCCTTCGTTGTTCACGTATTATCAAAGTCCGCCGCGTTTGCATAACGCTCTCGTTGTTGGGGTTTCACAGTCTGGTAGATCCCCCGATATCGTCAGCGTGATCGAAGAGGGACGCAGGCAAAACTGCCTCACGCTTGCCATCACCAACGTCCCCGATTCGCCGCTGGCCAAAGCCGCCGATTTTGTCCTCGATATTCAAGCCGGCTCGGAAAAAGCCGTCGCCGCGACCAAGACGTATACAACCGAACTCATGGGAATCGCCATGATCTCCGCCGCGCTCAACGCTTCAAAGGAATATTGGGACCAACTTGCCTCCGTCCCGGAGTGGGCGCGCCGCGTCCTCGATCTCGACGCCTCCATCGCGCAAATGGCGCAACGCTACCGTTATATGAGTCATTGCGTCGTATTGGGACGCGGCTTCAATTACGCCACCGCCTACGAATGGGCGCTCAAACTCAAAGAGTTGACCTACGTCATCGCCGAGCCGTACTCGTCCGCCGATTTCCAGCACGGTCCCATCGCGATGGTCGAAGGCGGATTCCCCATCCTTGCCGTCGCGCCCAGGGGCAAAGTATTCGACTCGATGAAAGAGATGCTGACGCGCCTCCGCAATCAACATCACGCCGAACTGGTTTTGATTTCGGATGACGCCGACGCGCTCACGCTGGCTCAAGCGCCGATCCAACTCCCGCCCCAGATTCCCGAATGGCTGACTCCGCTGGCAGGCATTATCCCCGCTCAATTATTCGCCTGCCATCTTACGCAGGTCAAAGGCTACGACACCGAAAAGCCGCGCTCGATCACAAAGGTGACTGAAACTCATTAAGTGACCTTACGCAGACAAAGTCATCTGCCACAGAGAAAACCAGGGAAAAAACTCAGAGAACTCTGTGGCAAACGGCGTAAGGTGAGTCATTAATACCGTCCCGCTTTTTCACGCCTCCACATACGGGACATACTCGGCGCGGGCGATGCCCTGCTTCATGGCGGTCTCCGCCACGGCGCGCGCCACGACTAGATGCACTTTCTTGTCGAGCGGATTGGGCATCAGCTCGCCGGCGGGCGTCATCTTCACCAGCGCATTCATCGCCGCAATTAACATCTCGTGCGTGATGCGCGGCGCGTGCGAATCCACCGCGCCGCGCAGGATGCCGGGAAACCCCAGCACATTGTTCACCGATTTACCGTCCGCCGCGAACGCCGCGCCGTTTGCCAGCGCCGCATCGGGATCGATCTCCGCGTTCGGGTTGGAGAGCGCCAGGATGACCTGTCCCTTGCGGACCATTTCAGGCTTGATGAGATTCGGCGCGCCGGTCGTCGCGATGACGATATCGCACGCGGACATGATCTCCTTCAAATCGGATTTGACTCCGCCGGCGCGCGTGAACCGCGCCGCCGCGTCTTCGTTCAAGTCCGCGCCCAAAACAGAATTGCCGGTCAGACGCATGATCATCCTCCCAATCGCGTTCCCCGCCGCGCCCAAACCGATCTGACCGATCTTCGCCTTCGCGATATCCACGCCCGCGCGCCGGGTCGCGACCGTCAACGCCGCCATGCTGACCACGGCCGTGCCGTGCTGGTCGTCGTGCATCACGGGGATATCGAGCATGGCTTGAAGCCTTTCCTCCACTTCAAAACAGCGCGGCGCGGAAATATCCTCCAATTGGATCGCGGCAAAGGTCGGGGCAATCGCGGCGACGGTTTTGACGATCTCATCGGGGTCTTTGGTGTTCAACAGGATCGGCATGCCTGAGAGTCCCACCATCGTTTCCATCAACATGGCTTTGCCCTCCATCACCGGCATGCTCGCCAGCGGACCGATGTCGCCGAGTCCCAGCACCGCCGTGCCGTCGGTGACGATGGCGACCATGTGACTGATGCTCGTATAAAGCCGCGCCAGCGCGGGATCGTCCGCGATCTTCAAACAGACTTCGGCGACGCCGGGCGTGTAGACTCTTCGTAATGTGGCGATGGAGTCGATGGGGTAACGCGAACGGATGGCGATCTTGCCCTTCTGGTGCAGCGCCAGCACTTCATCGCGGACCTCGAGCACGCGCGTGCCTTCGTTGACGCGCATCGCCTCGATGACCTTGTCCATGTGTTCGGCGTCGTCGGCATAGACGGTGATATCGCGCAGGACCGATTGCGCGGTCTCGTTCAACATCTCGATACTGCCGACGCTCGCGCCCATGCTTGAGACGGCGGCAAGCAGGCGCGCCAGCGTGCCAACCTTTTGTTCATTGCGGACGCGGATGGTCCGCATCATTTTACGTTCCCATGCCATAAGTCGCTCCTTTTGTACAATACATGCAACGCCGCCCTCGCGAGTATGTCGCTATTATACGTCCGTTATCTTTGTTGTGAGAGGTATTCGTCATTGCGAGGCAGTATACTTTTGTCGAAACAATCCCCATCATCAACGGGAGATTGCTTCGCGGCGCGGGGCGCCACTCGCAATGACAGTTATAACGCCTGAACGATGGAGATCAACTCATCGAAGGATCGGATCGTGAGGCAGTCGGCTTCGGGGAAAACGCGGTTGGGGTCGTAGAGGACAGGTTCAAGTCCCGCGCGCCGCGAGCCGATCACGTCCGCGTAATAATTGTCGCCCACGTACACGGTCTCCGGCGCGGTCACGTTGAGTTGCCGCAAGGCGTGTTCGAAGATGCCCGGTTCGGGTTTGTACACGTCCACATCGCCGCCCGCCAGCGAATAGGGAAAGAACTCGCTGAGACCGTGCGAATCCAACGTGTCTTGAAACGGTTTATCGCGATTCGAAATGACGGCGAGAATATATCCCGCGTCTCTCAACATCGGGAGCGTCCGGCGGGCGTCGTCAGGCACCACGCTTTCGGGTTTGTACATCTCGCCCATGTGCGCGGAGACTTGCGGCGCGAGTTCGCCCGCCAGTTCGGGTGAGACGCCCAACGCTAGGATGCGTTTGCGCGTGTATTCGAGCCAGAAATTTTCGGTGTCAGCGGAATGCGCGATGAGATCGTCGCGCAGGTCGGCGGAGTCGGCCCAATATTGATACTCCCAACGCATGGCGCGCAGACGGTCCTCTTCGCTGTAGGAAAGACCGAGCGACATAACGTACTCGTTGAGAACCACGCCGCCTTCGGGAACGCTGTGACGGAGCGTGCCGTCGAGATCGAAGAAGATGGCTTTGATATGGTTTGACATGGGGCGTATGTTATTGCGGATGTAACGAGACTGTCAAGGTTGTTGCTTGCTTTCCAGACATTCCTTCAAACGTAAAACGCCCCGCTCGATTTCCTCCTCGGTATAACGGACGAAGCACAGGCGCATGTAATTTTCCAATCCGCCGCGGCTGGAGAAGAGGGCGCCCTGGCGGAAGTCCACTTTGAAGGCGGGAGCGCGTTTGCGGAGTTCGCTTGCGTTGACGTTTGCGGGCAGGCGTGCCCAGATGAAATACCCGCCCTGCGGCGGCGCGTACTCAAGTTGAGGCAGATGTCGGCGCAGGGCGGCATCCATGACGTTGCCGCGCGAACGATAGGCGTTGATCAGGTCTTTGATATTGTTTTCCAACCCGCCCGATTCGAGGACGCCGCGTATCAGCGCCGACGTAAAAGGATTCAATCCGCCGCCGCTATCCAATAAACCGCAGGCTGTGAAGCGCTCGATCATTTTAGGATGCGCTTGCAGCCATCCCAGCCGCAAGCCGGGCGCGAGGATTTTTGAAAACGATCCGAGCGAGATAATATTTTCGGAGTCGGCGTATGTCGCAAAGGGCGCGGGCGGTCCTTGTATATAACTCAGCAGGTGATAGACCTCGTCGGCGACGATGAGGAAATCATGTTCGCGCGCCAGTTGGACGAGTCGCGCGCGGCGCGCTTGAGGCAGGGTCGCGCCGGTTGGGTTGTGAAAGGTCGGGATGAGGTAAAGGAATCTCGGACGGGCTCCAGTCAGTTTCTCCTCTAGCGCTTCAACGATGAGTCCGTTTTCGTCGGTGTCAATGGCGACGACGTTCAAGCGATGATCGGCAAAAATTTTGAGCGCCAGGAAATAAGTCGGCTGTTCCACAAAGATCGTATCGCCCGCCTGCGTGAAGAGCGTGCAAATCAAGTCCAGCGCTTTTGAGATGCCGTTGGCGATAAAAAGGTTTTCGGGCCGCGCTTCGACGTTATAACCTTTGGTCAAAAAGTTCGACAGCGCGAGCAGGAATCGTCCATCACCCTGTTCCGCGCCGTATTGCAGAAAGGATTTGTCGGTTTGGATCAACTGTCCCTGCGCAGAGTCGCGGATCAAATCCAATGGGAGGAGGGCAAGCGGTGGGTCGCCGAGTCCGAGGTCAATGACATCGGGCGGGGGTCGGTTTTGGATAATGGGGAGCATGGCGCAAGTATAGCAGAGGCGGCTGGTCCACGCGCCGCGTCTGTATTTGGTCTTATAATGTGAAAAAGGAAATGATATGTCAAAGAACCTTGCCTTTGTGATCGAGGACGACGCGGACCTCTCGGAAATTTTTACCAAGGCGTTGCAATCCGCCGGGTTTGAGGTGGAGACGATCCGCGACGGAAAAACCGCGCAGGATCGTTTGAAGGAGACCGCGCCGCGCGTGATCGTGCTGGATATGCACCTGCCGTTCGTGGACGGACCGGAATTGCTCAGGCAAATCCATACCGACCCCAGGCTGGGTCAAACCAAAATCATCATCGCCACAGCCGACAATGTGCAGGCGGAGTTTTATCGCAGCATGGCGACGATTGTGATGGTGAAGCCCATTACATTTTCTCAACTACGGGATATCAGCGCGCGTTTGAAGACGGCGGAGTAACTGGAAAAGACGCGGGGCGGTCAAAGGAACCCGCAACCTGAGGCATGAATGCAGAGACAATCTCTGCGTTCATTATTTTATGGAAGCCGCGAATTCCTTCTGCGCCGAATCAATTGGATAAGTGTCACGCCCACTCCGAGGAACCCCGCGCTCCAAAGCAGGAAGTTTAGTATGCTCCGAGGCGCCTCGCTCTCAGCGCGCAGGCTGACGATTCCGCTTTGATGGGTGGAAACCCACGTGAGAGCGTTCCCATCCACTTCATCGGCGTTATGATCGATCAACGCGCCCGGCAGGACGATTGACCAGCGGATGTCGGTCAGCGCGGAAAAATTAGACTCCGCGGACGAAGTGTCCAGGTCAACGTCATAGTAAAACTTCCCGCCGCTGATCTCAAGCCGGTTGATCTTAATCCCTTTCCTTTGCCCGTACAGACCGCGTAGTTCATCCAGGTCCTTGAACTGTGTGACGGTAATGCACCAGGTCTCGTCGCCGCGTTGTTCCTCCGTCACAACGACGTTTGGTTGTGTCTGCGAAACGTTGCAGAAATCCCGCTGGTTGGGATTCTGTTTTTCCAGGTTTGCGCGCTCCTCCGGCGAAAAGCCCACCCCCATCCGCAACTCACCCGAACCGTTTGACTCCACTTTTGTTGTCGCCTCCAGTTTGTGACACCCGGCGACGACGAGAACGACAAAACCCAGTAAGAGCGTTTCACTTAATCGAGTTTTCATCGCTGCCTCCGGTTGAATGCCTGACTATTTCAACACCGGGTGCCGCCCCCGGTTGCTCCGCAAAACTTTGATATACTTGCCATCGCTTATGAGCGAAACCCGAACTCCCACCCTTCGAGACTCCCTTTGGTCGCAGGGCAGCGCCTTTACTGTGCGCGACATTCCCATTTATGGGGATACGATCCTCGCGCCCATGGACGGCTACTCGGATTGGCCCTTCCGTTCGATCTGCCGCGCGCTCGGTTCCGCGATGAGTTACACCGAGTTCGTGAAAGTGGAAAAGATTCTCAGCCGCTCGAAGGAACCCGCGAAGCGACTCTATTACGAGGAATCTGAAAGACCCATCACGTTTCAAATCTACGGCGACGATCCCAATCTGATTCTGAAAGCCGCGCTGATCGTGGAGAAGTGGAAACCGGACATCCTTGACATCAACATGGGCTGTCCCGCCAAGTCCATCGCGGATCGCGGCGCAGGCGTGGGCATGATGCCAAGTCCATTGAAGATTGCGCGCATGTTCAAGAAGTTGACGTCCGCGCTCAAAATCCCCATCACGGGGAAGATCCGTTTGGGATGGGATCGAAACAAAAACTATAAGTTGATCGCCCGCATCGTGGAAGAGGAGGGCGGATCGCTGATCGCCATCCACGGACGGACGAAGGAACAGCGTTATAGCGGTAACGCAGATTGGGACGCGATTGCCGAGGTGAAGTCAACGGTCAAAATTCCGGTGATCGGAAGCGGCGATATCAGAACTGTCGCCGACATCCAAAGAATGAAGCGACACACAAACTGCGACGCGGTGATGATCGGGCGCGGCGCGATTGCCAATCCATGGATATTCGCGGGTTATGATCGCGAACAAGTTCCGAGCCGGTTGTTGCAGGAGACCGTGCGCGAACATTTACAGAAGAGCGTTCAGTTCTACGGCGAAGAGGACGGGCAGAGACTCTTCCGCAAGTACGCCGTTCAATACCTGTTGTTGCGGACGCTTGACCGCGAGGCGCGCAAGGAAATTTTGAAGGAACGACCCGCGGGGGAATTTTTGGAGATGCTGAATCAGGTGTATACGGCGATGGTATAAATGCGCCGCGCTGGAACTCACCCCCGGCCCCTCTCCTAAAAGGAGAGGGGAGAACCCTATGCCAAAAACACACACACGTTACGTCTGTCAGGAATGTGGGCGCGTCGCCGCGTCGTACATGGGAAAATGCCCGCAATGCGGATCGTTCAACAGCATGGTGGAGGAAGTGATCCACGACGAGCCTGCGACGAAGACCTCTGCGGTTCGCGGACTCACGGGTCGGTCTGCGCCGCGCTCCATCGGCGACGTCTCCTCCGACGCGGAAGACCGTATCCAACTGCCCATCGAGGAATTTGCGCGCGTGCTCGGCGGCGGGATTGTGCCGGGCTCCATCGTTTTGGTCGGGGGCGACCCGGGCATCGGCAAGTCCACGCTGATGTTGCAGATGGCGATGGAAATGTCATCTCGTAAGCGCGTGTTGTATGTTTCGGGGGAAGAGTCGGAAAGACAAATCAAAATGCGCGCGGTGAGGCTGAACGGCAAAAAGGATTTGCCCGCGAATCTACTGCTCGTCACGGAGACGAATCTCGAAGTGATTTTGAATCACATCAACGAAGTCAAACCTGATCTATTAATTGTCGATTCGATCCAGACCGTTTATCTCTCTGAAATGGACTCGTCCGCCGGATCGGTGAGTCAGGTGCGCGAGTGTTCCTCGCAGTTGCGCGAACTGGCAAAGACCAGCGGCATCACCGTCTTTGTCATTGGGCATGTGACAAAGGAAGGAACGATAGCGGGTCCGCGCGTGTTGGAACATATCGTTGATACGGTTTTGTATCTCGAAGGCGATAGATTTCAAGCGTATCGTTTATTGCGCTCCGTGAAGAATCGTTTCGGCGCGACCTCGGAAGTGGGCGTGTTTGAAATGCGCGAAGGCGGGTTGGTCGAAGTGACAAATCCATCCGAGGCGTTTCTCGCGGAAAGAATGGTCAACGCGGCGGGTTCCGCGATTGCTGTGACGATGGAAGGCACGCGTCCGATATTGGTGGAGATTCAAGGTCTCACATCTCCGACGCAATTCGGCAACGCGCGCAGAACCGCGAACGGCGTGGACTTCAACCGTCTGTTGTTGATCTCGGCTGTGCTTTCGAGACGCGTAGGATTAAAACTTGCCGAACAGGATATTTTCGTCAACGTGGTGGGCGGCATTCAAATTGACGAACCCGCCGCAGACCTCGCCGTCGCCGCGGCGATTGCTTCGTCGTGGCGGGATGTTCCGGTGAGAGCGGAGGCGGTGTTGATCGGCGAGATCGGTCTGGCGGGCGAATTGCGGATGCCCGGTCAGATGCAGGCGCGTTTACGCGAGGCGCAGAAACTCGGGTTCAAATCCGCCATCGTGCCGAAGGCGATCCGCAAAGGCGAAGGCTATCCAAAGGGCATCGAGATCGTCGAGGTCCGATCGTTGGATCAGGCGTTGAACGCCGCGCTGGCGATATCGCATGAGTCGCCGAGGGGAAGAAAAACAGCGTAACCGCGTCATTGCGAGTATATCCATGGCGCGGGCAGCGTGAACATCCGCGAGTAGTTTTTATGGCTCTTCCGTCGTGGGAATTAATCTCAAAGATCGTCCTCCCGGCTATAATCCGGGAGGGATTTTTTTATACCGGAGGCCGACCATGAACCGAAATCTTTTCCTGCGTTTGAGTGGATTGATCATCCTGCTGGCAATGGCGGGGTGCGGTCAAAAGACGCCCGCGCCTGTCTTGCTTTCCAACGCCGAGTTGACTTCCATTGCAGGCACGGCGCGCGCGGCGATACAACAGACCCGACAGGCGTATACGCCGACGCCCATCCCGCCCACGTCAACGCCCCAGGTCTCGCCCATCTCAGGCACATCCCTGATCGTGCGCGAAGATCGGACCGCGCTGTTTATCGATCACAGGGCCGGCATTCAATTAATCATACCGGAGGGCTGGCTGCCCATACGTTTGAATGAAGATGAATACTACAAGGCGTTCACGCTGGATGTCGTTCTGTCCAACCCCGATATCAACAGCCACCTCACCGCGATTCAGGATATCGACATGAATAAGTTTCGCCTGGACGCCATTGATATCCGCGACGGGCATACACCCGGCGGGATCGTTTCATATATGAACGTTATCTTTCAGGAAGACGACACCCGCAGCCTGGAAGAATGGTTGAAAGCCGAACGCGCGCAAAAAAAACCGTTCAAGGGCTACAAATTCCTGTCGTCCAAATATCCGGAAACCGCCGATGGGACGCGTGTGCTGGTCATTGAAGAGAGTTGGGGCAGCGGTTCCTTGATAACCTATTACCGGGGAGTGTTTTTCAACCTGCCCACCGGGACCGTCGTGCTCGACTTCTACGCCAACCTTGATTTCAAAGACACCGTCCTGCCGGACTTTGAACAGGTGGTGAACAGCCTGGGTCCGATCAACCCATAGCGTAACGCGGAATTCGTTCCGCAACAAAAAGGCGCTATAAATATCGCGCTGCAAAATCCCTCTCGACTATAATCGGGAGGGACTTTTTATTTGACACACCTTCGTTCGTTGGGGTCTCAGACCCCAACGAACGATATCGAAGGAGACCGCATCATGCCTGGACCTCGAACTGTCCGCGCACCGAGGGGCATTGACCTCGCCTGCAAGAACTGGCTCAGCGAAGCCGCATACCGCATGATCCAAAACAACCTCGATCCTGATGTCGCGGAAAAACCAGATGAGCTCGTCGTCTATGGCGGGCGCGGGAAAGCCGCGCGCGATTGGGAATCATTCGACGCGATTTTAGAGTCGCTCAAGAATCTCGAAGAGGATGAAACGCTTCTCGTGCAATCGGGCAAGCCTGTGGTTGTATTCAAGAGTCACAAGGACGCGCCGAAAGTTTTGATCGCAAATTCAAACCTTGTCCCTCATTGGGCGACGTGGGAACACTTCGATGAACTCGCCAAAAAGGGACTGATCATGTACGGGCAGATGACCGCCGGTTCGTGGATCTACATCGGCACACAGGGCATTCTGCAAGGCACATACGAGACCTTTGGCGCGCTCGCAAAACTCAAAGGCTGGGGATCGTTGAAAGGCAAGTTCGTCCTCACTGCAGGTCTCGGCGGGATGGGCGGCGCGCAACCGTTATCCATCACGATGAATGAAGGCGTCGGATTGATAGTTGAGGTTGATCCTGAACGCGCTGAACGCCGCCGCGCGATTGGATATGTGGATACGGTGGTGGATAATCTTGAAGAGGCGATGACTCTTGTGGAGGAGTTCAAAGATAAACAGGTTCCAAAATCCATCGGCTTGATCGGCAACGCGGCGGATGTGTATCGCGAACTCTCAGAGCGGGGAGTCATTCCAGATGTGGTGACAGACCAAACGTCCGCGCATGAGGCGTTGTTCTATATCCCGTCCGGGTTAAGCGTCGCGGCCGCGAATGAGTTGCGGAAGTCCGATCCTGAGAAATATAAAAAGACGGCGATGGATTCGATGTCGCAACATGTGCGCGCCATGCTGGCATTTCAACGCGCGGGTTCGGAAGTTTTTGATTATGGAAACAATATCCGCCAGCAGGCTTACAACAACGGCGTGACGGACGCGTTTGAATTTCCCGGCTTTGTGCCTGCATACATCCGTCCGTTATTTTGCGAGGGCAAGGGACCGTTCCGCTGGGTCGCGCTGTCGGGAGATAAGGAGGATATTTACACAACCGATCAAGCCATCCTGGAATTGTTCCCCGAAGACGATCATCTCAGGCGCTGGTTGAAGATGGCGCGCGAGAAAGTCCCGTTTCAGGGATTGCCGGCGCGTATCTGTTGGCTGGGGTATGGCGAACGCGTACAGGCGGGACTCAAATTCAATGAATTGGTGGCAAGCGGAAAGGTCAAAGCGCCGATTGTGATTGGACGCGATCATTTGGATTCGGGTTCTGTCGCCTCGCCGAACCGCGAGACCGAATCCATGAAAGACGGCTCGGACGCGATTTCCGATTGGGCGATCCTCAACGCGTTGATCAACGCGGTGGGCGGCGCGACGTGGGTTTCATTCCATCATGGCGGCGGCGTGGGCATGGGATACTCGCAACACGCCGGGCAAGTCATCGTCGCGGACGGGACTCCCGAAGCGGCTCGCAGGCTGGAGCGCGTCCTGACAACCGATCCAGGCATGGGCGTAGTGAGACACGCCGACGCGGGCTATGAGATCGCGATTGAGGCGGCGAAACGTCATGGAATCAAAATGCCGATGTTGGGGAAGTAGGACGAGACGTACCTATGCAGGAAGAAACACGCAATAAAGGAGCAGCGCCATGCCAGAATCAAACGCCGGGGATCATTTCGAGAGTCTGTTTGAGTACGCTCCCATCTCGTTGTGGGAGGAGGATTATAGCGGCGTCAAAAAATTCCTCGACGGTTTGCGCGCAAACAAGGTTGTTGATCTGAAGCGCTATCTTGACGAGCATCCGAAGGATGTTGATAAGACTCTGGGGCTTATCAAAGCGACGCGCGTCAACCGCGAGACGCTCAACATGTTTGGCGCGAAGTCTGAAAAGGAAATCCTCGATAACCTCGATAAAATCTTTCGCGATGAAATGCGCGCGCACTGGCGCGCGGAGTTGACCGCGTTATGGAACAGGGAGTTGAATTGGTCGGGAGACGGGATCAACTACCGGCTGGACGGTGAAGCGCTCCACATCCGCCTGCATTGGCGCATTTTGCCGGAGTGCGAGTCGAGTTGGGAGTGCGCGCTGGTTTCGATCGAAAATATCAGCGCGTTGAAGGAAGCCGAACGGCGCTTCCACAATCTCTTTACGCACGCGCCGATCTCGTTGTGGGAGGAGGATTACAGCGACATCAAAAAGGAATTCGATAATTTGCGCGCGCAGGGGATCGTGGATCTGCAAGCGCATCTCGCGCGTGACCCGCAACTGGTGAGGCGGTTTATGGGCCTGATCCGCGTCCTGGACGTGAACCAGAAAACGCTCGACCTGTTCAAAGTCGAAGAGAAAGAGACGCTGTTCGCGAATCTCGATCAAGTTTTTCGCGATGAAATGAGCGCGCACTTCGAAAATGAACTTGTGGACATGTGGAACGGCAAAACGTATTACGAACGCGAAGGGATCAACTACTCGCTTTCAGGCGAACCTGTGAACGTGCACCTGCATTGGACGTTGATGCCGGGACATGAAAAGGATTTCGACTGGGTGTTGGTGGCGTTGCAGGATATCACCGCGCGCAAGAAAGCGGAGGAATACCTGCGTTATCTCGGCACGCACGACGCCATGACGGGTTTATATAACCGCGCCTACTTCGAAGAAAGCCTGACGGCGCTTGGACAGGATCGCAAAGACCCCGTCAGTTTTATCATCATTGATTTGAACGGTTTGAAGGCGGCCAACGATTCGCTGGGTCATTTTGCCGGCGATCATTTGATCCGCCGCACCGCGGAGGTGCTGAGAGCCAGCATTGACGACGGTTATTTTGCCGCGCGCATTGGGGGCGATGAATTCGCCATCGTCATGCCGGGCGCAAACGAGCAGGACGCGAATGAAATGATGGAACGCGTTGAATCCCTGGCGGTGATGAACAACAAGTTTTACCGCGAACCCGAGTTGAGCCTGTCGCTCGGTTCAGCCACCAGCGCGCCGGAATACTCCCTGCAAAAAGTAATCAGCCTCGCGGACGACGCCATGTATCGCAACAAGGGACTTCATCACCGCCGCCGCAAGAGCGACGCGTAACGCGCGCTACCTCCCAAACTCATCGAAGCGGACGCCGTTTAAGTGATTCGTGATTGCCCGCCTTACGTACGGAACCGTGTTCTCGGGTAATTGATTGACGTCCGCCCAGCGCAGGTCGTCGCATTTATCAGGCTCGGCATTGACCGGCTCGCCCCGCCACTTTTGGACTTGCACAAAAAAATCCACGCGCTCATCGTCTTCGATGCGGTGCATGACGGTGGAGAAGACCATATCTTTTTCTTCGATATCCACGCCCGTTTCTTCCTGCGCTTCGCGCACAGCCGCTCGCATTACGGTTTCGCCTCCGTCCAAATGCCCGGCAGGGACGCTGTATTGACCGTCGGCGTAGCCCGTATTGAAACGCCGCGACAAGAGGATTTGATCCTCACGAAAGAAAAATAAATGAACCGTGACGGGGAATCGGGCGCGCATGATCGGTTGCTCTCGGCGGCGCCGGGGACGGCGGCTAAAGCCATATTCTATTGGAAGTATTTCTCCCAGATTCTTTTCTTCGCTTCTTCCCGAATGAACGACGCTTCATACGCGTAACGGTTGCAGGTCGCGATCTCTTCCATGCTCATCCCCAACACTTCATGCGCGATGCGGTACTCATTGTTCAGATTCGTTTCCAGCACTTCGGGGTCGTCAGAGTTGATCGTCACCTTCACGCCCAAATCAAATAATTTCTTGAGCGGATGTTCCTCGATTGTTTTTACCGCGTTGGTGAGATAGTTGCTCCAGGGATTGACTTCGAGCGTGATGCCTTTTTCCATGATTAGCTCGACCGCTCGCATATCTTCGATGGCATGAATGCCGTGCCCGATGCGATCCGGTTTGAAATTATTGACGGTGTCAATGACATACGACGCCGGGGTATCCTCGCCCGAATGGATCGTGACTTTCAAGCCCGCGTCCTTCGCCTTCAATATCGGCTTGACGAAGTCGTTCATCGGGTAAATCTTTTCGCCGTCCGCCAGATCCACAGCCTGAATGTGATCGCGGCGACGGATCGCCCAATCCACGGTTCGGACGCACGACTCCGCGCCCATGCTGCGCGAGGTGATGGCGATGCAGCCAATCGCCATGTCGAATTCCTTTTCGGCGCGTTCCTTCGCGCTCAAAAGACCCTCGAGGCACGCGTCCCAGTTGAGGTTGTGTCCATGAAACGCCCAATCGGGCGAGAAGCGCGCTTCAAAGAGTCGGATGTTTTGCCTTGCCGCGTCCTCGAACAATTCCCAGGCGATCCGTTCCACGACCTCCGGCGAGGCGATACTGCGCTGAAAAATATCGAACGCGTCCAACACCGCTTGCAGGTCGCGCATCTGGTCGTAGACTTTGACGCGCTTGTCCAATTCGCTGGCTTCGTACGCAGGGAGATTCAGGTTGTATTCTTTCGCAACATCAATAATCGTCTGCGTGCGGATCGAGCCTTCAAGATGGATGTGGATTTCGGTCTTGGGAATGTCGTTGTATTTGGGGTCGAAGTTTTTCATGGGTTCAACGCCTTCCTGATTTGCGCTTGCAAAATCTCAAATAATTCGGGCAGGCGATCCCGTTCATTAATTGGAACAAAGGGGCGCAAATCCAGCACAAAGTCCTTTTTTGGAAATGCGCTGATTCTTTCGACAATATCCGCGTTGGTGGCGTCTGTTATATCGTAATAGGCAAGTTTTTTGCGGAGCATATCCTGCCGAATTTCAGCGCCATTGGACAACAAATACCACAAATCGTAAAGGTCGCGCCCCTTTCTGCGGGTCAAAGTCGCGCGAATTTTCTCCGCCAGCATTTCTTCCTTCGACAGGTGATATACATACGAAGTGAAAAGCACGGGATATGCGGTTTGAATGATCGTGCGATCGTTTGAAAAAACTTTTTCGCGGAACGAAAAATCCAGCGCGATATATGCCTTATAGGGCAGGATGTCCTCCGCGGCGATCAAAAATTGTTTTCCCGCGACGCTTTTTCTTTCCCTGCACGCAACCCCCTCTTCGTCCTGCATGCGTTTTAGTACGGCATTGATGTACGCATTGAACTCCGGCATGGATAGCGTAACTGAAAAATCGAGGTCTTCGGAAAAACGCGGCGCCTGATGGATCAGGTGTATGGCTGTGCCGCCCTTGAAATGAATACCCTGGCTGGGATTCTTTTGATAGAGTCTTTGTAAAAATACAAGCTGCAGATACTCGCGGAATATGACGCTTTCGTTGATCTTGTATTGCCTCGCCAGCGCGCTGACCTGCTCCTGCGTGATCATAAAATGTCCGTTCCTTTCATCGGTGGGAACTTCTTTGCGTACGAGGCGAAGCGCGCCTGGTCCAGTTTTGAAGCGTCGAGTTCGTCCGCGTGGACAACAGCCAGACCCTTGGACGTCAGGTAAAGCAGGTCGAGCAGCGCCTTTTCAGGATGCGCGATCAAGAAGCCCTGGACAGGTTCATAGCCCCAAAAAAGCGTTCGTTTAATGCGCGCATACCGGTACGTTTTGCCGTCAATCGTTTTTGTGACCGGTTTTCTGGTTGTCATGCTGGCAATTTCATAAGGGAACTGCGATAAAACGCCGTGAAAATTAAGCGCCGCCTCCAGCGAAACATAGGACGGTTCATACAAAAAATTGGCGATGCGGAAATCATGGGCGCGCCCGCCGGCCAGCATGTATTTATCCCGCTCCAGTTTTTGCAAAATATTTTGGCGCGTTAAACGGGCGAGCATGGAAAAGAAAGTCGCCGGCGCGATGACAGTCGTTCCCAACATGTCGCTCAATGTCTTGGTGGTAAACAATTCCAGATTCGATTGATAGATTTTCTTTACCAGTACGGTAAAATTCGACGTTTCCATATACTCTTGATTTTATATAGTATACAGAAACGCGTCAAGAGGCTGGTTTTCAGTATGCTCTACACGCCCAACCTCAATGCGGCTTGCAACAAGACATTCGCGCCGTTGACGCAATCCTCCCATTTGGTGAATTCTCTTGGCGAGTGACTCGCGCCGTCCACCGAGGGGACGAAGATCATTCCAACGGGACATAAATCCGCGAGCGATTGCCCATCGTGCCCCGCGCCGGATGTGAGTGATATGTGGCTCAATCCCAAATCATCACAGGCATCTGCATACGCGCGCTGCACCGTATCGCTCATGAGGCTGGGCGAATGTTTGCCGAGAAATTCAATCTTCAATTCCAAGCCGAAACGCGTCGCTTCTGTCTGTGCCAATTCAATCAATGCGATGTCGAGGCGTTTGAACTCCTCTTCATTGGGCGAACGAAACTCCAACGCCATGTCAACTCTTGCTGGAACAATATTGAACGCGCCGGGAGCAAAATCCATCTTGCCGACGTTCACAACGCAAGCAGGAAAATCTTTCATCACCAGTTCACGCGCAGCGAGTGTGAACGCGCTCGCGCCCAATGAGGCGTCAAGCCTGTCATCCATTGTTGTTGTGCCGGCATGATCCGCGCGCCCGATGAACGACAAACGATACGACCATATCCCGACAATCGCAGAGACGATGCCGATGTTGATCCCTGCGCGTTCGAGTCGCTTGCCCTGCTCGATGTGCAATTCCAAATAACCGGCAAACGAATCTTTCGGGCGCGGCGCGCCCAACATGCTTTCATCGGTCAAGCCTGCGCGCTTCATGCCTGCGACTAATTTATCGCGCCCGCCGCGCGGAGACTGCAAATCTTTTTGACTCAGATGACCGGCGATTGCCGCGCTCCCAAGTAGACCGACCAACGTCCCCTCTTCGTCGGTGAAATCAATCGCTTCGAGATTCACGCTTCGACGCGGCTCAACGCGAACTTTGACTTGATCCTCGTATTCCTTGACCGTCCTCAACGCCTCAAGCGCGGCGATCACGCCCAGCGCGCCGTCGAAGCGTCCGCCGTTTGGGACTGAGTCGAGGTGGGAGCCAATTAATAACGTCTGGTCTCGATACGCCCCGCGAGGATCATGCAGGGCTACTCGACCAGCGGTTGCAAGAAACGCCGAATGATTCCCCGCGCCGTCGGTATGAAACTCCAAGCCGGATCTTTCAACCTCCTCGCGAAACCATTTGCGCGCCGCGAGATGCGCCTCGCTGAAGGTGGGACGATCCACGCCGCCCTCGGCTGAGGCGCCGATCGAG
>Ga0247727_10010307_pt1 | contig 16598 bp, 14 predicted proteins | sample WisWelCaveWW1625_FD_202498 | JGI IMG/M metagenome (GOLD analysis project Ga0247727, IMG submission 202498) | Biofilm microbial communities from Wishing Well Cave, Virginia, United States - WW16-25 | ecosystem: Environmental > Aquatic > Deep subsurface > Groundwater > Cave microbial mat | place... | reverse complement strand
GGACAAACAGCATCCGGACTTTCGGTTGGCAGCGTTTCCCTTGTCGTCACTGATTCTGCAGGATGTAAAGACACAGCGCAAGTGACTCTGGGACAACCACTTCCGATGAATCTTCAGGCTGTCACTACCGGCGTTTCATGTTATGGTGGTTCGGATGGAACCGCTTCTGTCGTGGTTTCGGGGGGAACTGCTCCCTATTCCTATTTATGGTCGCCATCCGGTAGCATCAATTCTGCAGTCGCCGGACTTGCATATGGTTTGCATGAAGTGGTTGTTACCGATGCCAAAGGATGCAAAGATTCGGTTACCCTTGTCGTTTCCCAGCCGCAAGCGCTATCCATATCCATGTATGGCATCAATGAAACTTGTGTGGGAATCGGCAATGGCTCTGTCACCGCATTCGTATCTGGTGGAACCACTCCTTATACATATGTCTGGTCGCCCGGGGGGGGGAATACGGCGAATATTCAAAACCTCAGCGCCGGCACATTTAATGTTTTTGTGACCGATGCAAATGGTTGCCAGATTTCCGGCTCGGTTTCGATCATCGCCAATCCGAAACCCGTGGCAATTGCAGGTCCCAATATTTCTGCCTGCGCGGGCGACGGCGGTGATACACTTTATGGATCAGCATCCGGTTCTTTTCCGCCATTCTATTATACCTGGACATGCAACATCCCCAATTGCGGATTGAGTTGTATTTTTTGTACCAATCCGGTTGCCAATCCCACCTCCACTTCGACCTATTATCTCACAGTTACCGATGCAAACGGATGTGTGAGCGATCCGGATTCAGTTCTTGTTGTTGTATTGCCCAAGCCGGTTGTGAATGCCGGTCCGGATAAATTCATTTGCCCTCAGCCTGCTCCGGGCGCCATTCTGAATGCTTCGGTTACAGGCGCCCCCGGTCCGTTTGTATATCTCTGGCAACCGCCATCCGGGCTCAACGATTCCTCGATTCTGAATCCATATGCGAGACCGGATACCACGACGATATATACACTTATTGTTACTTCGTCGAACGGATGTACCAGCGATTACACGACGATTGACACCAACAGTTCGGTGACAGTTCATGTCAATCCGAAACCGGTTGCCAATGCAGGTAACGATACTTCCATTTGTTTTGGCGATACCATAAAATTGAAGGGAATCGGAACCGGCGCCGGACCTGTGTATCAATATCAATGGAGTCCATCGCAGGGCTTGAACAATCCGAATTTGGCAAGTCCGCTGGCATTTCCTTCCTTCACAACCGGGTACATCCTGACAGTTTGGTCCCTGGGATGTGCGAGTACCGGCGACACGATGGAGATCACTGTCAAGACGATTCCGACGAATGAGGCCGGACCCAACCGCGACATTTGCCTCGGCGACAGTCTGCAATTGCAGGGAATGGCGGGGGGGGTATTGGGAAATCCGGCATATCAGTTCACCTGGTGGCCGGTGAATGTGCTGATGAACCCGAATCAATTTGATCCCATTGCTTTCCCGGATACCACAACCTGGATTTTCATGCAGGGAATATCGTCAGAAGGATGCAGTACGAATATTGATTCCCTGGAAATCACGGTGAAGCCCATGCCGGTTGCGGAAGCAGGCCCGAACCTGGTGTATTGTCTGAGTGGAGATTCTCTCAAACTTCAGGCTTCGATTGGTTGGGTGCACAGCATCATTCCCGCAGGACAGTTTTCAGTATTTATCAGTTGGACTCCGACGGACTATCTGTCCGATTCTTCAAGGCTGAACCCCTGGGTGAATCCGCCTGCATCGCAATATTATTACCTGACATTGGAATACCTTGACTGCAAGTCATCTGATTCTGTTATGGTCACGGTATTCCCGGAAATCATCGCGGGAATCCAGGCAGATACAAACGAAATCTGTGAAGGAGACACGCTGCTTCTCCGGGGTTCCGGGGGGACCGGGGGAGCGGATTATCTGTGGACTCCGGTTGCGCAGCTTTCAGACAGTACAAAACATGAACTATTGGCAATTCCCGATACGACAACGACTTATATATTGTGGGTAGGTGAGGGCGGATGTTATGACGAGGCTTCTGTAAGGATCATTGTAAATCCGCGGCCGGATGTGGCATTCCTGAACAGCCAGTCTCATGGATGTATTCCATTGGAAGTCAACTTTCTGCAGAATTCCACTGACGCTCAGAATTACATCTGGAATTTCGGCGACGGAAGCGCATTGTCCAATGAGGAGAATCCGTCTCATTTCTATTCGGTTCCGGGACTTTATCACGTCTCCTTGAAAGCAATCGGACTCGGCGCCTGCGCTGACTCTTTGCATGGCACTACGATTCTTGCCATTGATACGGCTGCAGCCCAATTCAGCAGTCTTCCTACGGACCCGGTAATCATGTTTCTTCCGGAATCCCAGGTGAGATTTATGGATGATTCAAAAAGGGCGCTGGCCTGGATTTGGGATTTTGGAGATGGTACATCTTCGGATCAGCAAAACCCGGAACACCAGTTCACATCGGCCGGCACATATTTTGTAACACTTTATGTATTGAATGAGGAGGGATGTGTGAGCAGGATCAGCCGCGGGCCGTATATCGTGGAGGAGCCGGAGATTTTCATTCCGAATATTTTCAGTCCGAATGGCGACGGGCAGAATGACCAATTTCTTGTGAATTTCAATGGTACGCGCCCGTTTTATTTGCAGTTGCGCGATCGGTGGGGGGTGATATTGTTCGAAACGCGGGATAAATTGTCAGGATGGCGCGGTACGAATCCGACAGATGGAAAAGACGTCCCGGAAGGAGTGTATTTTTACAATGTCACGATTGGTGAAAGGGAATTCAATGGCCATGTGACCCTGGTGAGATGATTGGCGGGTGGTTTCCGAAAATCCAATTGATCATTCTGCTGGCATCCTTGTTACTTTTTGATTCGTCAATCTCCCAAACTGTTTCCTTTTGTGAAGGAATTGACGAATCCGGCCAACCGCATAAAACTTCCTTGAAATGGACCGTTCGTCCGGATGGCGGAATTGTGTCCATTCATTATATGCAGGACAGCATCATCAGGCATGAGAAATTGTATGTTTATATAGACAAAAAGGAGAAGGATGTCTTCCGGGAATTTGATTCGCGAAGCCTGATCATTGAAGAAATCAAAAAGTGGGCGGTATTGGATTATGATTTCAATGAGCCGGGTGAATTCAGGGTAACATTTCTTGATCAGCAGAGAAAGCCGCTGGCAGAGGGGAGCGTTATCATAGAAGTGGCGACCCGGCACATCACCACTTCTTATTATTCGGGCTGCGAATTATTTTTCTGTGAAGATTCCAGGGGGGGGGAAGCGTACAATCCGTCAGGCGAATTTGCGATTGATGAATTCGGCGGCGAAATCGTTCTCCTGATCAAACACACCAAACCACTGAATACGAATATTATTATCGTAGATATCTGGAAGAAACGCGGTGAAAAATATGACAAATTCGTTGATGCTGTCAGATTCAGGGTAGAGCCGCAATGGAGGTATGCCAAAGTCGTTTGTGAATTTTCCACTCCGGGAGAATACAAAGCGATGATATACAATGAAGATGAAATCTGGATCACTTCGGGGATCGTGGAAGTGGTGAGGGAATAAAATGGACCTCCTCGCCAAAGCCCTCCAAATTGCCATTGAAGCCCACGCCGGCCAGACCGACCGCTACGGCAAACCCTACATCGAACATCCCCTGAGGGTGATGGCCAATTGCAAAAGTCAGGAGGAAAAAATTGTTGCTGTCCTTCATGATGTCGTCGAAGATTCTGATTGGACGATTGATCGTTTGCGCTCAGAAGGATTTCCTGATACAGTTCTCACTGCAATCGCCTGTCTGACCAAATCCGAGGGCGCAGACTATGATGAATATGTAAAGAAGGCTGCCGCTGATCCGATTGCACGGAAAGTAAAGATTGCGGATTTAACCGACAACCTCAATCTGCTCAGAGTCACAATTCCCCTGGATGCCAGGGATCTTGATCGTCTGAACAAGTATCTCCGGGCCTTGTGGTTTCTGACTGGAACTACCTGATTTCCGGTGCTTTCCTTTGGTTGTGGGAGGTGGACTTTTCATTTAACTTTGGGCCATGTTAACAACCAGGGAAGCAAAGTTGATTGGCGATGAAGTCTTCGGGATGATTGGCAGGGAGCAAAAGCGTCAGGCGGAAGGAATCGAACTGATCGCATCCGAAAATTTTGTCAGCAAGGAAGTTCTCCTGACAATGGGGACTTGCCTTACCAACAAATATGCTGAAGGACTGCCGGGAAAAAGATATTATGGAGGTTGCCATTTTGTAGATGAAGTGGAGAATCTGGCTCGCGATCGTGCGAAGCAATTGTTCAGCGCGGAGTGGGTCAATGTGCAGCCGCATTCCGGTTCACAGGCCAATGCTGCTGTCATGCTGGCATTACTGAAACCGGGTGATACAATTCTCGGATTCGATCTTTCACATGGCGGACACCTGACACACGGAAGTCCCGTGAATTTTTCCGGGCAGACGTACCGTGCCGTGTTTTACCAGGTGAGCCGGGAAACGGGCCTGATTGATTACGCTGCAATGGAGCAGAAGGCGAAATCCGAAAAACCCCGGCTGATCATCGCCGGCGCTTCGGCATATTCCCGCGATTGGGACTATGCCCGCATGAAATCCATTGCAGATTCCTGCGGCGCTTTCCTGATGGCTGACATATCCCATCCGGCCGGACTGATTGCCGCCGGACTTCTGAATGATCCGCTTCCGCATTGTGATGCAGTGACTACGACCACACACAAAACATTACGCGGTCCACGGGGGGGGATGGTAATGATCGGCAGGAATGGTGAAAACAAAATCGGAGCAAAAACCCTTCAGGGAAAATTGAAAACCACCGGCCAGGTTCTTGACGGCGCCGTTTTTCCCGGCACGCAGGGAGGCCCGCTGATGCATGTGATTGCGGCCAAAGCTGTTGCATTCGGCGAAGCGCTCCGCCCTGAGTTCAAAGATTATTGCAGGCAGGTGATCATCAATTCAAAAGCCCTTGCTTCAGATTTAACCGGAAGGGGTTATCACGTAGTGTCAGGCGGAACGGACAATCATATGTTCCTGCTCGATCTGCGAAACCGCAAGATCACCGGAAAAGAAGCGGAGAATGCCCTGGTTGCAGCCGATATAACGGTCAACAAGAACATGGTTCCCTTCGATGATCAAAGTCCGTTCGTCACTTCGGGAATCCGGATCGGCACGGCTGCCGTCACGACGAGGGGTTTCCGGGAGCCGGAAATCGCCGCTCTTGGTGAAATGATTGACAGAATCCTGTCAGATATAAAAAACGAATCCCTTACTGCGGAAATCAGGTCAGAAGTACGCGCGATGATGGCCGGGTTTACCCTGAATTATTGATTGGTAATCATGTATAAAATGAAATTCATTGCAATATTTTTTGCATGTGTGTGCATCACCACCTCCGCAGACAGCCAGGCAATTCTCGGTCAGAAAATCCTGATGGTTGAGGGGTATTCGGTGAACACTGTGGGTTATCCCGGAAAAATTGTCCCGGTCGGGCAAGGAAAATTCGCCTATACGGAATTCTGGACGGAGGGCCAGGGGAGGAAATTTCCCGGTTATTATTTGCAGGGTTACAACGAAACGATGAGTGAGGAGTGGTTTGCACCTGTCAATGACCAGGGAGCTGCCCAACTCAAGATCCTGGACATATTCAAGTTGAAGAAATACCTCGTGGTCGTGGGAAACCAGTACAATCCGCCATTGAAAAGGGAAATTGCACACGCACGCTTTTTCTCATTCGATGGCAAACCCAAAACCGGAGTCGTTCCGCTCGCCAGTTATGACAAGAAAGCCAAAAAAGGATTTGAGGATGAGCTTGCGATTTCTGCCGACAGCACAAAATTGCTATGGTGGGGACAGAATCCGGCTGCCGCTGCGAAAAGCAGACAATATTTCTTTTCTGTTTTTGGCGATGATGGACAAGCCGCCTGGAAAAAGAAGCTGTTCATCCCCCATGCCGCAGAAGGTTATGTTGTGGACCAGGTAAAAGTAGATGGCAAGGGAAATATTTATCTCCTGCTCATCTTCGAAAAATATACAAATACTCCGAAAGACACAATCAATCTTCCGATTTTGGTTCGATACGATTTCCGTGAATCGAAATTTGCGGAGTACAAGATTGATCTGACAGGAAGTTCGATTCCGGTTGCCCGGATTCACATCAACCAGCAAGGTGAGCTGTGCTTTGTCGCGGTTGTATCCGATGGCGGAGCAGGCGGATTCCGGAATGGAGAAAAATATTTCGGAGCATCCCTTCCCTGGAATAAGTTGTTGTTCAAAAAGTTTGAGATCACAAGGGAACTTCGGTTGGCTAAAGAATATGCCATGGATATTCCGGAATCCTGGGTAAAGAAATACGGAACCAATGGCGCCAACTTCAGCAGATTTGATTTCCTCGAAAGCGGCAGTCAATTGTTTTGGATTGCGGAGGAATTTTACACCCAGGAGCACAATGAACAGAACCAGTTTCTCTATTACGACATCGGAATCATCGCTTTGGATATGAATCAGGGTGTCATATCCTGGGCAACTTCATTTGAAAAACGTCAGCGGGATTACAACAGCGGCAGGATGCTTTCGTATATACCGGGCTTTGCCAATGGAAAACTGCGGTTTGTTTACCTGACCGAGAGAGGTGCGGGCGGATTTATTTCCTGTACCTCCGTAGATGCCGGGACGGGTGAACCTGCCAAACAAGACCTCGTGCAGAACAAGAAGGAAGATTTTCTGTTTTTCCCGAAGCGATCTTCGATGGTTGGCGGGGTCATGTACCTGATGGGAGTTGGAAATCCGGCTTCCAATGAATACAAGCTGATCAAAGTCGGCTTCTGAAAGTGGGAATTTTCTCCAGGCGCGGCAAATCCGGCAAGCCCGCAAGCGGCATCGAAAAGGATATGTCGTTCCTTGAGCATCTGGAGGAACTGAGGTGGCACCTGTTTCGCGGCGCAATTGTCATTACCCTGATCGGCATCGCCCTTTTCACATTCAGGCAGGAAATATTCGAAGCTGTATTTTTTTCCCCCCTGCACGGATATTTTCCAAGTTACCGTGTGCTCGCTCACATCAGTGACGAATATTCCTATGCTGAAATGGAAAAGACCTGGGATATGATTTCCCTGCAGGTTCTTTCGCCTTACGAGCAATTTATGAAGGCCATTGTGTATGCTATTGTCGGCGGATTCATCATCGGATTTCCCTATCTCGTTTGGGAACTTTGGCGATTCATCAAGCCTGGCCTCAAACGGAAGGAAACGAAAACGGTCAGGTGGAGTACCCTCGTCATCAGTTCGCTTTTTTTTGCGGGAATCGGATTCGGATATTTTTTCATCCTTCCATTTTCAATCAAATTCTTTACAACATTTACCCTGGCAGAAGGACTCGAAAACAACTGGCGCATCGGCGAATACATTTCATTTGTCATCACCTTGTTGCTTGGCTGCGGCTTGGTTTTTCAGATGCCGGTGGTCATTTATTATCTGTCGCGCCTCGGAATCATCTCGGCTTCATTTTTGAAACGATACCGCCGCCATGCCATCGTGGTTCTTTTGATAGTCGCTGCCATTTTTACCCCCCCCGATCCGATCAGTCAGATCATCATTTTCATTCCGCTTGCCGCCTTGTATGAGGTCGGAATCCTGATCAGCAGGAGAGTGGAACGCAGGGAAGAAAAGGAAGCGGCGAAAGCTGAAATGGAAACCAAACCCGGATAATATGCAGGAGAAAATCGGAATCGCCGCAGACCATGCGGGATTTGAACTGAAGGAAAAAGTGAAAGAGTTCCTGGAGCAACGCGGATGGAAAGTCGTTGATTTCGGAACAGAATCAGAGGAAAGCTGTGACTACCCGGATTTTGCACACAAGCTTGGTACTGCTATGGATTCGGGCGGGTTGGATCGCGGCATTGCGATCTGCGGCAGCGGCAACGGAATCTGCATGACAATGAACAAGCACCGTTCCGTACGGGCAATCCTTGCCTGGAACAGAGAATTAGCGGTTCTCGGACGGAGTCACAACGATGCAAATGTGCTTTGTCTTCCGGCACGGTTCATTGAAACGGAGCTGGCGCTGGAATTGACAGTGGTGTTTCTCGATACTGCTTTCGAAGGCGGGAGGCACGGGAGGAGGGTGGGGAAGATAGGATCGGGAGATTGAGATGCTTTTCTGTTTGGTAGCTAAGGTGTACTCCGCCCTGTCGTTACCGGATCTTCTCCATGCCACTTATCCACATTTCTGTCTTGGATTGTTTTTGAGACCTGTCAGGTCTTTAAGACCTGACAGGTCTTAAACGGAAAATTATTATCAAAAGCAATTATTTTTTTCTACAAGTTATTCACATCTTTTCCGTAGCCCAACCCCTGCCAATTGTAGTGCGATAGCAAAATTTGAGCAATCGCTTTTTCAAACATCACACTGCAACGTGGCAATTTTCCGGGACAATGAAAGTCCGATACAAATTCATAGATCTTGTTTTTCAAATATTTAAACCAGTTACAACCAGACGTAGCTGAGAATAATCGCCTTTATTGAGGTGAAAAAGTGTGATTTCCTCCGGGTATTGACTGGAAAAATTTCGAATCATTTCCATCGCCAGGCTGTGATTTCCTCTTGCCCACGGAATGAAACCGGCTTTTTTTATTTTTTTTATTTTCACAAAGATTGAGAATTTCCATAATGTGAATGTATTTGTCACGAAGTAAGGGCATTGCATAACCTGCAAAAAAATCAGAATTGATCGGATAGTCACCGCCCCTTTCAAACATTCTTTCATTGAAGCAAACAAAACAATCGATCTTCGTTTTCGAAATCCTAAGGAAATCAATTGCCTCCAGGCAATTTATTCCGAGACAGGTAATTTTTCAATCCGCGAATGCAGGATTTGGTGCGGGCAATTGTTTATACCGGAGGTAATTGGATACCCAGAGGCAAAGTAAACCAGGGTCCTGATGAAGTGATGGCGTCATTTTCCATTCAATCTTCATCTACCTCATCAACACCTGCATTCGCCGATGCAGATTCCTTTGCAGAATCCTGAACCGCCCCCACACCTTGTTCGAAAACCATTTTGCCGCCAAGATGTCCGGTGGCGAGTAACATGGAAACGCAGGCCAGGAGCAAAACAACAAACGCAATTTTTTCTACCTGAATAAATCTCTTTTGTCTGAAAATTCCCCATACTGCAAGGATGCCGAATGCCCAGGCACAAATCAATCCGAAGAGTTCATGGTCCTCCACCATTTCATGCGCAACTCCCCTTGGCTTCGCAAGATCTTCAGCCATGTCGCCGGTAATGACCGCGGCACCCGCTGCAAGAGCTCCGAGCACCAGCGCCAGCAATCCGGCTTTCATCAGGTAATCTTTTCTCACAAAAATGGAAAGCAGGTACATGATTCCCGATAGAACCAGAAACCCGATTGGAAAATGAACGATCAACGGATGAAATGGCATTTCGATCAGCATCATATTTTATTTTTTCTAATTCACTCCGTGGTGTGTCAGGGGTGCCTTTGTTTTCTTTTTCGAGACGATTTCCCGGAATGATTCCCAGTCTGCCCCATTGCAATTTCCTTTGGTGATTCCGGCAAGTTTGGTTTTGAGCGAACCTTTGGTGATGTAAAAACTATCATCATCCAGCTCCACCCAACCGGTGGGATCCAGCGGATATTTTGCAAGCGTCTTTCCAAAACGATTCCTGACAACAACAGCATCCGGTTCCAGCACGATATGAGCGGTCGAAAAGGAAAGGTAGCCGATGGCAAGGTTCGCCCCTGCAATTGCGATCAGCCAATATTCCCACCGGTCGTCATTCAGGGCAAACCAGCCGAATATGCCAAAAACGCCAATCCCTGCTGCTGCGAACAGGATTCCTATCGTTGGATTGAACCGGATTTTCAGCATAATATTTCCGGGCGTAAAAATAAGCCTATCGAATCAATTCACATCAACGATTGCATCTGCTTCAATTTCAACCAGAAACTCCGGCCGGATCAGGCTTTTTACTTCCACCATGGTCGTTGCCGGGCGTATGTCCCTGAAAAATTCGCCATGAACCTTGCCGATCTCTTCCCATTTACTCATGTCAGTAACATAAATTCGTGTGCGGATGACATCCTTCAGATCCGCGCCGGTTTCCAAAAGGGCTTTCCTGATTTTTTCCAGGATGAATCTCGTTTGTTCGGCTGCTGAACCGGGCGCTACCACTTTGTTGCCATCCATAGCTGCCGTGCCCGTAACAGCGATCGTATTTCCGACGCAGACTGCCCGGGAATATCCGATGATGTCTTCCCAGGGAGTTCCGGTGGAGATGAGTATCCGTCCGTTGACCTCTGTTTTCATATCTACGATGTGTTATATTAATTATTCCGGATTGTATTTTCCGGATTTCACTCGAGTTTTTTCCGGAAGATAATCGTTCCTGCTGGTCCGGAATCTCCATCGCCTGATTCTGAACCGGTGGCTTTGTCCCGCGGCAAAGTCCAGGCTTCCAGCCATGCCGATCCCTCAGGCATCATGTCCACCCGGAAGAATCCCATTTTAGAATTGGAGAATTGCGCATTCCCTCCGCGTCGTGCGTAATCGCTTTTCGATGCGCCGCCGCTCACAATGAAATGATCATCCCGTACCTGAAAATATTGCAGCGCATGTTCATGGCCGGCTGCGAAAATCATGTTTCCGGCACGTTTGCCACATTGTATCAGTATCTCACGAAATTCATTGTTTCTGCGATTTGAAAAATCCTGCCTGCTGACTCCCATTTGCCTGGATAGTGGATACAAGGAACCCAAAACCGGCAGGGGAAACCAGAGCGCTTTGCCGAAAATCCGCAAGGGAAAAATGTGGTCAGTCCAGCGGAATTTTCCCCCGTGATTTCCGCGTGAGTAAACGGGATGATGCGAAGCCAGGATAATTCTCTTGTCTGAATATTGCTCTACCAGAAAAAATAGATTTTGCACGAAAGTTGAATCATCACAGGATCTGCAATTGCAATTTTTGGCCTGCGGCTTTTCATATTCGTGCAGCCACCACTGCGAGTCAACGACAATCAATACGAGATCTTCGCTCAATTCCACTGCTTCCGGTCCCGGACATCCATAGGAAGGAAGGAATACCATGTCGCCATCCTGCGCTTCCAGGAATTCTTCCTGCCGCCTGACCGCGTTCCAACCCTCTTTTCCCGACACCTCCCAATCGTGATTCCCCGGAATGAAAATCTTTTTCCCTTGTCCGCTTTTGATGAATTCAGTTTGCCCAAGCAGGCGGATTCCCGCTTCTTTCAAATTTTTTCCGGAGGAATCCGGCATTCCCTTCGGATAAATATTATCTCCGAGGAAAACGACGGCGGATTTCGGTCCGGCATTCACAAATTGATTGCCGAGTACCGGGAGGATCGAATTCGAAAAATCCCCGGCGGAACCACCGCCATCGCCTGTAAGGAAAACTGAATATTCAGGTTGTGATTCCGGTTTGCCGGATTCAAGAGGATTCAAAACCGATTCGCCAAACCAGGGTTTTGCCGTTCCGCAGGATTGCAAGAGAGAGCAAAAAGCGATCGCAGGCAAGAAAGACAAATTCACTTCGAAAAATCTCCTCACCATGAGATCACGACTTTTCCGTCTCCGGTATTGACGCCGGGATTTGTACCAAAGTTCTGATCCATTCCTCCATAAAAAGATGATCCGCCACCGCCATGTCCGTCTTCGCCGGAGCCTCCACCGCCAAAAAACCCGCCACCGCCACCAGCGGTATGACCGTTAAGCGGAAATCCGGTGCCGCCTCCAAAGCCCGGAATTCCTGCTTGTCCCGGTGTGGATCCAGCTCCGGCAGCACCACCGGCAGATTGGGTTCCGCCGCCGCCGCTGTGTGTATTCGAATACATGAAGTGATTTCCAGCCCCTCCTGTCAGGCCGCCGCCGTCACCTCCGTTGTCAGTTGCAGATGAAGTATTTTCCAATCCCCCCCCTCCGCCGGCAACGATGATCCTGGCACTCAATGTCCATCCGCCGTACCTGACGTCAGTTGCGCCACCGCCGCTTCCGCAGTTTGCAACCTGGGTGCATGCATCACCCCCGCCATTCCATCCGCCTGTTTGCCCGGCAATTCCTTTTCCTCCGGCGTAAATCCAGAGGGTATCTCCCGGATTGACAAATTTGTCGCCATAGGTATGCCCGCCATATCCCGGCCGCGCACTTGAATCGGCATTGTTTGCCTTTCCGCCTGCCGCGCCCCAGCATTGAATGAAAACCTGCGTTACACAGGGAGGCACGACCCAGTACTGATACGAGCCGGTGGTGTTGAATGTGTCAGATCCGGTTGTTGTCTGCGGAAAGGTATCTATCATTACTGTATCTGTTGCCTGGCATTGCAGGGAATCCGTTACGGTCAGAAGGAAGGCGGATGAAAAATTTGCAGTGAAGGCAGGATTGGAAATCGTATTGTTGTTCAAACCCGTCGCCGGACTCCAGGTGTAAGTGTAAGGAGGTATTCCACCGGTTGCTGCCGGTGATCCGCCCAGCGTCACGAATTCTCCCTGGCATACGGTATCGTCAGTTCCGGCATCTGCCTGCATTGCCGGTGAAACGACAATATGTGCAGTATCGGACCAGGCAGTGTCGCAGGAGTTTTCCTGAGCAAAACTTGTAAAAAAGACATCTTGAACCGCGAAAAAGCAAAGTGTATTCCCGTTACCCGCAAGAGTCCAGCTTAGTTGGTCGAAAGAACGAAGCCAGGTGATATTTCCCCGTGCATCGCTGGTCAAACACACCTGTTGAGGGCCGCAAATTACCGTTTGGGAAAATACAGTTGCGGCGAAATTGAATAAGAACAAAGTGAATATGATTTCCTTTCGGAAAACACCGGGAAAATAGGATATGAGATTCCATCCGGATTTCATTGCATGATCACAATTCGCCTGCTCCAATTCCATTCACCGCTATGAAGACGGATGATATAGGTTCCTGCCGGGCATCCAAATACAGGAATATCTTGTCTGAATGCCTTTCCGGCAAACTGGAATTCGTCGCGACTCCAGGTTATTCCCAATGCATCGCACAATTCAAATGAAAATATTTCTTCGCCGTCCGGCTTGCTGATCTCCAGCATGAATTCGCCGGATGCAGGATTGGGATAAAAACGTATTTCCGGAAGCGATTCTGCAAAAATACCATTTGGACATGTGTCAACAAGGATGGTGATGGTATCTGTTTCGCTGCAATTCCTTGCATCGGTGATTGACAGGATGTAAGAAGTTGAAGAGCCGGAACTTGCAACCGGATTCGCAACCGAATCGTCCGAAAGCCCGAAGGAAGGAAACCAGGAATAAGCATAAGCCGGAGAGCCTCCTGTCGCCGTCGGATTGCCGCCGATCGAAATCGTGTCGCCAAGGCAAATGATGGTGTCAGATCCTGCAGATCCGATCAACTCTGATGGTTGATTGGCATTAACCGCGACATAGATCTGGGCGCTGGCAAGCCGGAAGCAGGCCATGAGGACAAATGCCGCAATCACCAAAGTCAGCTTTCCGTGGAATTTCATCCGATCCGAAACTACGTAAATTCGCCTGAATTCTTAATTTTCCGGTGAATGGATGACAAGGAATGCAAGACCTGCCAGGGAACGGGAACGATGACATGTTTGAAATGCGAAGGCGCCGGAAAATATTACAAGCATGTGTATTTCATCGCAAAGATTGTTGACAATTGGGAGCGATGTTTGGAATGCGGAGGCTCGGGCAAGGTGAAGTGTACCACATGTAAGGGGAGAGGGAAGAAGAAAAAAAATTGGCTGCGAAAGCTATTCGGCGGCGGCGACAGGAAATGAAGAATTCGGAATACTTGTCGCGGAAAGTCTATTGAGCAAAACTCTCAAACCTTTTTCCGCCGAAAACAATCCATCGAATGGTCATTCACCAATCCGGCTGCCTGCATGTGTGCATACATGATTGTAGATCCGACGAATTTGAAGCCGCGCTTTTTCAGGTCTTTGCTCAGTGCATCTGATTCGGGAGTCGTAGCCGGATAATCACCAATGTTCCTGACGGAATGTTGAATTGTTTTGTTTCCGACGAATGACCAGATATAAGAATCAAAACTTTTGAATTCTTCCTGAATCCCGAGAAACAGTTTCGCATTTCCGAATGATGATTCCACTTTTTGCCGGTTGCGGATGATACCCGGATCCTTCAGAAATTTTTCGATTTCTCTTTTTCCGAATCTGGCGACGAGTTCCGGATCGAATCCCTTGTACAATCTCCGGTAGTGTTCTCTTCTGGACAGAATAGTGTACCAACTGAGCCCGGCCTGGGCTCCCTCGAGAATAAGAAATTCAAAATGCTTCCGGTCATCATGCAAAGGCACTCCCCATTCTTCATCGTGGTATGCAATGTAATCGGGTTTGCGAAGGTCGAGCCAGGGGCAGCGTTTGGGTTCTTTCATGGTGAAAGGACTAATTAACGACTAAAGTCTCCCTCTCACCAACTCCCCACTTTCCCTCCCCCAAAGCCACCTCCGCTGGAACCGCCGCGGCTGCCGAAGTTGCTGCCGCCAAAACTGCGCGAGGAAAATCCGCCGCCGCTGTAAGAGCGCGAACCGCCCGATGAGGCTGAGGGTGAAGAAGTCATGGCATAACGCATGGATGAGAAATCGCGGTTGATCCGGTTGATCATCCGGAGAGCATTGTATGATTTATCACTTCCCTCCAGGTACCAATCGGGAGATGAATCGAGAATTCCGGAAAATTTTTCCGCCCACTTATCTGCCAGGCCAAAGACAATGGCAAAACTCAATGTATGCCCGAAATAGGAAGCGTCTTCATTCACCAATTTCCTGAGTTTTTCTTTTTCTGCCTTTTCAATAAATTCCCTGAATCCGTCGAGTTGTTGGTATTCTTCATAACCCCGTTTGCCGAATCTGGGCATCCGTTTTCCGGACCAATAAAACACAATCGCCGAAAGTGCATATCCGAGAGGAACGTCCCAGGCGCCGCGGTAGTCGTAATTTACTTCAAACAGAACAAATGCAGTCAGGAAAATTGTGAGTATTCCCATTGCCATTCCGATGAATCGGAGAAATGCTCCGAATCCGCGTGTTCCCCAAACGAAAAAACCTTCCTTCTTGCCGTAGGATTCAAGTTCGCGCATGGCTTCATTGATGGTCATGTAGAAAGAATCTTTCAATCTTTCAATGGTGACGGATTTTCTTCCTCCAAACAATTTTTCGAATATGGTCTTTTCAAATGTTTTCGCATCCCGATTGAGTTCTCCCGTCTTTTCCAGGGTGATTTCCTTCGTCTTCCCTTCGCCGCTTTCTGTAATCTTCAGAATTCCAAGGTTCCCCCAGTAGAAAATCAGCGAGATCAGATCTTTTCGATGCAACTTGTTGTCAATGAGCATTCCCGCTTCGGCGGAAGTCATGCTCTGGGGGGGGTAGAATTGGACTACACGTACAAATGGTTTGTCCCTGCCGATGAATATCCAGAGAAGAAAAAGGGGAATTCCGAAAAACACCGGAAGCACCAGGGGCCAGTTGTTCTCATACCACAACAGGAATTTTGTGAAAAACGGAACTGCACACACAGCATCTCCGCAAGACCAATTTGCAGTAGCAACAATGCTTTCATACGGAAATAAACCTCCGCCAATTTTGCCCTGGAGTACATTCCCATCCGTTGAAAAATCAATTTTTCCGGTACCTTTTTCGTCATTGCTCAAGCGGGTCCAACGGATCAAAGCCGGAGTGATTTCGCTTCCCTCGGGAAAAGTGATCCGGAATGTTGCATTGTCAGCCGGATGTCCGAGGTTGAGGAATACCGGCCAGGCGAAAGTCCCGGATCCATCCTCAAAACTGACAAGTCCTTCCATCACGTACTTGAGATCGTAAGATTGGCCTTTCGATTCTTCATCGGTTCCGGGAAGAAAACTTACCCAATATCCGTAGGAACCGAGGTAACTGTAATCCAGTTTGCTGGATTCGAAATCATGCAGGAGAAAATTTGTCCGTTTTCCGAACATATTCCAGGATGGCACATCTGATTGCCAGGCAGAACTTGAATCATCCGGAACCCAGGGTTCATACAGATAGACCGGAATGTCAAAACTGAGGCCATAGAATTCGTTGACCGGAACTACAGTCAGCGAGTGACTGAAAGTTGCAGATCCATCTGCTGCAATAACAACTTCCACATGGTAGCGCGAAAAATAGAAATCGGTGGCCAGCAATCGTTTCGGAAATTCGCTGATTGTGATTTTGGAATTCGGATCAATTTCAGATCTCAGTCGAATGTTTGTCCCGGGAATGAGGGGAACCGGAATATCGAGTTTGACGAGCCCGGGATCCGCGATGATGCCGTCTTTCCTTTCGCCACCAGTATCCAGTTCCCAGCTTGCTGCAGGATTTGGGGCATTTTTCGATGAGGGAGTTTTGAACTGAACGGTCAGTTTCTCTATCGGCTCGCCGAAATATTCGCCCGGAATGTCGCTGATGAATCCGTCCCTGCCGTCCCAGGCATTCCATACACGATAATGCAATACGTAAAATTCAGAAGCCGCAGATGT
>Ga0247727_10010306_pt1 | contig 16598 bp, 17 predicted proteins | sample WisWelCaveWW1625_FD_202498 | JGI IMG/M metagenome (GOLD analysis project Ga0247727, IMG submission 202498) | Biofilm microbial communities from Wishing Well Cave, Virginia, United States - WW16-25 | ecosystem: Environmental > Aquatic > Deep subsurface > Groundwater > Cave microbial mat | place... | reverse complement strand
TCGGCGCCTTCAACCACCCCAACTTCAACCTGCCCGCCCGCGACCTCGGCAACGCCAACTTCGGCCGGGTCACCGGCACGTCGGGCGAACGAATCCTGCAGTTCGGACTGAAGGTGCTGTGGTGATGGCGAGTTCCGGCGGCGGAGCGCCGGCAACACCCTGAGGGTCGTGGCGTCTTCGAGCGCCCAGGACGCGAGATGCGGGCCTCGAACTTCTTCACGTTTTCGCGCCGGTCGCGCTCCAGGCTCCGTGCAGCCCAGGATGAAGCAGGCGCCGCGCCGTAGTACAATGCTGCTCGATGAGGCCCCAGACCCGGGGTCTGGCTCGAGGGTTCGATGAAAACACTGGCACTGACCGCGATGGCATCGCTTTCGCTTCTCCACGCCCAAGACGCGGGCGCCGCCCGGCGGCCGCCCAATGACGGCAAGCTGCGCATCATCGCCTTCGGCGCTCACCCCGACGACGCCGAGTTCAAGGCCGGCGGGACCGCCGCCCTGTGGGCCGCCCAGGGCCATCATGTGAAGTTCGTGTCCATGACCAACGGCGACCTCGGCCATTACGCCTCGGCCGGCGGCCCGCTGGCCCGCCGCAGGCTCGCCGAAGTTCAGCAGGCCGCCCGAATCCTGGGGATTCAGACCGAAGTCATGGATATCCACGACGGGGAGCTGATGCCGAGCCTGGAGAACCGCAAGGCCATGGTCCGGCTGATTCGGGAGTGGCAGGCGGACCTCGTCCTGGCCCATCGTCCCAACGATTACAACCCCGACCATCGCTATGTCGGCGTGCTGGCGCAGGACTCGGCGTTCATGGTGACGGTGCCGTTCTATGCCCTGCACACTCCCCCGGTCGAGCCCAATCCGGTCTTTATGTACTTCTCCGACAATTTCAAGAAGCCGGCCCCGTTCCAGGCGGATGTCGCCGTCGCCATCGACGACGTTTTCGAGCGCAAGATCGAGGCGGTGGACGCCCTGGCTTCCCAGGTGTATGAAACCGTCTACGGCGTGGATGCCAAGACGCGCCAGGATCGCCTCAGCCGCATCCCCAAGGACGCCGCCGGGCGCAAGGCCTACGCCAGGGATCTCCACGGCGCCCGCTATGCCGCGGTGGCCAATGCGTACCGCGATGCCCTGGTAAAGTGGTACGGCGCCGAAAGAGGCAAGCGCGTCAAGTATGCCGAGGCCTTCGAGATCTGCGAGTACGGCCGCCAGCCGTCGGCGGAGGATCTCCGCAAGCTGTTCCCGTTCATGCTCGTTGCAGCCGCAGCGGTGGGGCCGGGCGCGGATCCGCCGGGCAGCGGCGGGGCCCGCCTCTTCAACGGGAAGAATCTCGATGGGTTTGACACTTTCCTGAAGGAGAGCGGGCTGAACAAGGATCCCAGCGGCGTTTTCCGGGTTCACGACGGGGCAGTTCACGTCTCCGGAACGGAATACGGCTACTTCATCACCAAAAAGGAATACGAGAATTACCACCTGAAAGCCGAATTCAAGTGGGGCGACCAGACCTATGCGCCGCGTAAGGACATGGCCAGGGACAGCGGCATTCTGTTTCACGTCGCCGGCCCCGACCAGGTCTGGCCGAAGTCGATCGAGTTCCAGATGATTGAGGGCCGCACGGGCGAGGTGATCCTGGTCGGCGACGGCGCCTCCCTCACCGCAAACGGCGAAACCAGGACCAGGGGCGAGACCAAGAATACCCGCTTCGCCCGCCACGGACAGGGCCCGTGGCAGAACGTGGCGGGCTACCGGTCGCCCGAAAACGAGGTCGAGAAGCCCCACGGCGAGTGGAACCTGCTGGAGCTGATTGCCGACGGCGGCAAGGTAACATTCAAGGTGAACGGCAAGGTGGTGAATGAAGGATCCGGAGCAAAGCCTTCCCGGGGCCGCATTCTTTTTCAGTCGGAAGGGGCCGAGTTGTTCTTTCGCAACATCGAGCTTCGGCCGCTCGGGAAGTGACTCTGCCGGCTCAGAATCGCGTTTCGAACCGGAGATGCGGACGCTAGCCGCTAGCGGGGCGGCGTCGGCGGCAGGACCGGGGGCCGCGGCCGGCGGCCGGCTGCCACCTCTTCATAGTAGGCCCGGCCCCTGCCGAACAGATCGAGCGTCTCCTGCCGGGCGCCCGCGTCGGCGAACTTGCCGCGCTTCTCTGTCGCCGCCATCAGCTTGTTGATCCACCCCACAAAGAACTGCCCGTCCTCGCGCGACCCGATCCAGGTGTCGCCCACCAGGCAGTACACCGGGCTGGTATGCGCGTAGGCGAAGCGGTCGCTGGTCAGCAGCCGGTGGTAGGGGCCCCGGGCCCGCGCCGCCAGCCACGCGCTGCCCTCCAGCTTGTGGCTGGCGTCGATCCGCGCGGTCTTGCCGTCCGAACCGGTCTTGCCTGTCGCGATCACCGTTCCGTTGGCCACAATCTCAAGGGTCTCGAACGGCACGAAGGAGGTCGCGCTGGCCGAGATCTTCACCGTCCCCGGCCCCGCCAGCCTGACCTCCTCGCCCGGCTCCTTGCCCTCCACCGTGAACTTGAGCAGGGGACCGTTGGTGGCGAAGCTGCGTCCGGCCTTGTAGTTCTGCACCCAACCGTCGTAGTCCAGCTTGTCCGGCACGCGGACGTAGACCCGCTGCGCTCCGGGCAGCCAGTGGTGGCGCCGGTTGGTGAACGAGTCGGTGCCGGCCGAGATCGCGCACCGCAGCCCGGTGTTCAGCAGCCGGTACCATAGCGGCGTCGACGCGTCCTCGTTGGCGTTGCTCAGCACGTCCATGGCGTTGATGACGCCCAGGGCCAGGTCCACCGGCAGCTCCCGCGCGCTCATCGTCTGGGGGTCGTCGGTGAAGTTGTAGCCCGGATGCGCGTAGCTGGCCGCGCCCCCCTGCCGGTTGGCCGCCAGCGCCTGGTTGTAATTCGGCGGATAGTCGTAGGGCCACTCGCTGTTCGTGAAGCCGGTGTGCAGCGGTTTCACCAGCGCCTTCAGCCCCGTCAGGCACATGTGGCCGTAGAGCCCGGCGTTGCGCATCTCCTCCACCCAGTACAGGATGTGGAGCGGCGTCGACAGCCGGTTGGGCCGTCCCTCGAAATACTGCTCGTCGTGGATGTGGGGCCCGTTGGAGTTGGCCACCATCAGGTTGGCGACGTTGAGGTCCTCGGCCTGCACTTGGTCGCGGACGTCGGCCGGGGCGATGAACTCGTGGTTGTTGTAGTTGGCGTGGATGTGGACGTCGCCCGAGTACCACCCCTGCCCAGGCAGGTTCTCGCGCCGCTCGAGCGCCAGGCTCACCGCGGTGGACCGTCCCTCGCGCACCTCCACCGTCTGGGTCGCCGGCGCGAACTCGAACCCCCGAACCGCCTCGATGGTTGCCCGGCCCTCCGGCAGCCGGATCTCCTCCTCGCCGCCGCGGCTGTAGTAAAAGTAGTCTCCGGAGGACCAGGTGATCCTCGCCAGCGTCCCCGATGGCGTGTAGGAGAGCCCGTCGGCGCCCACCACGTACACCCGCGCCGGATGGCTCGTCTTCAGCCGCAGCGTTCCCCATCCGGCCACCTCCACCGGAAACTGAACCTCCCGTCCGGCGGTGTTGTCCGCCGGGACGTGGATCTTGATGGATGCCGCCGCCCGCCCCTTCACCCGCGGGCGGAAGTTGAGGCTGAAGTAGTTGGGCCCGGGCCGGAGGGTCAGCCGATCCGTCGGGCCGTCCTCGCCCAGCCGGCCCACCAGCCGGATATCCATCGTGTCACTGGTTTCATTGCGCGCCAGCACCGGCAGGTTGTACAGCGTGTCGACGCCGAGCAGCAGCGCCGCCGGCTGCTGTTCGATGTCCAGCCGGCCATGTCCGATCTTCAGTTTGAGCGTCTCGGGCAATGCGATGTCGAACAGGTTGAGTTCCGGCGCCGGGCGCTCGCGGAGGTCGCGGGTCACCTCGAGGCGAAACGGACCCGCCCGCCGCACCAGCAGCCGCACGAAGTCCGGGTAGGTGAACGGGCCCGGCCACTCGACCGGCGCCGCCCCCTGCCGGGAAGCCTCGAAGGTGTGCTCGGGCCCGACCGTCGCCTGCTGGCCGAAGCCCGCGAGCAGCAGCAAGCCGAGAAAGCCCGCGGCCAACAGAAATCGCGTTTCCCGAAGGATCCTCATAGGTGGTAGAAAGACTAGCAGAAAAAGGCCGGTACCGAGCCGGCGCTTCTGCGCCCTGCTACACTGGCAGGCCGTGACCGTGATCGGAGCGCCGGGTCCCGCCAGTGCCCGTCCCCGGGAGATGCTCCTGTTGTGGACGCCCGCAGCCGCCCTGCTGTCGGCCTCGGTTCTCTACCAGGCGCCGGTTCTGTTGAATCACGATGTGGGCCTGTTTCTCCACGGCGCTTCGCGCCTGCTGGATGGCGCCGCTCTCTATCGCGATGTTGTCGAGATCAATCCCCCTGGAGCATTTTTCCTGAGCCTGCCGCCGGCCGCGGTGGCCCGCCTCACCGGCCTTCCAGCCCCCGCCGCGATGAAGGCCTGGGTGGTGCTGCTGGTCCTGCTTTCGGGTGCGCTATGCCTCCACGCGGCGCGACGAACCCTTACTGGGGTTTCGCCCGGCGTCCGGGCTTGTTTTCTACTGGCGTTGATCGCGCTGCTGCTGCCGGCGGCCCGCGACAGCTTCGGCCAGAGGGAGCACTTGCTGGTAATCCTGGCGATGCCCTATCTGGTGGCCGCCGCTGGATGGGGAGCGGGAAGCCCGCTGGACGGTCGTCGAGCGCTGCTGGTGGGCGGGCTGGCCGGGTGCGGCGTGGCGCTGAAACCGCACTTCCTGCTGCTGTGGGCCTCGATCGAGCTCTACCTGGCCGCCACCCGGGGCCCGGCGTCGCTGTGGAAGAGACGGGAGAACTGGGGCATCGCGCTGGCGGGGGCCGCCGTCGCGCTCTACCTGATCGTCGCCGCCCCCGACTACTTCCGACGCAGCCTCCCTCTGGCCCTCGGCACCTATGGCCTGCTCAACGCGCCCGCCGTCCGTTTGCTCCTGAATCCGGCGGCTCTGTGGACCTTGGGCGCGCTGGTGGCCTGCTACGCCGTCCCGCCCGGCCCCCAGTTGCGGTTCCTGCGGCGCGTGCTGGCCGTGGGGGCGGTGGCGGTGCTGGCCGGCGCCGTTGTCCAGCGCAAGGGCTTTGACTATCACTTCTACCCAGCCGGCGCGCTCGCCTTGTTGCTGATCACCGTCGTGGCGCTCGACCTGGCCGGGCGCGTCGAGGGTATGGCCTGGCGGGTTCGGCGTCTCTTCGCGGCCGCTGCGGCGGCTCTGGCCCTGCTGTTGGCGGTTCAGCCCCGGCCCCCGGCCGATTCGGTCGTCGACACCCTGCTCGGCGTTCTGAACCGCCCTCCGGCCGCGGAAACCTTCGTGCTGTTCGGCCTCTCGGAATACCCCGCTTTCCCCACGGCGAATTACTCGCCGGCTCGATGGGCCTCCCGTTTCTCCTCGGTGTGGTTCTTGCCAAGCCTGTACGCTGCCGGAGGCCGGCACGGCGCGTCCTCGCTCTACCGCCGCCCGCCCGAGATGCAACCGCTCGAGCGCGGGCTGTTCGAGGACCTGGTGACCGACTTTGTCCGCGAGCGCCCCCGCGTCGTGATGATCGACTGCAACACGGCCGGGATCGGCGGGAGCGGCTTCGACCTGGTCGAGTACCTCTCGCAGGACCCGCGCTTCGCCGCGCTGTGGCCGAGCTACCAGCCCGTACCCGTGCCGCACCTCCACTGCATGCGCATCTACCGCCGGGAAGGCTAGTCAAACCCTAATCTACATGGCAGGGCCCGTCCGGAGACCGCCGGCCGGTGACCACGCTCACCGGCGCCGGGTCCACGGGCTCGCGTCCGGCCTCGATCGCCGAGCCGGCCCGAATCCGGGCGCCGTCCTCGAGAACCAGCCATTCCCGCCGCGTCAGCGCCTGGTGGCGGAAGCTGAGGAGCAGCAGCCGGTCGTAGGGCTGGTGGCCCGGACCGGTAAAACCGAAGCCATCCCTCCCCGGCACCAGGCCCGAGTCGGCCCGGATGTCCCGATCGCCGTACCACAACCGCAGCGCCGGTCCCACGGCATAGCCGGGCATCGCGGGGACTCCTTTCCAGGCGCAGGCAGCGTCGAGGATCACCACTCGCGCCCCCGCCGGCAGCGTGGGGCGGGCCCGCAGCAACTGGCTCTTGAGGTTGTCCATGTATTCCGCCGCCGCAATCCACCGGCGGCCTTCGGCCACCGACGCCACGTGGAACCAGGCGCCGGCGCAAGCCGCCAGCCCCAGCAACGCCCCGCGCGCCAGGGCCCGCCGCTCCCCGGCCAGCACTCGCGTCGGGCTGGCCAGGGCCAGCGCCAGCAGCAGGCAGACGCCGGCCGACGGAAGGTAGTGATGCCGGCCGGCAAGGTAGAACACATAGGTAGGAGCGTAGGCGAACAGAAACCACGCCGCCGCGAACGCCCCCAGCCGCCGGAACGACGCTCCGCCGGCTTCGGCGCCCTCCCTCGGCCACGCCACCGCCAGCAGCAGGCCCAACAGCAGCACCAGCGGAATCACCAGGCTCGCCGTTCCGGCCGACTCCTGCACCAGCGCCGCCGCGCGCCGGATGCCTGGGAACCCGAAGTTGATGGAAAGGCTCGAAACAAAGTTGCTCCACACCCGGCCGAGCTCGAGTTTCCGATCGAACAGGAAGCCGGGATCGCCCGCCCCGAACCAGCGCGTCTGGCGCACCGCCAGGTAGGCCGCGTTGACTGCGGCCAAAGGCCCGAGGAAACGCAGGCCATCCCGCCCCTCCAGGCGTCCGGCCCGCTCGAGGGCCCACAGCGCGCCGAACACCCCGATGAAACCGAACGACGCTTCATGCGTGAACACCGCCAGGGTGTAACAGAGCCCGCACCCGGCCAGCTTCGCCATACCGCCCTCCCGCAGCCACGACACCGCCAGGTGCAGCGCCGCCAGAAGATACAACAGCAGCGGCCCGTACACCGCTGCCGGCCAGTAGTACGCCTCCCCGTGATGGGGTTGAGTGGCAAACAGGATGAGGAAGAAAAAGGACAGCAGGTAGTGGCCCGACAGACGCAGCACCAGCGAAAACGCCAGAACCGCGTTGGCCCAGATCAGAATTCCCTGCATCAGGTGGTGCGGCCGTGGCCTCGTGCCGAGCAGATGAAAGCGCGCGTCGTAGTAGACGTGGAACAGCGGCTCATCGGTCAGCAGATAGCCGGCCAGGTGGGACCAGGAGCCCATTGCCGATGGCGGCTCCTCGAGAACCCGGTCCATCTGTGTGAAGTCGTCGCCGTAGAAGCCCAGCCGCCCCGACCAGCGCAACGGCAGATTCAGCGCCAGGCCGAGGGCGGCGGCGAGCAGGTAGACGCCCCAATGTCGTCGCATCCGTTACCGAGACTGGATTATACCCGTAAGCCGGACTATACTTGGCGCAATGCCGGCGGATGCCCAGATGGCCCGAGAGCGCCAGCAGCGTGCAGTTCCAGGTCCCGCGCTTCAGCTCGGGCGTGATGGCCGTCCAGAGATACACGCGATTCTCCCGCAGTTCCTGACCCAGACGGAGGGCGACGGGTGTGCCAAGCCGCCGCTTGGTAATGCGGGCTGCCGCCGAGTGAGGCCGGTCGGTGCGCGTCACCAGGGCGTAGATGGCGCCGGTATCGATCAGGACCCGCCGCATCACCAATGGTTGGGGGGCCGCCGCTTGGCCGGGCGGGCCGGGCCAGGAACACAGGTCTCGCCCAGGTACAGATCGGGGCGCTCGCTGACCGGAACGCCGTCAATCAGCGGCCCGGAATCCTGGCCGATCCCGACGATTTCCCAGAGCGACTCGATCGTCCGCAGCGGCGCGGCGTCAGTCTCCCGCCGAATCATGCGCCGAATCAGCTCGGCCACGCTCGCCCCCTCCCGGCGGGCGCGCCGCGTGAGGTATTGCATCTGCGGTTTCGGCAGGATGCATCGCGGTGGCCATGGGCGAACCGGTGATGTAGACAGGTTGCATCACCGGACGCCGCCCCGCCAAGCCAGCGGGCGCAACCGCTGTCATCGGGATGACAGTGGCGTCAGATCGACCCAATCGGCCGCCGCCCACCTTCCATGTCGCGCACCCCAAGCCAGACACTGCGCCGGCGGGAAGTGAGTGGATGCCGGCGGAGGGCCTGCGTGATGGACACGGCCGGCTTGGCCGCCGCCCGCGGCTGGATCGCCGCCTCCCGCAACATCGTTGGCTTCACCGGGGCCGGTATCTCGACCGAGTCCGGCATTCCCGACTTCCGCAGCCCCAACGGCGTGTGGGCGCGCAACCGGACGATCGAGTTCGGCGAGTTCGTCTCGAGCCGCGAGGCGCGCGTGGAGGCCTGGCGGCAGCGGGTGGAGATGTGGCCCGCCATGCGCGATGCCGAACCCAACGCCGGCCACCGGGCCTTCGTGGAGCTCGAGCACCGCGGCAGGCTCCGCGCCATGATCACCCAGAACATCGACCGGCTGCACCAGCGCGCCGGCCAGAATCCGGAGCTGGTGATCGAGCTCCACGGGACCACCACCGAGGCCATGTGCCTCTCCTGCGGCAGCCGCATCCCCATGGACGAGGCGATCGCCCGGGTTCAAAGCGGCGACCTGGCCCCGGAATGCCGGCACTGCGGCGGCTTGCTGAAGTCGGCCACGGTGTCGTTCGGCCAGGCTATGCCGCAGCGGGAGTTGGCCCGCGCCGTCGAGCTGTCGCAAGGCTGCGACGTTTTCCTGGCGGCCGGGTCGTCTTTGGTGGTGCAGCCGGCGGCGATGCTCCCTGCGATCGCCAAGCAGGCCGGGGCGCGCCTGATCATCCTCAACCGCACCCCGACGCCGCTCGATGAGGCAGCCGACCTGGTGCTGCGCGACGAGATCGGCCAGGCTCTGCCGGCGCTGCTCTGATTCGCCGCGTCTCGGATCAATCCAGCCCGAAGACGAACAGCGCGTGGCCGCCGGCGATGACCACGTACTGCTTGCCCTCGCTCATGTAGGTGATGGGGTTGGCGATGATGCCGCCGCCGGCCTGGAAGTCCCACAGCGGTTTGCCGTCCTTGGCGTCAATCGCGAAGAAGCTGCTGCCGTTGCTGCCGAACACCAGTCCGCCGGCCGTCGACATCAGGCCGGCATGCGAAGGCGAGTGCAGCCGGTGCTCCCAGCGCAGCGCCCCGGAGCCGGGTTCGAGCGCGCGCACCGCGCCATACCCTTCTTCGCCTTTGTATTCCTGCTGCCCGCCGCCGTTGAAGAACGCTCCCGCCTTGTACTCCGCCTCGCCCTTGTGATAGACGCCAGCCTTCTCTTTGACGTTCACGTAGTAGAGGGAGGTTTGCGGACTGTAGGTGGAGCTGTACCAGTTGGAGCCCCCGCCCAGGCTTGGCCACACCAGCGTCCCTTCCACCGACGGGGCGGTGTTGGGCAGCCGCATGGGCCGGCCGGCCTCATCCAGACCGCTCGACCAGGTCTGCTTGATGTAAGGGCGGCCGCCGACAAACCGGCCGGTCTGCCGGTCGAGCGCGTAGTAGAAGCCGTTGCGATTCGCCAGCGCCACGATTTTTCGCGGCTGCCCCTGGAGCACCGCGTCGATCAGGATCGGCGTTTGCGTGGAGTCCCAGTCGTGCTCGTCATGAGGGGTGTACTGGAAGTGCCACTTCTTCTGCCCGGTGTCGGGGTCCAGGGCAAGCAGCGTATCCGAGTACAGGTTGTCGCCCTTGCGGACGTCCCCGTTCCAGTCAGGACCCGGATTGCCCGTGCCCCAGTACAAGGTGTTCGACTCCGGATCGTAGACGCCCGTGACCCAGGTGGTGGCCGAGCCCGTTTTCCAACTGTTGCCTTGCCAGGTGTCGTTGCCCGGCTCGCCGGCGGCCGGAATGGTCCAGAAGCGCCAGGCCTGCTTGCCGGTCTTGGCGTCGTAGGCGTCGATGAATCCGCGCACGCCGAACTCGCCGCCGGCCATGCCGGTGATGATCTTGTCCTTCACCGCCAGGGGCGCGCCGGTGGAGGAATGGCCGGTCTTGTAGTCGGCCATGGTCACCTCCCAGCGCAGGCGGCCGCTCCTGGCGTCGAGCGCGATCAGGTGAGCATCGAGGCTGGCGTAGTAGACGGCGTCGTCGAGCACCGCCACCCCGCGATTGACCTTCCCGCAGCACAGGCGGAGGTCCTTGGGTATGTCTTTGCGATAGGTCCACAGCGTGCGGCCGGTGCGCGTGGAGAGCGCTTTGACGAGGTTGGGCGGCTCGGTGATGAACATGACCCCGTCGACCACCACCGGGGAAGTCTCGAACGCGTCCAGCTCGTCGGCCTGGTGCACCCAGGCGACCCGCAGCCTTCCGACGTTGCCGGTGTGGATCTGGTCGAGCAGCGAGTAGCGCTGGCCGGTGTAGTTGCCGGAGTAGGTCAGCCAGTTGCCGGGCTCCTTGTGGGCGTCGCGGATGCGCTGGTAGGGCACGTGGATTTGCGCCAGCACCAGGGCTGGGATCAGGACCAGGATGAATCTCATTTTTCCTCTCGCAGCGAAGCCAGGTAAGCCACCAGGTCGGTGAGCTCGGCGTCGCTGAACTTGTCCTTGTAGGCCGGCATGGGCGAGCGGCCGTGGTCTTTATGAATGTCCTTGAGGTCGCGCTTCCAGAAGGAATGCAGGTTGTCGGAAAAGTCGCGGACCTGAATGGTGAAGGAGTCCTCTCCCAGGCGGATCCCGGTGATCGGGCTGCCTTGGTGGGGGACCACGCGGACCTGGAGGAAGCGGTCCGGCAGCTCGGCTTCGGGATTGAGAATCGCCTCGCGCAGGAAGGCCGCGCTGCGGCGCAAGCCGGCACTGGTAAGATCCGGCCCCATGAGCCCTCCCTTGCCCTGTACGGTGTGGCAGGCGGCGCAGCCGCCTTTGGCCTGGTAGAGCTGGGAGCCGCGGGCGATGTCTCCGGGCACAGGTTTGTCGGGCACGCGCCCGAGGCCGCGGACGAAGGCGCTGACCTGCCGGATCTCGCGCGGGGTCATGTGCCAGGCCCCCGGCATCTCGGTGCCCTGGATGCCATCTTCGACCACCTTGACCAGGGCCGCGTCGTCGGGCGCGCGCTTCAGCTTCGGCGTGGCCAGGATCGGGCCTCGGCCGCCGCCGCCCTTGGTCCCGTGGCACAGCGCGCAGTAGGCCCCGAAGAGCTTCTCGCCGCGGGCGAGGTCGTCGCGCCGGGTGGGCAGCTTGATTTTCGCCGGCTCATCGGCGCCGAAGACGACGCCGGCCAGCAGCAGGAACGCGGCTTTTCTCACAGGTCCTATCTTATAACAGCAAGACCCGGTCGGCCCGCTGAGCCGCTGAGCTCGCCTGCTGAAAACCCGCTGCGGCCACCGCTCGCTTCCTCAACAGAATTTCTTCGGGGTACGGCGCAGCCGTTTCAAGAACTGCGTCAAGCCGTCACTGCGAGACCGCAGCAGGTTACCGAAGCCGGCGCCCGGTGAGGCAAGCAGCAGCACGCCATGCATTAGAATGGGGTGGCGTGAAGATCGACAAGATCGACGTCCACCCTTTGCGGGCCGAACTGCGGGAGCCGTTCGCCTTCTCGCAGTGGACCTTTCGGCATCGCGAAACGACATTGGTCCGGGTCTCGACCGATCAGGGCCTCACCGGATGGGGCGAGGCCTACGGACCCTCGGCCCCGACCTCCGCCGCGTTGCGGGGCTTTCTGGCGCCGCAGATCCTCGGCCGCGACCCCCGCGATACCGAGGCCCTGTGGCACTTCCTGTTCGCCCGCAGTCTCGACTACGGCCAGAAGGGAACCATGGTGTCGGCCATCAGCGCCCTCGATATCGCCTGCTGGGACATCAAGGCCCAGGCCGCCGGAGTGCCCCTCTATCGGCTGCTCGGCGGTGCGGAGGTCGCATCCATCCCCTGCTACGCCACCGGCTTCTACTTTGGCGGCCGCGGCAAGCTCGAGCGCCGGTTCGCTCGCGAGGCCGAGCGGTATCTCGCCGACGGCTTCACGGCGGTCAAGATGAAGGTCGGACTGGGCGTGGAGAGCGACGCCGCCCTGGTGGCCGCCGTGCGAAAGACGATCGGCCCCCAGACCCGGTTGATGATCGACGCCAACCATGCCTACACCCCGGTCGAGGCCATTGACCTCGGCCGGCGCGTGGAGCCGCACTCGATCGCGTGGTTCGAGGAGCCTGTGTCGCCGCTCGACATAGACGGCTACCTCGAGGTGAAGCGCCGCATTGCGATTCCGCTGGCGGGCGGGGAGGCCGAGTACACCCGCTTCGGCTTCGAGCCGTTGCTGCGGCGCCGCGCCGTCGACTACGCCCAGCCCGACCTGTGCGCCTGCGGCGGCGTCAGCGAGGCCATGAAGATCGCTACCCTGGCCTCCATCTACGGCGTGCACGTGACGCCGCACGCCTGGGGGTCGGCGGTCGGCCTGGCGGCAGCCCTGCACTTCTACGCGGCGCTCACCGGCCCGCCTGCCACCCTTCGCCCGCCCGACAAGCTCATCGAATACGACCGCACAGAGAACCCCTTCCGCAGTGAAATTGTCAAAGAGCCGATCCGGTTTCAACGGGGCTGCCTGTTTCTGCCGCAAGGGCCGGGGCTGGGGATTGGGATCAGCGAAAAGATGCTGCACCGTTGGCGCGCGTAGCACGAATGTGCTACTTTGCGGCAGTTCCAGCGCCTGGGTAAGGCCGGCCGCGCCTTCATCAAGGACGGTGTTCGCATCCACCTGGCGGGAGCAGATCCGGAGCGAGATCGAGAAACGTTTCCCCTGCGCCGTCCGTCCCCCTTCGCCGAGTACGAGCTGCGGCTGGAGCGGTGGCGCATCTTCTGCCGGATCACGAGGGATCAAGTGGAGGCGGTGCGGATCGGGAAAACGCGGGAACTGGCTGTGAATCGGCGGAGAGGAGTTTGCGCTTGTGAAAACGGAAAACCTTCGGACCGTGAAGAATCAGCTCAGCAACCTCATCGAGGAGCTGCCCCAAGCGGGGCCGGTTCTCGTCACCAAGAGCGGCAAGGCGCGGGCGTTGCTGATCCCCATCACCGATGACGTGGACCTGGAGACGGTGCTTCTCTCCAACAGCCCGCGGTTCTGGCGGCTGTGGGACCGCTCTCGAAGAGCTGCCTTGACTCAGTTCTTTACCCGGCCGCGCAGTTCAGCATCATCAGGAAACGCCTGCCGTCGGTGGTGACGTCGTAGACGCCGCCCCAGAAGACCAGATTGGCGCCAGCAGCGGTTTGCAACAATTCCCTTCCAGCGGCGGCCTGATACAGGATGAGGCGGGCGTCGTGCGACCAGTCGGTGACGAACGTCTGACGCTGCGCCTCCCGATTCGAGCTGAATGCGATCCAGCTTCCGCCGGGCGACCAGCGCGGCTGGTAATCGCTGGCGGGGTGGAAGGTAAACCGCTGGATGGCATTGCGCGCCTGCTCTTCTACGCCGCCCCGGAGTGCACCGGGTACCGGCGGTGCGACACGACGCCGCGATCGAGTCCCGACGGACGCGAGGTCGTCATCGAATCGCCCAACGGCGGCAACGGCCGCCTGATGTACCTCATCGATGTCAGCGGCATCGTGGGCGCATAGTGTGTCCCGCGCCGGACGCGCGCGGCTCAGTGAGCTGCCGCGCACTACCGTTTCACCCCCGTCAGCCAGTTCTGCACCACCGTGATCGGCGCCGAGGCGGTGGTGGCAATCATAAGGAACCGCTTCCCGTCGGGGGTGACCGCGTAACGGTGGAGTGTCAGCGTCCCAACGCCAAACATCTGAGCTGAGTCTGGAACAGCCGCTTGGGGACTGAAGACTCAAACTTGGGCGCCGCGCGGATTTCCGCCGACATCAGCACCGCGCCCGGCGCCAGGAAGAACAATTCCTTGCCGTCGCCGCGCCAGCGCGGCTGGTAGCCGCCCTAAGAGGAGATCTGTCGCTTGCCGCCTGCGGCCGGGAATGGCTGCACGTACACTTGGCCCACGCCCAATTCGGTCGACACGTAGGCCATCCACTTGCCGTCGGGAAAACTGGCCCTGGCTTTCGTCAAACTCCGTTTGCAGGTAGGGCGCCGGCTTGCGGTCTGCTGTCATGGGTAAGACCCAAAGGTCCAGCCGGGTCTTGGGATCGAGGTTGGAATAGACGAGAAAGCGCCCGTCGCGGGACCAATCAAACGGGGTCTTGGCGGTGTTCGATTGCAGCAGCGCGGTCTCGTTGCCGGCGCCGCTCGAGGTCTTCTCGTACAGGTTCAGGGGGCCGTCGCGGCCGGAGGCAAACACGATGCGGCCACCATCGGGGGACCACACCCGCATCCCGTCGAGCGCAGCATGAAACGTGAACCGCGAGGGGCTGTCGCGCGCCAGGTCGAACAGCCACAGGTCGCGGTTGCTGTCGGAGCCCGGGGAGTGTTCCGCGGCGGCCTGCCGGCTGTCCGGCGAGAGGGCGACGTTGTTGTAGTAGCCCGGTTTGCCTGCTGTCGCCAGCTTCTTGCCCTCCCGGTCGAACCAGGTCAACTGGGTCCGCAGGCCGCTGGCGCCCTCGCGCCAGGCCAGGACGCCGTTGTCGGAGACCGAGTAGGCTCCGTGGCCAATGCGCGCCTCGACCCGCTCAGCGACGGGGAACGGCTCGCCGGCGAGCTGGAGCTTTCGGGCGTCGAAGGGTTGCGCCATCAGGGTGCCCTCGCGGACGAAGAGCAGGTGGCCCAGCCGGCCGTCGAGCACACTTTTGGGTGATCCGCAGATCTGATGCCTGCACATATTTTGCGATCCATGATATGATGCCTTTATGCGCACCACGCTCACCTTGGATCCGGATGTCGCCCACCAGATCAGGCGGCGTGTCGCCGAAGGGAACGCGACTCGCAAGCAGGTGGTCAACGAAGCCCTGCGCCGCGGTCTGGCGGTTAAGCCTGCGGGCAAGCCGGGGAAACGGTTCCGGGTCGTCCCCCATTCGTTCGGGTTCCGTCCGGGCGTCGACGTCTACAAGCTGAACCAATTGGTGGATGAGCTGGAAGCGCAGTCGTTTGCCGCCAAAGCGAGGCTCGGCAAGAGGCGCCGATGATCATCCCCGACGTCAACATTCTCATCCATGCCTACGATTCCGGCTTCGCTCACCATCGAGCAGCGAAGGAATGGTGGGAGGAGGTCTTGACCGCCGGCCATCCGGTCGGCCTGGCGTGGGCCGCCACCTTGGGCTTCATGCGGATCGCCACGCACCGCGGCGTGTTGAGCAAGCCATTGCCCGTGGGCGACGCCGTGAACCTGGCCCGCTCCTGGTTGGAGCAGCCGGGGGTCAGAGTAGTCGTTCCGGGGGACCGCCACGGAGAAATCCTATTTCGTCTCCTGGAGGAGGCCGGCACGGCGGGCAATCTGACGACCGATGCGCACCTGGCTGCGCTGGCGATCGAATACCGGGCGGAGATCGCGACCACCGACAGCGACTTTGCGCGCTTCCCCGGCCTAAGTTGGAGCAACCCGATATCCCGAAAGAGGCGGCGCGGGTGAAAATGCGGGTTATTTCTGCAATCCCGCCTGCCAGTTCACGACCACGGAGATGGGCCGCTGCTCCACCTCCTCGAACAGCGTGATGAACAGGAACCGGCGACCCTCGGGGGTCGGCTGATAGAGGTGTGGTGCGGTCTGAGTGAAAGCCAGGGTGCGGGATTCAAACAGCGCCTTGGGGACGCCGGCCTGAAGCGTCGCGCCGCTGGTGATGGCGACCGCCATGAGGTTGCGGTCCGTGGCCAGAAAGAACAGCTCTTTGCCGTCGCGGCGCCAGTGGGGCTGGTTGCCGCCGGTGGTGGAGATCTGCCACTTGGCTCCCGACGGCGGTACTGGTTGTATGTAGATCTCGAAGCGTCCGGTCTCGCGACGCGCAGCATCTTGCCCCACCCCGACCCCATAAGCCTGGTAAGCAGCCACCCGCTGATTCCCTCAAAGCCGGTGTGCTCGAGTGACAGCTTCTTGCCGCCGGGCGCCACATCCAAGGTCCAGGTTACTGTGGTCGCAGGCCGGGCCGGATCCCCGACCCACGAGTAGGCCAGCCGCCGTGGCTCCTCGAGATCCGTCACCTCGCAGTCGACGATCCCCCGCCAGCCCGGCTGCGGTTGGTCCGGAACTGAAACCGGTGTCCCAACCGCGGCTGGAAATCATTGGTCATCAGCCACCGCGAAAGCTCCGCCCGGTCCGTCAGCGCCCGCCACAGGCGCGAAGGCGGGTGGGGGTAAAAAACCAACCTCCATCCGGATTTGGCTGTTCATGGGTTCCTCTGCAGGTGTTCTCCCAGCGCCCGCAGCTTGCCGCGCCAGAAACGCTCGTAGCTTGAAACCCACGCCGCTACGCCTCGCAGGGGCTGCGCATTGAGCCGGTAGAACCGATGCCGGCCCACGCGCCGCTCCTCGACTAGTCCGGCCTCGCGCAACACCCGCAGATGCTGGGAAACCGCCGGCAAGGTCATGTCGAAGCAGCCCGCCAGGTCCGACACCGGACGGTCGCGGCCGGCCAGTAGATCGAGCAGGCCTCGGCGCGTGGGGTCAGCCACCGCGCGAAAGACGTCGACGCTTGATTCGGGCCGGGCCATTGGGGGGATTGTATTTAAGTGAAACCTTAAATGTCAAGAGAAAATGGGCTCTGCGCAAGAATCTGTGAGGGCCTGCTGTTTCAACGGGTTGCGGAGA
>Ga0247727_10010305_pt1 | contig 16598 bp, 23 predicted proteins | sample WisWelCaveWW1625_FD_202498 | JGI IMG/M metagenome (GOLD analysis project Ga0247727, IMG submission 202498) | Biofilm microbial communities from Wishing Well Cave, Virginia, United States - WW16-25 | ecosystem: Environmental > Aquatic > Deep subsurface > Groundwater > Cave microbial mat | place... | reverse complement strand
AGCGCAGCGTGATCGCCACGACGGCGCAGACCAGCAGCCACAAGACGAGCTGTCCGAAGAGGCTCTGCGCGACGGCGCCCCATCCCGTGAACAGCCGATCGGAGGTGAGGGCGAGCAGCGCCGGTCCCCCGAGCGCGAGCGCGAGGCCGGCGGCTGCGGGCCGCATCGCCTTTCTCGAGCTCACACGCTCGCTTCTTCCTCCCGCAGCTTCACCGGTCCGAACTTCTCCGGATACTTCCCCACCTTGCCCGCATAGAAGGCACGGATCTGGTCCATGTCCTTCGTGATGTCGCCGCTCGGCAGGAGCGCTGGGCCGAAGCCGCCGCGGCGGCGGCGGTAGTCGAGGAAGCCCATCACGATGGGCACGTTGGCGCCGCGGGCAATGTGGTAGAACCCGCTCTTCCAGTAGGGCGCCCAGCTGCGCGTCGCTTCGGAGGGCACCACCAGGGCGAAGGTCTCGCGCTCGGCGAACTCCTTCGCCATGGCACTGACGCGGTCGGCGCGCTCGTGGCGCCGGATCGAGATTCCGCCGAGCGAGCGGAACAAGCCGGCGAAGGGCCAGCGGAAGATCTGGTGCTTGCCCATCCACGAGATGCGCAGGTCGTAGACCTCGGCGAGCGTGAGCAGGTAGGCGAGGTCCCAGTTCGAGGTGTGCGGCGCGGCGATCAGCACGAAGCGCGGGGTGGTCGGGCGCGCGCCCTCCGGCTGCCAGCCGGTGACGCGCAGGAAGGCGCGCGCGATGAGCTTTCTCACGCTGCTGCCACGCGCTCGGGGCCGAGCGCGGCCGCGAAGATCTGCCAGACCTCGCGCGTGACGTCTTCCACCGGTCGTCCGCTCAGCTTCTCGTGCGGGATCTCGTCGAGCACTCGGATGCGAATCGCGTGTCTCCCTTGCAGCACCAGGCCGCGCTTCGGTAGCGCGTCCGCGGTGCCTTCCACCAGAACGGGCAGGATCGCGCAGCCACTGCGCTGCGCGAGCGTGAAGGCGCCGTGCTTGAAGGCCCGCATCCGGCCGTCCGGCGAGCGCGTGCCTTCGGGGAACATCATGATCGAGCTGCCTGCGTCGAGCACGCGCGCGCTCGCGGCCATCATCTCGGCGATCGACTGCTTGTCGCCGCGCCGCAGCTTCACGTACCCGTTCAGGCTCATGTTCCAGCCGACGCACGGGATGCGGAAGTTCTCGATCTTCGAGACCCACTTGAAGTGCGCGAAGAGCCGGAACAGCACGAGGATGTCGAGCAGGCTCTGGTGGTTGGCGACCATCACGTAGGTGGCGCCCTTCCGGATCCTCTCGCGGCCCTCGACGTGCACCCGCCAGACCGGATTGAGCCAGCTGTAGAGCGATGCCCAGAAGCAGGTGAACTGGTGCAGCCAGCGCTTGCGCTGATCGAAGGGCGCCGTCAGCGCCCAGATCACGACCGCGACGGGAAACAGCAGCAGCGAGCTCGCGATGAGGAAGGCCCAGAACAGGACGGAGCCGACGATGCGCACGGGCCGATCCTACCTCGGGCGCGCGGGGCGATCCGGTGCCAGTGTGGTAAAAACCGGCCTTTCGCCCTCACGCACGAGGCTCTGATGCCGAAGCAGCGCACCCCCGCCGTCGCTGGCTGGTTCACGCTCGACGCCGCCCGCCCCGCCCTGCTGGGCACGCGCTGCACCGCCTGCGGAACCGTGTTCTTCCCGCGCGAGGAGACCTTCTGCCGGAGCCCGCTCTGCCAAGGCACCGAGTTCGAGGAGGTCGAGCTGTCGCGGCGCGGCCGGCTCTGGTCCTACACGAGCAACAGCTACCAGCCGCCGGCGCCCTTCGTACCGCCGACGGAGCCCTACCAGCCCTTCGCGATCGCGGCGGTCGAGCTCGAGCGCGAGCGCATGGTGGTGCTCGGCCAGGTGGTGGCCGGCGTCGGGGTCGATGGCCTCGAGGTGGGCATGGAGATGGAGCTGGTCCTCGACACGTTGAACGAGGACGCCGAGAACGAGTACATCGTCTACAAGTGGAAGCCGGTGGGCGCCGCGGCAAGCGGAGGAAAAAGTTGACAGCCCGTGAAGTCGCGATCCTCGGCGTCGGCATGCATCCCTGGGGCAAGTGGGGGCGCAACTTCGTCGAGTACGGCGTGGCGGCCGCGCAGGCCGCGCTCGCGGACGCGGGCGTCGCATGGAAGGACGTGCAGTTCGTCGCGGGCGGCGAGACGATTCGCAACGGTTACCCGGGCTACGTGGCCGGCGCCTCGATCGCGCAGGCGCTCGGCTGGAATGGCGCGCAGGTGACGAGCAGCTACGGCGCCTGCGCGAGCGGCAGCCAGGCCATCGCGACGGCGCGCGCGCAGATCCTCGCCGGCATCTGCGACGTTGCGCTGGTGGTCGGCGCCGACACCACGCCGAAGGGCTTCTTCGCGCCGGCCGGCAGCGGCGATCGCACCCGGGATCCCGACTGGCTGCGCTTTCGCCTGCTCGGCGCCACCAACCCCGTGTACTTCGGCCTCTACGCGCGCCGCCGCATGGACCTCTACGGCGACACCGAGCGCGACTTCGCGCAGGTGAAGGTGAAGAACAGCCGCTGCGGCGCTGCGAATCCGAACGCGCGCTACCGCCAGATCTACACGGTCGACGAGGTGCTCGCCTCGGCGATGGTCTCCGATCCGCTACGCCTGCTCCAGATCTGCGCCACCAGCGACGGCGGCGCGGCGCTCGTGCTGTCGAGCCTCGCGTACGCACGCAAGCTCACGACGAAGCCCGTCACGATCGCGGCCGTCTCGACCGTCACGCCGCGCTTCCCGCAGACCGTCATCGAGATGCCGAACTTCGCGACTGACTCGGCCGCGACGCTGCCCGTGCCCGACGTGTCCTTCAAGGACTCGATCGCGAAGGTCGCCTACGAGCAGGCGGGCCTCGGCCCCGAGGACGTGAACGTGGCCGAGGTCTACGACCTCTCGTCGGCGCTCGAGCTCGACTGGTACGAGAACATCGGCCTGTGCAAGCCGGGCGAGGCCGTGAAGCTGCTGCGCGACGGCGTGACCTCGCTCGGCGGCAAACAGCCGGTGAACCCGAGCGGCGGCCTCGGCGCCTTCGGCGAGGCGATCCCGGCGCAGGCCATCGCGCAGGTGTGCGAGCTCACCTGGCAGCTGCGCGGCCAGGCCGCGGGCCGCCAGGTCGAGGGCGCTCGCGTCGGCGTGACCGCGAACCAGGGCCTCTTCGGCCACGGCTCCGCAGTCGTCGTCAAGGGTTGAGACGAGCAACGGGGACGCGAGCAACGGGGACGTTCGTTGACTTGTTGACTGCCCGGGGCCTCTGGCCGATCGTGGCGGTTCGCCAGTCAACAAGTCAACGAACGTCCCCTCTTCCCACTCCGGAGGCTTCAGATGCCGCTCTCGCTTCAGGAGATCTCCGACCGCATCGAGATCAACGATCTGCTGATCCGCTACACGAAGGCGATCGACCAAAAGGACTGGAAGCTGCTCGATACGGTCTTCATGCCGGACGCCGAGGCCGACTACGTCTCCTCGGGCGGCATCAAGGGCAGCTATCCCGAAGTGCGCGCCTGGCTGACCAAGGCGCTCGCGATCTTCCCGATCACGGTGCACTTCGTGACGAACTCCGAGGTCACGCTCGCGGGAGACCGCGCCTCCGCGCGCACCGCGGTCTACAACCCGATGTTCTTCGAGAACCCCGACGGCAGCATGCATCACTTCGCGGTGGGCGCCTACTACGTGGACGAGCTGGTGCGCACGCCCGCGGGCTGGCGCATCGCGAAGCGCCGCGAAGACCAGGCCTTCATGGAAGGCTCGCTGCCGAAGGCCCTCACGATTCCGACTTGACGTTATCCTCGCGCCCATGGCGGCATCCAACTTCTACGAGGTGCGCTGCGAGAACTGCCGGACGTCGTTCCCGCCGGAGACGAAGCGCTGCATCCACTGCGGCGGGCCGATCGGGGGCGGGCCCCTGCGCTGGCTCCCGGCGGCCGGTGCGCCGGCCGGGGCGGGTGCAGGGGACGAAGAGGCGGTCCCGCAATCGCGGGCGCGCACCGTACTCTGGCTCGTCACGGCGGTCATCGCCGTGGTGATGTCGCTGCTACGAAACTGCACGCAGAGCTAGGGGGCGTCGTGGCCAAGGTGACGAAGACCGATGCCGAGTGGCAGAAGCAGCTCACGCCCGAGCAGTACGCCGTGCTGCGCAAGGCCGGCACCGAGCGGGCCGGCAGCGGCGAGTACGCGCACACCAAGGAGGCCGGCGTCTACCACTGCGCCGGGTGCGGGGCAAAGCTCTTCGTCTCCGACACCAAGTACGAGTCGGGGACCGGCTGGCCCAGCTTCTGGGAGCCGGTGGCGCCCGGTGCCGTGGCCGAGCGCACCGACACCGAGCACGGGATGATGCGCACCGAGGTGCTGTGCGCGGCCTGCGACGGCCACCTCGGCCACGTCTTCCCGGACGGGCCGCCGCCGACGGGCCGCCGCTACTGCATGAACTCGCTCGCGCTGAAGCTCGAGCGCAGCAAGTAACGCGCTCCGCGCGCCGCTACTTGTCGATGATCGAGAGCGCCTGACGCGGGCACAGCCGCACGGCTTCGCGAGCCTTGCCTTCCAGGTTCTTCGGGATGACGCCCGACAGGTCGTCCTTGGCGCCGGCCGAGGCGTGATGGAACGAGTCGTCGTCATCCACCTTGAACAGCTCGGGGGCGACGTCCATGCACACCGCGTTGGCCTCGCAGAGGTCGTAGTCGACCTTGACCCTCATGCTTCCCTCCAAGAAGACCGCAACCTATACCACGTCGGCCCGGAACCTGCCGGGCTCGATCTCGTGCACGCGGCCCTGCCGCACGAGCCGTTCGATGTGCAGCCCCATGCTGCGCCGCTCGACGGGCGCCGCGAAGGGCACTAGGTCGCTCTTGCGGTAGACGAAGCGGTGCTCGGCGACCTCGTCGAGTGAGCGCGGCGCCTCCGCCAGGTAGGCGAGCAGCCGCTGCTCGCGCTGCCCGATCACCGCGGTGTAGCGGTCGAGCCGCTCCAGAAAGGCCGGGCGATCCACCACGCCGATGTGGTGGAACGTGGCGTAGTGCCTCGCTTCGATCTCGCGCACGAGCGCGAGGCTGCGCTCGAAGTCCTCCAGGTCCGACCAGGCGTCGCCGTAGTAGGGCCCGAAGCTCGAGAGATCGATGTCGCCGAGGTACAGCACGGAGTCGGGCTCGACGTAGAGCGCCGAGTGTCCGCGCGTGTGCCCGGGCGTGTGGATCACGCGCACGCGCACGCCGCCGCCGAGCTCGAAGACGTCACCGTCGCGGAAGGGCTGCGCGTCGGGCCGCTCGCAGTAGTGGAAGCGCTCGCGCACGATCTGCGCCCAGCCCGTCATGACCACCGGGTCGTCGTAGCCGAAGATCGCCAGGAAGCCGGCGAAGGACTGGAGGCCCGGCAGGTCGGCCTCGTGCACGTGCCAGGGAATCGCCGGGAAGAGGTGATTGCCCGCGACGTGGTCCTCGTGGCAGTGGCTGTTCAGCACGCGGTCCACGCGCGGGAGCTGCTCGCGCCGCGGCAGCAGCCCGAGCGAGGGATCGATCACCAGCGTCTCCTCGCGCCCGCGCACGAGCAGCGAGTTGCCCTGCGGATACTTGCCGCGGTCGGCGCCGAAGCAGACCGTGGTGGCGCCGAGCACGAGATCGGTGAGCGATGCGGTGGTCAACGGGCTACCTCCTCCGGCCGTCCCCGGGGAGCACAGCATGGCGCGCAGCTACTGGCTCGTGAAGTCCGAGCCCTCGGCGTACGGATGGGAGCAGCTGGTGAAGGAGAAGCGGGCGCTCTGGACGGGCGTCCGCAACTTCACCGCCCGCAACAACCTGGCGGCGATGAAGCTGGGCGAGCTGGTGCTCTACTACCACTCCGGCGAGGGGAAGGAGGTCGTCGGAATCGCGAAGGTGACTGCCGAGGCGCAGCCCGACCCGACGTCGAAGGCGGCCGAGGGCTGGGTCGCCGTCGAGCTCGCACCGGTGAAGTCGCTGGCCGCGCCGGTCACGCTCGTGGCGATCAAGGCGGACCCGAAGCTCGGCGACACCGCGCTCGTCCGCCAGTCGCGGCTCTCCGTGATGCCGATGCCGAAGCCGGCGTTCGACCGCATCCTCGCACTCGGCAAGACGAAGCTCACCTGAGCGGGGACGTTTCTGCACCGCTTCTGCACAACAGAGAGGAGACGAGGAAGTGGAGCCGCTCGATATCACGACGCTCGGAGAGGATCTGCCGCTGCTCGAGGGCATCCGCACCACGCGGGCGATTCGCCGTCTGCGGCCCGACGCGGTGCCGCTCGCGCTGGTGCAGAAGGTCTGCGAGGCGGGCAGCTTCGCGCCGAGCGGCGGTAACCGGCAGCCCTGGAAGTTCGTCGCCGTGCTCGACGCCGAGCGCCGGCGCTGGATCGCCGAGCGCTATCGCAAGGCCTTCCATGCCTACATCGCGCCCGCGGCCCTTGCGGCAAAGTCCCCCGACTTCCCCGAGGCGGGACGCCGCAACCAGCGTGCGGCCACCCACCTGGCGGACCACCTGCACGAGGCGCCCGTGCTCCTGTTCGTCGCGGGCTGGACGCGGCGCGGCGAGCCGCAGCTGCAGGCGCTGATGCCGGCGGTGCAGAACGTGCTGCTCGCCTGCCGTGCGGTCGGGCTCGGCGCGAGCCTGACCACGCTGCACCGCAGCTTCGGCGAGGAGTGCGACCGCTTTCTCGGCCTGCCCGCCGGCTGCCCGAGCTGCGCGATGCTCCCGCTCGGCTGGCCGCTCGGCCGCTACGGCCGCCCGCCGCGCAGGCCGCTCGCGGAGTGCTTCTCCGTCGATCGCTACACGGGCTGAAGCCGCGCCTCCGCGAGCACGGCACGCGCCGCCGCCCCGCAGCGCCGCCCCACCTCGACGGGCGGCAGCGCGTCGAGCACGCTCGAGAACACCTCGACGCCGATCGGTGCGCGGCTGCCGATCGCATCGAGGAGGCGCAGCCAGCGTACGAGCGGGATCGCGCCCGCGCCCGGCAGCAGCCGCGCGTTCAGCGTTTCCGTGACCAGATCGCCCGCTGGCTCGGCCGGCGCGTCGTTGATCTGAACGCTGCCGATGCGCGCGCCGGGGATCGCGCGCAGCTGCGCGTCGTCGGCCCTGCCGCGGAAGGTGTGCCAGGTGTCGAACATCAGCGTGGCGTTCGCGCGGCCCGTGCGCTCGACGATGGCGAGCGCTGTCGCGGCGTCGGGGATCCCCGACCAGGGCAGGTACTCGAGCGTCACCAACAGCCCGTGCTCCCACGCTCGATCGCACACGCCGGCGAGCGCCTCGGCGGCGCGGTCCAGCTCGATGCGCGCACCGAAGCCCTGCGCCACGTTCAGCGAGCGCGCGCCCACCGCCTCGGCGATGGCGTAGAACTCGGGCTCGGTCGCCGCCGCGAAGCCCGGCGGGATCGGCTCGCCCGGCAGCCAGCAGAGCAGCGGGTCGAGGTCTGCGAGGACGAGGCCGTGGTCTGCGATCAGCCGCTTCACGTCGGCCAGCCCGAGCCCCTCGGCGCGCGCGCGCCTCACGTCCTCCGGGTACAGCGTCACGGCCGCGAAGCCGCCGGCCACCGCCGCAGCGCATTTCTCGGCCACGGAGGCCTTGCGCAGCGTGCCCGCGTGCAGCACGAGGTCGTCGGGGCCGAGCATCTCCGGCATGATGCTCGCCAGCAAGGAGGCCCGCCATGATCCTCGGCATCCACCACACCGCGCTCTCGACCCGCGACGCCGACCGACTCGTGCGCTTCTACCGCGAGCTGTTCGGCTTCGAGGTGGAGTTCGACTTCCCCTGGGACGAGTCGAACGAGGCGTTCCAGCAGACGCACGCGGCGCCCGAGACGGCCGGTCGCGTGGTGATGATCGCGAACGGCCCGAGCCGGCTCGAGATCTTCGAGTACAAGAAGCCCGCGCCGCGCGCCGACATCACGAGCCGCGCGAATGCGGACCTCGGCATCGCGCACTTCTGCATCGAGGTGCGCGAGATCGACAAGGAGTACGCGCGGCTCGCCGGGGCCGGCATGAGGTTTCAGTCGAAGCTGGTGCAGCAGACGCCCACCATCAAGCTGGCCTACGGCCGCGACCCAGACGGCAACATCATCGAGCTGATCGACTTCGCCGCGGGCTGACGCCCGCTCCGGTGACGTTGCGCGACCGGTCGGCATCGGATGGGCCGGAGGAACGCGCCCATGAATCCCGCCGCTCGTCGTCTGGTGAGCCTGGTGCTGCTCGCGCAGCTCGCCTTCGTCACTTGGGTCGTGCTGTCGGCGAGCGCCACGCAGGCGGAGGAGAAGCTCCCCAGCAAGCCCTATCTGACGCTGGCCGCGGCGCGGCGCGTGGCCGCGGCGGCCGAGGCCGACGCGACGAAGCGCGGGCTCGGCGTCGTGATCGCGGTGGTGGACGAGGGCGGCACGTTGATCGTGCTCGAGCGCCTCGACGCCGCGCAGGTCGCGAGCGTGGACGTGGCGATCGCGAAGGCGCGCACCGCCGCGATCTTCCGCCGGCCGAGCCGCGTGTTCGAGGAGCAGGTGAAGAACGGCCGTGTGGCTGCGCTTGCGCTGCCCGGCGCGAGCGCGCTCATCGGCGGTCTCCCGCTCGAGTACGGCGGTCGCGTGATCGGCGCCGTCGGCGTCTCGGGCGATGCGCCGCAGGTGGACGAGGACATCGCCGCCGCCGGCGTCGCCGCGCTCACGCGCTGAGGCGGGCTACGGCACGCCCGCCAGCCGCGCGCCCCAGCGCTGCCAGACCAGCTCCGCCACGCGCTCGTGGCCGAGGGCGCTCCAGTGCTCGTCGTCCGGGACGAACAGCTCGGCGTGATCTGTGAGCGATGGATGCAGATCGAGGCACTCGAGCTGCTCGGCGGCGCAGAAGGCCGCCATGCGCTGCTCGGGTGTTTCGTCGCCGCCGGTCGGGAAGGTGCCGTGCCAGGCCACCAGCGGCAGTGCGCCCGCCGCCTGCGTGCTGCGGGCGATCTCCCGGATCAGCGCGAGCGTGAGCGCCCAGCCTTCGCGCTGCTTCGTGGCGAGCAGCGGATCCGCCTGCTTCGTCGCCGCGAAGTTGAGCAGCCCCATGCGGCCGGCGGCCTGCTTCAGGAACTCGAGCCGCAGCACGATCTCGCGCAGCACGATGAAGCTGCGCAGGTGCGCAGAGAGCGCGTACTTCCAGCGCGCCGAGGCGTCGGGCCAGCCCACCTGCACGAGCACCCCGTCCCGGAGCGCGAAGTAGGGCCGCGAGCTGCCGGTGCCGAAGGGCATGTAGTTGTCCTCGACGTCGTTGCCGAGGTGAACCACCAGCAGCACCACGTCGGGCTGGAGCGCCACGCCGGTCTCCTGTAGCCACAGCCATTCCTGCGCCTGGCCGTAGCTCGTCATGCCGAGCGCGATGGCTTCGATGGGTGCTGCTCGCGCGGCCGCCGCGCGCGCCTCGAGCAACGCCGTCGCGGTCTTCTCGTAAGGAATCTCGAGCGCGATGACGAAGGAGTCGCCCAGCACGAGCAGCCGCCGCGCGCCAGGGGGCTTCGCGAGCGTGCGCTCCGGCCCGCGGATCCCGAGCGTGTTGATCTTCACGGGCGTTCTGATGTGCGGATTGCCCGCGAGCAGCGAGACGCCGCGATACTCGCCCTCGGCACCGGGCTCGAGCCGGAAGCCCAGCGTCTCGTCGAACACCGCGAAGAGCCGGCGCGGCTCCCGCCGCATCCACAGCTCGAGCACGGCGAGGCTGAGCAGCGCGCCGAGCGCGAGCACGGCGAGGCCCTGCCCTGCGGCGCGCAAGAGACGCATCAACGGGACAGCCAGCTCTCCGCGAGCGCGTCGGCGTACTCGTTCCAGCGCGAGCCGTCGTGCGCGCGGATCCAGCGCAGCGCGACGCGTGGATGGCGCTTCGCCTCCGACCACAGCGTCTGCACCAGCTCGAGGTTCGCGATCGGTCCGGTCTTGCGGCGCCAGCCGCGGCGCTCCCAGCCGGCGGCCCACTCGTTCACCGTCTTCACGCACAGGTCGCTGTCGGAGAAGACGGTGATCTCGGCGTCGGCCGGCAGCGTGCGGAAGGCCTCGATCAGCGCCGTCAGCTCCATGCGATTGTTGGTCGTGGCCGGCTCGCTGCCGCGCTTCTGCGCCACGATCGCGTCGTCCTGGACCCAGACGAAGCCCCAGCCGCCGGGCCCGGGATTCCCCTCGCACGAGCCGTCGGTGAACACGCCCGTCTTCGGCCCCGCGCCATACCGGCGCAACACCCCCTCCAGCTCGGGCAGCGGCGCTTCCGCCACCTCACGCACCGACGCGGAAGTGCACGACGTCGCCATCGCGCAGCGCGTACTCGCGGCCCTCGGCGCGCAGCTTGCCGGCCGCGCGCGCGCCCGCCTCGCCCGCGCAGGCCACGTAGTCCTCGTAGGGGATCACCTCGGCGCGGATGAAGGTGCGCTCGAAGTCGGTGTGGATCACGCCGGCCGCCTGCGGTGCGAGCGTGCCGCGGCGGATCGTCCACGCCTTCACTTCCTTCTCACTGGCGGTGAGGTAGGTGATCAGCTCGAGCAGCGCGTAGGCGGCCCGGATCAGACGGTGGAGACCCGACTCCTCGAGGCCGAGGTCCGCCAGGAAGGCCTGCTTCTCCTCGGGCTCCAGCTCGGCGAGCTCCGCCTCGATGCGCGCCGAGATGCGCACGACGCCGGCGCCCGTCTTCTCGGCGTGACGCTCGAGCGCGGCCACCGCCTCGTTGCCGGCGCTGAGGCCGACCTCGTCCACGTTGGCGACGTAGAGCACGGGCTTCGCAGTGAGCAGGAAGCTCTCGCGCAGTGCGTCGGCCTGCGCCTCCGGCACCGGGAAGCTGCGCGCCGGATTGCCCTGCGACAGGTGCTCGGACAGCGCCTCGAAGAAGGCCGCCTCCGCCTGGTCTTCCTTGCGGCCGCCGCGCGCCGCGCGCCGGACGCGCTCGAGCCGCTTCGCCACGGTGTCGAGGTCTGCGAGCACCAGCTCGGTCTCGACCGTCTCGACGTCGCGCAGCGGATCCACGCCGCCGTCCACGTGCAGCACGTCCGCATCCTCGAAGCAGCGCACCACGTGCAGGATCGCGGCCGTCTCGCGGATGTGGGCCAGGAACTGGTTGCCGAGGCCCTCGCCCTCGGATGCGCCGCGCACGAGGCCCGCGATGTCCACGAACTCGACCGTGGCCGGCACCACGCGTGCCGAGTGCACGATGGCGTCGAGCGCCGCGAGGCGCGCATCCGGCACCACGACCACGCCCGAGTTCGGCTCGATCGTGCAGAACGGATAGTTCTCGGCCGCGATGCCGGCCGCGGTCAGCGCGTTGAAGAGCGTGCTCTTGCCGACGTTCGGGAGCCCGACGATGCCGCAGCGGAGCGCCATGGGGGCGAGAGAGTGATGGATTTCGCCAGCGCAGCAACTCGAGACTCCGCTTGCGGCGGTGCTTGCACACGAATCCCCTGGTGCTTCTCCAGCAGCTGCTCCCACAGCTCCACCGGCTCGTGCGTGAACACCGAGGCGGCGTCGCCCGGCGCCACCAGCCAGTCGCCGCGTGCGATCTCGGCCGCGAGCTGGCCCGACGCCCAGCCGGCGTAGCCGACGTAGGCGCGCAGCTCGCCGCCTGCGGGCGGGTGCTCGAGCAGCGCGCGCAGCGTGTCGCGGCTTCCGCTCACCGAGACGCCGTCGAGCACGGGAGCCGCGCCCGGCGGCGGCGTTGCCGAGCGCACCAGCAGGAGCATCTGCCCGGGCGCCACCGGCCCGCCGAAGTAGGCCGGCTCGTCGTGTCCGGCTGCGCTCTCGAAGTCGGGCAGCAGCTCGGCGACGCGGAGTGCGAGCGGCCGATTCACGATCAGTCCGAGGCTGCCGTGCGCGCCGTGATCCACCAGCACGACCACGCTCTCGGCGAAGAAGCCGCCCACCTGCGGCGTGGCGATCAGCAGGCGCCCGATGGCCGGCTCGCGGCCTTGCAGCGGAGCGGCCAGCGCAAGCGTCGCCAGCAGCACCAGCGCCTTCATCCGCGCTGGTACTCGGCGAGAAAGGCGTTGCGCCACTCCTCGTAGCGGTGCGCCAGGATCGCCGCGCGCGCCTCCGCGACGAGGCGCTGGTAGAAGCGCACGTTGTGGATCGAGGCGAGGATCGCGGAGAGCACCTCGTTGGCCGCGAACAGGTGGTGGAGGTAGGCCCGTGAGAAGCCGCTGGCGCAGGCCTCGCAGTCGCAGGAGGTGTCGATCGGGTAGCGGTCGCCCCGATAGCGGCGATGCGTGAGGCGGATGCGCCCGCGCCGCGTGAACACGCTGGCCGAGCGCGCATAACGGGTCGGGATCACGCAGTCGAACAAATCGATGCCGATGCCGATCGCGGCGATCAGATCCTCGGGCAGCCCGACGCCCATCAGGTAGCGCGGCTTCGTCTCGGGCAAGAGCGGCGCCGTCGCCGCGGTGATGCGCACCAGCAGCTCGTGGCCCTCGCCGACCGAGACGCCGCCGATGGCGTAGCCCGGCAGCTCGAGCGCGGTGACGGCCTCGGCGCAGCGCGCGCGCAGTTGCTCGTAGGTGCTGCCCTGCACGATGCCGAACAGCGCCTGGTCGGTGCGTGCGTGCGCCTTCGCGCAGCGCTCGAGCCAGAGCAGCGTGCGGCGCACGCCGTCTGCGGCCTGCGCCTCGCTCGCGGGGTAGGGCGTGCACTCGTCGAAGGCCATGATCACGTCGGCACCGAGCGCGTTCTGGATCTCGATCGAGCGCTCGGGCGTCAGCTCCAGCACCGAGCCGTCGACTTCGTTCTTGAAGCGCACGCCGGTTTCGCTGATCTCCTTCTTCGGCAGCGAGAAGACCTGGAAGCCGCCGCTGTCGGTGAGGATCGGCCCGTCCCAGCGCGCGAAGGCGTGGAGGCCGCCGAGCTTCTCGACCAGTGCCTCACCAGGGCGCAGCGCGAGGTGATAGGTGTTCGCGAGCAGCACCTCGGCGCCGGTCGCGCGCACCTGCCCGGGCGTCATGGCGCGCACCGCGCCTTGCGTGCCGACCACCATGAAGGCGGGCGTGTGCACGTCGCCGTGCGGCGTCGTGAAGACGCCGGCGCGCGCGGCGCCGTCGCGCGCGCCGAGCGTGTAGAGGAAAGGCGCTGCCATCGCGCGCAACGGTAGCCGCCGGGTAGAGTGGAGCGAACCGGAGCCCGCCATGCTCACCCCGGCACAACGAGACCACTTCATGGAGCGCGGCTTCGTGCGCCTGCCGGGCGTGTTCTCGCGCGACGCCGCCGCGGCGATGGAGGCGCGCGTCTGGGACTGGCTCGCGCGCCATCACGGAATGCGGCGGGACGACCCCGCGAGCTGGACGCTGGCGCAGCCGACCGGCCTCCAGCCCCTGAAGCATCAGGCGGTCTTCGACGCCAACGAGGGCGCGGCGCTGCTCGCGGCGCTCGATGAGCTGCTCGGGGTCGGCTGCTGGAAGCGCCCGCGCGAGTGGGGCAGTTTCCTGGTCTCGTTCCCGAGCGCGGGCGACACACGCGCGGCGGCACCCTGGCACACAGACTTCGACTACCGCGGGCCGAGCGATCGCGTTTTCGGCGCGCTCGTCTTCAGCTACCTCTGCGACGTGCCGGCGGGCGCGGGTGGCACGCTCGCCGTTGCGGGCTCGCACCGCTTGATCCGCCGCTTCGTCGAGGGGCGTCCGCGCACTTCACTCGCGCCCATGAAGACGGTGCGGCTCGCTCTGATGCACAGCGATCCGTGGCTCGCAGCGCTCGCGGCCGAGGAGAGCGCCGGCCGCATCGATCTCGCGCCGCTGCTGGGCGAGCACAGCATCGAAGGATTGCCGGTCGAGGTCGTGGAGCTCAGCGGAGAGGCCGGCGACGTGGTGATCGGACATCCGTGGCTGCTCCATCGCGGCGCGCCCAACCGAGGCGAGCGCCCGCGCTTCATGCGCGTGCAGCGCGTGCGGCTCGCAGTGACCTGAGCCGCGGCTGCTAAAGTGCGGCCCGTGCCCGCCGCCTTCGCCGACCGCTTCGTCCAGTCAGCGCGCCGGCTCGGCCACCCGCTCTGCGTGGGCATCGATCCGCACCTCGGGTTGATCCCGACGGCGTTCAGGGCGGGCGCGATGGCGCCCGGTGCGCCCGACACGGCGGCCGCGGTGGAGCTCTGGTGTATCGCCCTGCTCGATCGCGTCGCCGGTCGCGTCGCCGCGGTGAAGCCGCAGAGCGCCTTCTTCGAGGCGCTCGGGCCGGCGGGCGCCGCCGTGCTCGCGCGGGTGATCCACGAGGCGCGCGCGCGGAATCTGCTGGTGTTGCTCGACGCCAAGCGCGGCGACGTAGGCTCCACCGCCGAGGCCTACGCCGCCGCCTACCTGGAGCCGGGCGCGCCGCTCGCCAGCGACGCGATCACGCTCAACGCCTACCTCGGCCTCGACTCGCTCGAGCCCTTCTGTGCCGCGGCCGTGCGCAGCGGCGCCGGGCTCTTCGTGGTGCTGCGCTCGAGCAACCCGGGCGCGCGCGACTTCCAGGATTTGCGGGTCGGCGAGCGTCCGCTCTACGAGCGCGTGGCCGAGGCACTGGCGCCGGGACTGTCGAGGCTGCGGGCACCCGAGACGGATTGGTCGGGCCTCGGGGTGGTGGTGGGCGCGACCTGGCCCGAGGAGAGCCGGCGCGTGCGCGAGATCCTGCCGCGCAGCCTTTTCCTGGTGCCGGGCTACGGCGCGCAGGGCGGCAGTGCAAAGGACGCGCTGGCCGGCTTCGTGCCCGGGCCGGACGGCCGCCTCGAGGGCGGCCTGGTCGCCTCATCGCGTGGCATCGGCTTCCCGGCCGAGGGCCGGGACGGCGACGCCGCGAGCTGGGAGCGCGCCGTGGACCGCGCCCTCGCCGCCGCCATCGCCGAGCTCACCAGCGCCGTTCGGTAAGAAAGCGGACGTTCCTTTTCCGTCACTTGTGTCACAAGTGACGGAAAAGGAACGTCCCCTTCGTGACGGCTAGCGATACGTCTTGCGGACGCCCTTGCTCTTGCGCAGGCGGACGCGCTCGTGCTTCTTCTTCAGCTTCGCGCGATGGCGCGCGGTCTTCTTGCGATTGCGGTGCGGAAGCGTCGTCACCTTGCGCATGGGGCTCCCCGGAGTCGAACGGCGCGGCAAGCTAGGCAAAGCCGCCGGGGAAATCTACCTTGGTCCGCCGGAGTGACCCGATGCAGACCCCCCTCGATCGCATGGCGGACTTCGACCTCACGGAGGAGCAGCGCGAGGTGCGCCGCAGCGTACGCGAGTTCGCCGAGAAGGAGATCCTCCCTCACGTCGAGCGCCACGAGCGTGAGTCGCGCTATCCGCTCGAGCTGATCGCGAAGCTCCCGGCGCTCGGCCTGATGGGCCCGCTGATCCCCGAGCGCTACGGCGGCTCGTACTCCGACGTGCTCACCTACGGCGTCATCTGCGAGGAGCTGGCGCGCATCGACTGGGTGATCGCGTCGGTGGTGTCGGTCGCGAACTCGCTGGTCGGCAGCTCGATCCTGCGCTTCGGCACGGAGGCGCAGAAGGACCGCTGGCTGCCGCGCATCGCGGACGGCTCCTGCCTCACCTCCGCCTGCCTCACCGAGCCGGGCGGCGGCACCGACCTGCCGAACATGCAGACCACGGCCAAGCGCGTCGCCGGCGGCTATCAGCTCGACGGCACCAAGGTGTTCATCTCGCACGCGGCGCACGCGGGCCTGTTCTTCGTCGTCGCCACGCAGGACCGCGCGCTGAAGCACAAGGGCGTCACCGCCTTCCTGGTGGATCCGAAGACGCCCGGCATCACGATCGGCGAGTTCCCGATGCGTACGCTCAAGCGCGACAACCTGGCCGAGGTGCACTTCGACGGCGCCGTCGTCCCCGACGAAGGCCTGCTCGGCGAGCCGGGCGGCGGCTTCCCCGTGCTGGGCTCCGCGCTCGACATGGGCCGCTTCTCGGTGGCCGCGCGCTGCATCGGTCAGGCGCAGCGCTGCATCGATCTCGCCGTCCCCTATGCGATGGAGCGCCAGGCCTTCGGCCAGAAGATCGGCGAGTTCCAGCTGATCCAGCAGAAGATCGCCGACATGACCTGCCGCACGCAGGCCGCGCGTGGCATCGTCTACCAGCTCGGGCGCATGAAGGACCAGGGCGTCCCGCGCGCCTCGATGGAGAGTTCGATGGCGAAGCTGATGGCGAGCCAGGCGGCCGTCGCGAATGCGCTCGACGCCATGCAGATCCACGGCGGCTACGGGCTCTCGGAGGAGTACGAGGTCGGGCGCCTGCTGCTCGAGGCGAAGTCGCTCGAGTCGGGCGAGGGCACCAGCGAGCTACACACGAAGATGATCGCCGAGTTCATGCTCGGGCTGAGGAAGCAGTGATGGACGAGCGGCGCCGCCAGCTCCTCGAGCTGATCCTCGCGGTCTCGTTCGAACGCCGGCCGGTGGAGCTCACGAGCGGGAAGCAGAGCGATTTCTACCTCGACCTGCGCCAGACCCTGATGCGCCCGCTCGGGCAGAAGCTCGCGGGCGAGCTGCTGCTCGGGCGCTTGATGGTCGGAACCTGGGTCGACTCGGTCGGCGGGATGGCGGTCGGGGCCGTGCCGCTCGTCTCCGCCGTGCTCTCCGCCGCCGCGCACCACGACCCGGGCACGAAGCTGCTCGGCTTCTTCGTG
>Ga0247727_10010304_pt1 | contig 16599 bp, 10 predicted proteins | sample WisWelCaveWW1625_FD_202498 | JGI IMG/M metagenome (GOLD analysis project Ga0247727, IMG submission 202498) | Biofilm microbial communities from Wishing Well Cave, Virginia, United States - WW16-25 | ecosystem: Environmental > Aquatic > Deep subsurface > Groundwater > Cave microbial mat | place... | reverse complement strand
ACTGGAGTGAAATTCACCACGAGCTTATCTTTAAGCAGAATCGCCAACGACAGCGGCCGCAGGCGTTTCTTGATGATCGTGAATCTTGACAAATCGGGCATCGTCGCAACCGTTAGAATCATTCCAAATTTCTTTCGCGCACGCGCGCCGTCGAAATTTTGCGGGTCGAATCAATGACCGCCGGCGTGGCGAGATAAAAAACCGAAACGCGCATCGAAGCTTCCAGCGCTTGCCAAACTTGCACGATCAGCTCCTGCGACAACGGGTTGAGCGAAACCTTGATTTGCCCGGCCGTTCCTTCCAGGCCGCCGGTTAAATCCGCGCCTTGCAGCAGGGGGTGATCGTACATGATTTGCATCGCGCGCCCGAGAATTCTCGATTTAATCGTTTCATCGGTTCCATACGCCGTGATCATATAACACAGATCCAGTGTCAGCGGCGGCGGCTGAAAGTCGTTTAAATTCGGCGCGCGGAACGGCTGATTTTTGAGATCGGGGTTTTCCAAAACTTTATATAAAAAAATCGACAGCAGCTTGTTACGGGTTTGGCTGTCCTCTTCGATCTTTTTGGGTGAGTCCAGCGTCACGGCAATTTCATTGTTGCCAAAAGTTTCATTCAGCCCGTCCTGCAAAATTTTTTTCAGCGTTTCACCGACGTCGGCGATGCTGGTGTGAGTGGCCACGGTTTCGTCTCTTGATTTTTTTGTTGCAACTCTGCTTATCGGCTAAATCTGATGTAATAAGGCAGGATGGAAGCATCGGCATTGTGCGTATAGCCGGCCCCCACCCATTGCATTTGGTCAGAACCCGACCGGCGCGCGGTATGGTAATGTCCGTAATTATTTTGGCTCATACTGCTAAGGCGCGGGTAGTACACCACAAAGTCGCCCCACACTCCCACGCCACTGCTGGCATTGTATGGCCCCCCTCCGAAGCCAACGATCAAGCCTAACTCGCCCTGAGCATTCGTCTCAAAATAGGGATAAGCAAAGGCGAAACCCGGGTTCCAGATCTGCATTTGATTGACGAGTGTAAACGTGTTGGTGTTGATCTCGACAATTTGCACGTGGGGTTGAGGGAAACCGCCGCCGCTCGAGGCGTTCCATGCAAAGAAGGCGCTGTTACCGCGTATCGCTGCCGCACGAACGTAAGTCTTCCAGTAAGCGTCTTGTAACCAATCGGTGCCGTTGGCGGCGATAGAGGTAATATTATTATTAGGCCATGAATTGATGGGCACGTCGCGCCAACTATAAAAGCCATCGGCATCCATCATACTATATACTTTCATGGTGCTGTTATTTTCGTGACCTGCCCAATACACGCCGTTACGGCCATTTTGAGTAACGTGTGACCAATAAGCATCCGTACTTCCGGTGAATTGAAAATTCACCGTGCCCATTGCCTGTAGCTCATTCAGAGGGACGCGGATCACATAGCGATTAGCTCCGCCGCCAACACTGCTGGTCCAATACAGGAAGGTGCTTCCGAAGCTCATATCATTGTAATCCAACGCTCCACTTCCAGCAAAAACGGTGTTGATGAAATCCCAATAGGTCCAGGCCGTGCCATTGCTGTTGCGCACCCCGTTCGTGGTCTGTACCGCGATGCGGATGGCATTCACGGAAGCACTGGAATTGTACTGGAGCAGCCAGACAAACAAATCGTACTTGGGCACATACTGCACGACCTGGTCGCAACAAAAACCGCCGTAGTTTTCGGGAAAAATCGTGGTGGGATTCACGCTGGTGAAGTTCTGGCCTCCATCTTCCGAAAGCGACATCCAAAAGTTGCCCGTGGTCATCACGGTTTGACCGTTTTCAGCCACGCTGGGCTCAGGATTAAAAAGGTGAGCCGATGGCGTGGCATCGTCGATTTCATCGTACTCCCTGAAAAACAAAGGCGCCTGCGCATTTCCATCGCCAGTGGTGTCTGCCGGATTGCGTTCCTTGATTTTGTTTTCCGGGCTATTCGGTTGCAACCTTCCTCTTTCCGGTCCTTTCGGCACGACATAAGGCGTATCAACATTAAGTGGGCGCGTCAGATCAGGTTTAACGGCTGGAAAATTTCCGCCTTCGGCTTTCTTGGGCTCGATCTTTTCTCTCTTAAGCGCTGTGGTATCCTTGCCAGGCTTACTCGGGCATCCGGTTACCAAAAGCGCTATTGCGATGATTAGCGCGAGAATCGCAGCGAATTTAAAGATTTTCATAATTCTCTCCAGGATAAGAAATCTAAAGTTATAAAATTTAAACCCGCATATCAAAAAATTAATACAGCCGTAGCCATTTGACTCTTAACAAACTATTTTAAAATCAATGCTCCGGGCACAACCAACGCCGCATTGATCACATGATTCTCAAAATCCAGCCAGACCGGCCATTTCTCGTTGTCGCGGCAATCAAAACCGCGGCACGGTACGGGACGATGCTCGCGTTCGGTGCAGGCGCAAACTTCGCGATCGAGATGAACGCAATAACCATCTTCGCCGTGCGCAATCATATACGGCTGGCCAAAATCCCAATGGATAATATTTTCTTCCACGTCCTGCTGGGATAAGGCGAAGGGAAATTTGCAACACATCGCCCGGCAAGCGTGCAGACGATTTTCGCAATCGACGTCGGCGGTGTGGGTGAAAGCATATTTATCGGATTCCGGATCCTGATACCGCAGCCCCAAACCGCTGTCTTTGAATTGTTCCACCAAACGCGCGGCAATTCGCTTTTTGCGCTCGTCCAGCTCTTCCAACGAAATCAAGCCTTTTTCGACCAGCAGCTCAACGAGCGCGTAAAGAAAAGACGAATTTTCTAAAATCTTGCTGGTATTGGCGTTCAGGCGTTTGTGGCAATAACGCAACCCCTTCGCCGTTTCTTTCCACAAATGCTCGCCGTCCTTTTGGTCGGTGCGCGGCGCGGTCCCGGCAGTTTTTGGATGAACGCCGTTTTTTGCTTCCGGCCCGGTGAGGATTTTTAGCTGAACCGGTTTTGTCATTCTTGCAGCCATTGTTTCCATAACACCTCTAGATGAAGTTTTTATAAGCGCCGAAATCTTCTTTCACCGAAAGCTTGCCCATTTTTTGAAACTCGCGTTTCGTCGCGAGAATCAGATGTTTCATGTTCACCACGCCGCCGTCGCTGGCCGCAAAGAAAGCCGCGGCCAGCGCGGTGTTGCGAATGTTGCCGCCGGTCAGCTCAAATTGCCGCGCCATGAATGGCAGATCGGTATCCGGCGCGCGCGGCGTGGCCTCCGGCCAAATGCCCTGCCAGATGCGGAGGCGATATTCTTCGTTCGGAAACGGAAACTCAATGATAAAGCGGATGCGCCGCGTAAATGCTTCATCGATATTCTGCCGCAGGTTGGTGGCGAGGATCGTGATGCCGGTGTATTCCTCCATCTTTTGCAGCAAATACGCGATTTCGATGTTGGCATAGCGATCATGCGCGTCTTTGACCTCCGAGCGTTTGCCGAGCAGCGCGTCGGCTTCGTCAAAAAACAAGATCGCATTGCTGCGCTCGGCTTCGGTGAAAACCCGGTTCAAATTTTTCTCGGTCTCGCCGATATATTTGCTGACCACTGCGGCCAGATCGATTTTGTAAAGATCGAGCGCCAACTCGCTGGCGACGACTTCGGCCGCCATGGTTTTGCCGGTGCCGCTCGGGCCGGCAAACAGCGCCGTCAGCCCCTGCCCCAGCGAAAGCTTGTTGGCAAATCCCCACGCGCCCATGACGGTCTGGCGATGCTTCACCTGATTGGCCAACTCGCGCAATTGCCGCATTTGATCTTCGGGCAAAACGATATCGGGCCATACAAATTTCGGCGAAATTTTTCGCGTTAAGGCGGTGAGCTTGGGCTGCGACAAAAAACGGCTGCTGGCCAGCAGCGCCGCAAATTCCAATTGCGCATGATCCGGATCGTGCACGGCCGCGTCAAGCTTGGCCCGTTGCACGGCGCGCGATATTTGTCCGCCGGTCAGATCAAAACGCGCCGCGAGATCATCGAGCCGCGGCCGCTCCGCTTCGGGCAGAGCGCCGTTCAGATGCATTTGCCACAGCGTTTTCTGTCCGTCATAATCTAACGCCGGGACTTCCACGGCATAAATCGTCGCGACCTCGAGCAACTCCGCCGGCAACGGTTGGGTGCTGCCGATGAAAGTGAGCCAGCCCAGCTCGCGGGTCTCCTCGAGCAAAGCGAGAAGCGGAGAAAATTTCTCGGCCTCCGGCGTTTCATTATTTTCACCGCAATCAAAATAGACGGCGCACGGTTGCAGCAAGCCTTCGCGCAAAATTAGCCGCGCTTTCTCCCTGAAATTATCGGCGGTGCGCCAAAGGGTGTTGACTTCCACCCAAGCCAGAGGAACGCCCAAATCGCCACATAACGCGCGAGCCAGCGTCTTTTTGCCAAGCCCGGAACGCCCGCTGAAATAAAAAATCGGCGCGGCTGGCGTGTTCGCATTGATTTTTTGCGCGAGCAATTTGCGCAAGCGCACTTGCAGTTCGGCGGGAACAATGACACGCTCCCACGCCACCGGCGCCAGAAACCGTAAATTTGTCGCCACCCGATAATCTGCGGCGTTATTGCCGAGCAGGTATTGCACGAGGCGCGGATCGGTGCGCAGAAAATGCTGCGCCGCCGAAGCGCCGAGATCGCTCTCCACGTATTCCAGTAGCGCAAAATGCCGCAGCGGCGAAGCCGGCGCAAAATAGCGCAGCCGGCGCATTCGCGCTTCCAGTGCCGGCGCCAGCAGGCTGAGAATCAAATCGACGCTGGGAAATTTTTTGGCGACGTCGTTCTGCAGATAAGCATAAAGCTTTTCATAACGCGCGTCGATTTGCGGCGCCAGGCCGATCAACAACACCTGCTGCTCGAACTCGCTGAGCTGAAACCGCTGCGTTAAATGCGCGAACGGCAGCACGACATTTTGCGCCAACGCCTCTTTGACCTTCAGGCTGATCACGCGGCGCAGCTCCTGGGCTTGCGCCAGCAGTTGCTCGCTTAATTTCTTCCCCTCGTCGCCGCTCGTCTCTTCCGGCTCGAATATCCCGGCCGCGAGCAGCGCGTCAATTTCCTCGTCGGCGATGAAAAAATCGCGAAAATTTTTGAGGCGGTCGTAAAAATCCACGCGGCGCAAACGCAGGACGTGCGCGGCGATCACGCGATTGAGCCACCGCAGCTCATCGGCCAAATGGGCGAAACCGTCGTTATATGCCGGCGAGGCCTTGAGCGCCGGCCGTTTGGACAACGGCAACGGTTTTATTGCGCCGTTTTCCAGATCTTCCTTTATATCTTCTTTTTTGCGCAACCAATTCGGCATATCGGCAACCCGGCAATCCTCGAACTTGTCATGTCCGGAAATTTTATTTGGTTTTCCGCAATTGTCGCAAAATTTTTTCTATGCCGGCGAGATCCGCGGTGGCAATTTTTTTCGCCGCCAGTTGATAAACGTGCCGCTTTTTTTCAATCACCCTTTCGGCGAGAAGGAACGCCAGCGCTTTTTCCACCACCTCGCGTTCCTCGCCGACCCACCATTTGGCAATCCCTTGCGCGCTGTCCTTGGCCGACGGATGGTCGCGCAGATAATGCAAAATCGCAATAGCCACGCGATAGGCGTCCTGTTTTTCTCTTACTGGTTTCAATATGCAAGCACGTTGAAAAACTAAATCAAAGACAGCAAATTTTTCCAGTATGATTCCACGCTTGACTTGCAGGGCGTATATTGCTAAACGGGATTGGTTCAGGCAACAATCAAGCCGAATTTTGCGAGCCGGCGTCTTCGATATAACCGATTGAAATTGTTGGAAAATATTTTTGGGCAATGAGCTCACGTTATAAAGCCTTTGGGGCAGTGAAACCTCAGCCTAATTATAGAAATCACTTTTTAAAACGCTTTATTGATGGGGTGTGCAGGCATCGGGGTGGGGTATTGCGGCTCCATACTTCAATCACACAACGAGTTCTTTCTACGAGAAAAAATTCACGCCTGAAAATGGCCGGCGACGATAGCGTTTTTCCTGAGCAGCGCGCGAATATGTTTGCGGTCCGTTCCGGCCAATCGTGCCGCCGCGCTGATGTTGCCATGAGTATGAGTCAAAAGGTTGGACAAGTATTCACGTTCAAATTGGGCAATCGCCTCTCGCCGCGCTTCGGCAAGATCTCGAATCGTTTCTTTCTTGGGGTTGAAAAGATGATGAGCTTCGCTTTGGTCATCCGGCGGGGCCTCGGTCAGCCATTGTTGGACTTTATTCTCCAATTCACGCACGTTTCCCGGCCAATCGTATTCCATCCAGCAGCGCAACGTATCGTCAGGAATTCGCGTCGCCGGGCGTAGATTGCGCTCGTGTTGCTGCAGAAAAGCGTACGCCAGCGCCGGAATATCGGCTTTTCGCGTGCGCAAAGGCGGGATAAGAAGAGGCAGAACATTCAAGCGGTAATACAAATCTTCGCGAAAATTCTTTTTTGCCAAAGCTTGCGCGAGGTCAACGTTGGTTGCAGCCAGGACCCGCACATTCACCGAAACATATTTTGACTGGCCAAGCGGTTTATATTGGCGCTCTTGCAGAAAGCGCAAAAATTTCGCCTGCACGCCGAGCGGCAAAGCTTCGACCTCGTCCAAAAACAACGTCCCGCCATCCGCTTCTTGAATGAGGCCTTTGGAGCACGTGTTGGCGTCCGTGTAGGCACCACGCACGTGCCCAAACAACTCATTTTCAACCAGGTGATCCGGCATCGCGCCACAATCGACGGTGATAAACGGCTGTCCGGCGCGCGGGCCGAGGTAGTGAATGGCTCGCGCGAATAATTCTTTGCCCGTGCCGGTTTCGCCCGTGATCAGGACGGTCGAGGTGTAGGCGGCAAATTTGGGCAATTGTTGAATGATTTCCCGCATGGGCTTGCTGCGGGCGATAATTTGGCTGCGGTTCATTTGCTGGCGCAGCCGTTCTTGGATCATTTGCAGGTGATCACAATGCGACAGATGTGCGAGGAGGCGTTCCATCAAATACCGGCTTTGCTCGTCATTTTCAGGCCTCGCGAGGATATCATCAACGTCAAGTGTTGTCCAGTCTTGCATCGAACCCGCTCTTGGGGTTGGCGCCAGGACGATAATGATAATCTCAGGGTAGTGGTAATTCAGGCGGGCAAAGAAACGTTTCGCGACCTGACCGGTGAACGCCAGGTCAATAATGAGCATGTCAGGCGGCGTGCAATCTTCACCGCCGGGATTAAAAACGATTTCAGTCGAGGATAGAATTTTGCAACAGACATTTTCCGGTAAAGCCGTAACAATGCCCTGAGTTAAACCGTCATTCTTGGCAATAATAGAAATACGGCGCATAATCGAACCCCTTTCGTTCTTCTGGTTACAATAAACTCACAACTTCCAGCGACCGGTCATAAGCAGAACCCCAAAGCTGAATGGTCGCCGGTTGTTGCTAGCGACGAAATGATTCCAACCTTTTTTGAGCTGACGAAACTTTTACGATGGTTCAACGCCTAATGCTTTCAGAAAGTTTCCATATTTAAAAGACACTTTTTTTCTTTTAAATGTCTCACGATTCTTTGATATTCTGAAAAAAAATTTCAATAAGGCAGCACGATCTTCTCCCGCCGCACGCTCGTATCCGGCGCCGCAAACAAGGCGCGGACGTTTTCGAGGCGGATGTGGGGATACAACTCGATTCTAATTTGGCGGAGTTGAGGTTTAGCGCCGGCAATCAAATACGTCTCGCGAATTTTCGCCACATGCTGCCAGAGGCGCTGCCGGTCGCGCCAGAATGCGTAGCCAGTGAGCAGAAAAGTATTTGCATTGGGCGCGATGTCCTCCAGAAAAAAATACGCCGGCTTGCCGCGCGCCAGGCCGTGTAGGATGTTTTGAAATATTTTCGGATCACTCCAGGTGAAAGAATCGCCGGATAAATGCTGCAACACGAGCTGCAGCTCCGCGCCGGCGATCCCGTTGAAGTCGGGTTGAAAAATCGCCGGCAAGCTCAACGTGCCGTAACGATGGACGGCGGCGTTCGCAATCTCGGCGCGGCTGCCAGGGCCGCCTAATACATATTTCGGCGCCGAGACGAGGCCTAGTTCTTTGGCACTGCTGTTGAGCCACACGGCACGAACGGCGCATTGATTGGATCCGGCCGGAATCGCCTCCAAACGAAAACGTAAACGTGCGGGAGGAATTTGCTCCATCGCCGGCAATATCGCCTCAACGTTCAGGCGCGTCGCCGCGCTGTCGGAAATCGCCAGATCATAGTTTTGAAAATTTTCAGCGAGAAGTTGGCGCAACGCTTCCGGCGCCGTGCGGGCGCTCACCAGCAGCTCGCGTTTTGCCGCCGGCGCGGATTGCGGCTTCGCCCACAACCGCAGTGAATCTTTCAGCGCCTGCACGCGATCTGTTTTGTCGGCAAGCTCAAAAAAATTGGCGGTGAGATGCTTCTGAATATCCACCGCAATTTCGAGCGGCTGCACCGGCGAGTCCATGACAAGACGAATGAGGTAATTGTAGTTGCGTCCTTCCCAGCTCATCGACTGAATAGGCAACGTCGTTTTGAATTTCGTGCGCAGCCGCGTGAGAATATTTTCTTGATCGCTCTGGCCCTCATAGCGCAGCTTGATGTGCCCCGGAAACAAAAAATCCTGCATAAAACTTTCCGCCCCGATTTCGTAGGCCCAATAAAAACGCTCGATAAACTCCACAATCTCGCCGTCGATTGGCTGCAACTGTTGGCGCTCCGTGAGCAAAAGCCGGCGCACTTCAACAATGCGGCGCGGCATTTGGCGGCTCACCAGCAGCGCCAGACGATGCGGCGAACCGGCTTTCCGCAGCCATACTTCCTCATACTCGCCTTTGCCGAACACTGTATCGACCGCAAACGTCTCGAGGCGGAAACGCTCCTGCCATTGCGAAAAAGCGGCGTGCAGGTAATCCGTCGCAAAGGCGGCTTTGTCTTTCTGGCTTGCTTTTTTGAGCAAATCCTGAACACTCGCAACCTTGTCCTCAAGATGATCAAAGCCATGAGACAAGAGGCAAGCGAATAAAATTTTCGGCAGTAATCGATTCACTTTTCCGTTTTCTTTGGAGTCGACTGACCATGTAAAATTGGACTTGACTTAAAATCAAATAAGAGCTATATTAAAAAAAATTGCCAAGGGAGCATGCTTTGAGAAAAGCGACGGTCAAAGACAAATATGGCAACGAGATTTATATAACCAAATGAAACCCGAGAAGATCACTTTTTCATACGATTCGGAAGCGGACATTTTATACGTTGCTTTTGGCGCCAGCCGCCCCGGCATTGGTCTTTTGATCAATGACAGTCTGTTGCTGCGCGTTAACCAGCAGATGAAAGCTCTCGTTGGATTATCGGTTTTTGATTATCAACAAACAGCGAAAAAAAGCCGCCTTGAACTCTACGGCTTAAGAGAACTTAATGCCGAGGCGCAAAACCTTGCCCTTTCTCTGCTGCAAACAGCGCCGCTAAATCGTTTCCTGCAGCTTATGCAAAATGGCCGCAACAAACTTTACGTCAAGCCAACGCTTCACAATCTCAGCATCGAAACGTTGCTGATGGCAGCGTAACTGCTTTGCCTTGCCCTCTGCGCTTTGCTCTATTCAACCAGCACCATTTTCCGCGTCTGCACAAAAATTTGTCCTGAGCCTGCCGCGGGTCCTGAGCTTGTCGAAGGACCGACGCGCAGCCGCACGAAATACACACCGCTCACCGCGGCTTTGCCGGAGTTATTGCGGCCATCCCAAATCGCCGCGTGATAGCCGGCGTTTTTTAACTCGTTGTTGATGAGCGTCGCGACTTCCTGCCCGAAAAGATTGTACACTTTCAACGTCACTCTTTCCTCTCGCGGCAAGCCGTAGCGAATCGTCGTCACCGGATTAAAAGGATTCGGAAAATTTTGCGACAATTCGAAATTCGAGGGAATGGCCGACACTGTCGCGATCTGTTTGTCGATGAAGTCACGCTTGCCGATCACGAGCTTCAAGCGCTTGCCATGACCTGCCACTGCTACTGCAAACTGCCGCTGCTCCCGAAGATTCTGCGAGATTTTCAACACGTCGTCCATCAGCCAAATTTCAAACTCCGGCGGCACACTGTCGAGTCCGTCAAAACTTAATTGCACCACATCGCGAATATTGGTTTTGACTTCGAAGGTCCAAAGTCCGCCGTCCGAGGTCCAAGGTCGAATGTCGGTGCAATAATTCTCGCTGGCGATTTTCCCTACGGGCGCAGCCCATTCCGGATGCGGGAAATAAACCGAAACATACTCGCCAATCATCGGCGGCTCGGGGCGGTCCAGCTCATCGTGTGTGTTGGAAGCGTTTGCAGACACCGCAGCGATGTTGTCGATATCGCGGGCTTGCTGGCATTGGGCGAGAATGCGAATGAACCACGAAGTTTGTAGTTGCCCCTTCAGGGGCTTATTGTTTTGCATTTGATGGTGCGTGAAGGCACTACTACGAAACGCATTTGTCGACGAAGACAAATCGGGATCGACAAACAACGTATCTATTGATGCCAGGCTGTTAAAAATCGCATAGCCTTGAAACGGCTGGATCTCAATAATATTTTCAGTGGCTGGATTGTTCCAACTGCCGGTGTACGAGCGCAACACCGGCGGCTGACCTGTGCTTTTCAAGTTCAGGTTCGACAAAGGAATCGCGAAGTTGAAGGGATTTCCGATGAGATTCCATTTGGGGTGCAACGCCACAGCAAATGGCTTCGAGGTGAGATTGGATTTTCCCGCGCCCGTACTGATTCGCTTGCCGGCGTCTTTAACAATCAACCAAAAACCTTTTCCCGGCGACATCTCGGCAGTATTGGGAAATTCAATCTTTCTTTGATCTTCGCCGATGCCATAAAAACGCCATTGGGTGTTATTATAAGGCCCCAAGTCATCTTCCAAAACAGCGCGCGGATTTTTGTTGTCCAAATCCAAAGGCGCGGAAATAAGACGATAAGCGGTTTGTTCGGAACCGCTCGGTTGCGTATTTTCATTGACAAGCCCAGGTTGCAAAACATTGACTTGAACCGCGAAAACGCCGGTATCCGGTTTGCGCGTGATCAGCCCATCCTGATCCGTTGCGGTGAAGAAATACTCCACACCACGGCCTGTGACTTCGCCGCCCGGAACCGTTTCACTGTAAATGTTATTGTTCTTCTGCATGACAAGGGCGATAAAGCTCGCTTCGCCGCCTTTTCGATAGCTCAACCTGGCATTGTCGAGACCAAGATCGTCAAGGATCTCGGCAGCAATTGAAATACGCTGTCCGGCGTCCTGAACGAAAATCGGCGTGTGCGTCACAACGGGAAACTCATTCGGTGCGGCGCCGCTGCCGGTTAGAAAAATACTCGCGTTGCCGCCGTCGCTACCCACTTCAAGGAAAACGTTCGCGCCGCCGGTCCGTGTCGGCGTGAAGGTGACCACTAGATTTCGATTTTGCCGCGGCAATAACGAAAAGGGCATCGTAACGAGGCGAAATTGCGCCGCATCGCTGCCGGTCAATTTCATCGCGCTCACATTCAAACTCGTCGCACTGCTGTTGGTGAGCGTAATCGAATCGGCTTTGGTTTGTCCAAGGCCGACTTTGCGAAAATCAAGCAGAAATTTCGACAGCGTCAGCGCCGGGCCAACGGCATAGAGTTTATTGTCGTGGGAACCGGCGTAGATGGTTCCATCTTCTCCGATCGCCGGCGAGGATTGCACCACATTACCGGTGGCAAAGGACCATCGCAGCCCGCCCTGCGGCGTGATCGCATAAAGATTTTTATCCGACGAACCGACATAAATATTTCCATCAATGTCAATGGTGGGCGACGAACGAATCGCCGCACCCGTCGTGAAGGACCACTTAAGCTCACCATTGCGGTTGAGCGCATAAAGCTTGCCATCGTCAGAGCCGATATAAATGGTTCCATCCGTGGCAATGGCGGGCGACGAGTACACGGCTTTACCGGTCGCAAACGTCCAGCGAAGTTGACCATTCGCATTAATGGCATAAAGTCGGCCGTCGAGCGAGCCGGCATAAATGGTGCTGTCCGCGCCGATGGCCGGAGAGGAATGAACGCCGCCGGCATTGAATGACCATTTGAGCGTGCCGTTCTCATTGAGCGCGTAAAGATTCCCTTCGCTCGATCCCACATAAATAGTCCCATCGACGCCGATCGCGGGCGAGGAATAAACTTTGCCGGCCGTAAAAAACCATTTGACTTGTCCATTGGTGTCAAGCGCATAAAGCCGGCCATCGAGAGCGCCCACATAAATGTCGCCGTCCGCATCAATCGCCGGTGATGACCAAATTTTGTCGACAGCGGCAAAGGCCCATTTGAGCTGGCCCGATGAACTAATCGCATAAATTTTATTGTCGAGTGAGCCGGCAAAAATGGTCCCATCCTGGCCGAGAGCTGGCGATGAAATAATGGAATCGCCAGTGGTGAAGGCCCATTTGAGTTTTCCGTCCGCGCCAACGGCGTACAGTTTGTTATCCGTCGCGCCCGCGTAAATCGTGCCATCCGCGGCGAGAGCGGGGGAGGATTGGACAGCGCCGGTTGTTACAAATGACCATTTCAATAACGCTTGCGCTGAACCGCGCTGCGGACTTCTGCCGGTGTGTTGCACGTCATGTCGAAACATCGGCCACGCGGTGTTCGCCAGCGTGTTGAAAGGCGGCGGTATAAGCGTCGCGTTCGCTTCGTTGGAGTAATTGCTTTCATTCAGCGCCGAGTCGACCGCAGAGATGCGATAAAAGTAAGTCGAGCCGACGGCGACATTGAAATCATAGTACGTCGTCATGCCGGCAGCGACACTGTCGATGATCGTGTTAGCCGGAGCAGCGACACTGCGATAGATATAATATCGCAACAGGTCTGCTTCGGTGTTCGCCCTCCAGGAGAGCGCGACGCGGCGATTGACCACCTGTGTGACAAACGCGGCCGGCGCGGCGGGCGGAATAGTGGAATTGAGACTCCGAAAAATTCCGCCGCCATTCGAGCCGACAAAAAGCTGCTGGCGCGAGTTGATGGCCAGAACGCGAACATCCGTATTGATCAAACCTGTATTAATGACCGGCTTCCACGCGCCGCGATTGTCGGTGAAGCGAAAAACGCCGCGCGTCGTCCCGGCAAAAATCTCTCCGGCGACATTATTCACGAACGAAAGAACAAAATTATCCGTCAAACCGGTATTGATTGGCGTCCACGTGTCACCGTTATTCGTCGAACGGAAGGCTCCGCCACCGTTGGTTCCGGCAAAGAGTTGATCGGTCGAATTGACCATCACCGCTAAAATTCTGGTGTTGGTCAAACCGGTGTTGATTGGCGTCCAATTGGCGCCGTTATCGAGGGAGCGAAAAATGCCGCCCGCCGTCTCGGTCCCGACAAAGAGGTGGCCGCTGGAATTAATGGCAAGACGCGACATATCCAGATTGGTCAATCCTGTATTGATCGGCGTCCAATTCGCCCCATTGTCGCTCGAACGAAAAACACCGCCGCCAAAAGTCCCAACAAAGAGGATTCCAACCGCATTGATCTTGAGAGATCGAATAAAAATATTCGTTAAGCCGGTATTGAGTTCCACCCAAGTATTCCCATTATCGGTTGAGCGAAAAACGCCGCCATCCGTGCCGGCAAAAATGTGTTCGCTCGCATTGATGGCGAGAGCACGAACATTGATGTTAGTTAAGCCGGTACTGCTTCGCGTCCAAGTATTGCCGTTGTCGAAAGAGCGATAAACCCCGCCGATCGGCCCGGCAAAAATTTCGTCCCGCGTATTGATCACGATCGCGCCGAATTGCGAATTGATCATGCCCGTATTGGCCTCGATCCAGTTGCCGCCGTTATCCGTCGAACGAAAGACGCCGTTCTTCAAGGTGCCGGCGTAAATTTCTCCTCGGGAATTGACGGCGAGCGCATAAATATCCGACACGATCATGCCGTTGCTGCTCGGCGCCCAGGTGTCGCCATTGTCAGTTGAGCGCCAAACGCCGAAAATGCCGGCGAGCACATCGCCGTTAATATTGACCGCCAGCGACCAGACGCGTATCGCGGGCAAGCTGGTTTTGGTCCAGGTGTTGCCGTTGTCGGTGAAACGAAAAAGGCCGGTTTCCGTTCCAACAAAAATGTCGCCGCGCAAATTTGTCGTCACCGAACGGACGGTCAGATCCGTTAGGCCGTTGTTGATCGCCGTCCAGGTGTCGCCATTATCTGTCGAGCGAAAAACCCCGCCGCCAAAAGTTCCGGCAAAGATATTCCCGCTCGAGCTAATGGCAAGCGCCTGGACTCGCACGTTGGTCAAGCCGGTATTGGCTTGGGTCCATGTGTCGCCATTGTTTGTCGAGCGAAAAACCCCGGAAAATGCCCCAGCAAAAAGATGGCCGCTAGAATTAATTGCAAGCGAACCAACGCCAACGTTAGTCAAGCCGGACGGCGCCCAATTGTCGCCATTGTTTGTCGAGCGAAAAACGCCAGTGGTCCCCGCGAACAAATGCCCGCTCGCGTTGATGGCAAGCGCACCGACAAAGTTAGAAGTCAAGCCGGCATTGTTTTTTGTCCAGGTGGCGCCGTTGTCGGTCGAGCGGTAAATGCCGTTGAAAATGGTTCCAGCAAAAACATGCCCGGCCGAATTGACAGTCAGGCAGTTGATAATGCCGCCGAAGGGGCCGTTCGTCTGCTGCCAGAAATTTTGCGCAAAGAGCGAATCCGCAGCAGTAAGAATCAGCACGAAAAAAAGGACAATGAAAACACAAACTTTTTTCATGGATAAATCCCTCCTGCAATTTTGCGTCGTACGAAACTTTTTAATTTCATTCACATCAAACTTCAATCACGGAAAGTCCGGCGCCTCCGGCAGCGGCTTCGCAGCTGGGGGCTTCTCATTGCCCAGCAAAGCGAAGGCCGTGCCGCCGCCTATCGTCAATGCCGAGCCGATGAGAAACCAGGATCTGCGATAAATGGGCGTCTTAATCTTTTCCATCTTTTCCGTCAGCCGCATTTCCAATTGCCCTTCTGGAATCTCAATAATTTTCTCCGCATATCGATAGCCAACTTTTTGCAGCAGTAAGCGATGGCGGCCCGGCGCGAGATCGATCGCGCGCGGCGCCAAGCCTCTCGCGCTGCCATCCACGACAATACCCACGTCTTTAACATTATCGGCAATATCGATTCGCACACGGACGACACCGAGCTTCAACTCCACCTCCCACTCGGTGACTTCGTTCGATTTGACAACCAATGTTTTTTCCGCAGGGAAAAAACGCTCTTTGGTGATTTCCACGAAGTAGGTGTCCGGCTGGGCGTTCTCCGTGCGAAACGGGGTTTTGAGACTCAACAGCACGCCGTTGATGCGGAGGTTGGCGCTGTCCGGTTTTGTTTTGATCGACAACGTGCCCGGAATGGCGCGGACCTGCCTGAGGCGCAGGCGATAAGCGCGTTTGGCTTGAAAATTAATGACCTCGGTTTTCTCCGCCAGATAGTCTTTGGCGTTGATCGTGATGATTTGCCGGCCCGGCTTGAGGACGAGCCGCCATTCCGAAGAGCTGATTTGCCGTGTTTCAAGAATACTGCCGACGTTGCTGTCAAACGACAGCGCCGGCACTTCGGAAATGATCGTCAAGAACGATTGCGTGGAATCACGCACGACGCTCGTTAACTCTTCCAGACGGCCGATCGAGAACCGGCCAAATTTGTCCTGCGCCATCGTTGCGCCGGCAAACACGATACAAAACAGAATTATCGCGAAACAAGATTTCATGACGCTTTCCTCCGTAAAAAACATGTCACGTCTACGACGTTGCGATTATTATTTGATGGGCATTTTCTATAAACATGCCACGCCTACGGCGTATGGGGTTGCGACATCTTTTGCTAAGCGTTAACCACAACGCGGACGAGCCGCAACCAAAAAGATTAACAGGAGAAAACAGAGCAAACAGAGAAGGCAATGATTGGGAATTTCTCTTTAGCTTTTTATCTCTGTTTACTCTGTTTTCTCCGTGTTAAAAATCTTTTCTTTTATTGCACACATTTTACTTGTTAGAGATGACTGATAACTGCTCACTGACAACTGAATACTGCTCACTGCCCTACTCCACCACCTCAAAATCCCCCAACCCGATCACCGAGCCGTCTTTGAACGGCTGCGGCTGCCAGGCGCGCACATGAATGAGCGGGGCTTGCGGATTTTTAAAATCCATCATGATGAAAAGATAGCCCTCGTCGCTGTAGTTGCTGGAGTTCCAGCGCTGCTTGACTTGAATGCCATAAATGTCCGGATATTTGCTGTGGCGCGTCACCGTGGCGCTGTCAAAATTCACGCGCACAAAGGCGTTGACCGCAAAGACCGTGCGCAAGCGCCCGATATACTCGCGCTTGCTGAACTTGATGAATTGAATGACGCTGTCGCCGAGCGTGCTCCGTGACATGTAATCATCCTCGCCCTCTTTTTTTTGCAGCACGCGGCCGACGATGATCAACGCGTCGTCGCTGTAAGCGCGCTCGAGATAAGCAATGTCTTTGCGGCCGTGCGCCGTGCGAAACTCTTCCAGAAAACCGAGAATTTGCTGGCGCTTGGCGAGATCTTCAACCGGCAGGCCTTTTTCGAGAAT
>Ga0247727_10010303_pt1 | contig 16602 bp, 12 predicted proteins | sample WisWelCaveWW1625_FD_202498 | JGI IMG/M metagenome (GOLD analysis project Ga0247727, IMG submission 202498) | Biofilm microbial communities from Wishing Well Cave, Virginia, United States - WW16-25 | ecosystem: Environmental > Aquatic > Deep subsurface > Groundwater > Cave microbial mat | place... | reverse complement strand
CCAGATCAATCTCACCTGGCAGGACAATACGGTCAATGAGGCCGGTTTCAAAATCGAGCGCAAAAACGGTGCGACCGATGTTTACGTCGAGATTGCGCAGATCGGAAGAGACGTGACGAGTTACGCGGATACCAGCCTGGCCGCAAACAGCCAATATTTTTATCGCTTGTACGCCTACAACCCCACCAACATTTCCGGCTATTCGAATCAGGCCAATGCCACCACCGGCACCACGGACAGCCTGAAAACGCCGAATAAATTACGGGCAGTGTCAATTAGCAAATCGCAGATCACGCTCGCGTGGGCTGATAGCTCCTCCAATGAGACCGGCTTCATTATTGAACGGCGATATGGTTTCGTCCCCTACGCCGTGATTGCCGTCGTAGGCGCGAATGTGACCATTTACCAGGACAACAGCCTGGTTACGAATAGTCTGTATTTCTATCGGGTGCACGCTTTTAACGCGGCAGGCAATTCGGGTTATTCGAATGAAGCTTATGCGACAACCTGGTTTAAAGAGCCAAGCGAATTAACCGCGACCGCCGCGAGCCCCAGCCACATCAATCTCGTCTGGATGGATAATTCCGTCAACGAAACCAGTTTCCGGATCGAGCGCCGGACCGGCGCCGACAGCATTTATGCGCTCATTGGGATGGCCGCCCAAAATGCGACGAGTTTTTCAGATAGCGGCCTGAGCGCGAATACGACGTATTTCTATCGCGTGCGCGCGGTCAACGCCACCAACGTCTCCTTTTATTCCAACGAAGCCGGCGCCACAACTTTGTTGAGCACCGCGGTCAACACCGCGAATCGCGGCGCGAGTCCCGAGGAATTTTTCCTCGCGCAAAACTATCCGAATCCGTTTTCCGCCCGCGCCGCCGCCGGCAACCCCGCGACGACGATTTCTTACACGTTGCCGCAAGGCATGAGCGTCTCACTGAAGATTTTCAATCTTACCGGCCAGGAAGTTGCGACCCTCGCGTCCGGCTATCAGCCGCGCGGCGTTCATCGCGTGCGCTTCGAAGCGAAGGCCAGCTTGCCGACCGGCGTGTATTACGCGATTTTGAAAGCCGGCGAATTGAAGCTGGTGCGGCGGATGGCCTACGCGAAATAGTTTTGTCCGTGTTCAATAACTTGTAATCAGTGTGACCAAGCATTCCTCCGCTGTAAAAAAAGCAGGGCAGATCGTCTGATGATGATCTGCCCTTTTGTTTTTTGCCGCGGCGTGCGAAGCTTCAGCTTCGTGAGGCTAGAACACATGTCTCCGGTGAAATGCTAAACCTGATTATCGTGGCAAAATAATTCAAAAGTTTTTAAATCATTCTGCCGAACCATTATTCTGCCTTGGCCGGTTTTTCATTTCGCCCCCGGCCTTTCGCCCTCTTTTAAAAAATGCGGCACGCCTTTCATATCAAAATGCACCCGCTGCCCGAGAATGCGCCACGTCGTTTCGGAAACATAGCCAAGCCAGCCCATGCCGAGGGTTCCTGCGATAATCAGAATGCCGAGCGTCGTCATGAACTTGCGCCGCTTCGGATGGCGCTCCGGCGGGCGATCCAGCAGCGGCAACAACAGCAGCAGCGCCACGAACACGCCGTTGCCCAACACACCGAGCCAACCCGGCACATATTTCAAGCTTTGATAAATCGGCAGAAAATACCACTCCGGCTTGATGCCCGGCGGCGTCACCATCGGATTTGCCGGCTTGTCGAGCGGCATGTGTACCGTGAGTGCCGTAATCACCAGCGCGAGGAGAATACCGTAAGCCACGAGCAATTCTTTTTTGAAATGATCGGGAAAATAAGGTCTAGCCTGATTGGCAAGTTGTGGCGGCTCCGATTCGTCCGTACGATGCAGCGGTGAGATGTGATGGTAGCGAATCAAAAACATGTGCAGGCCGATAAGCGCGAAGAGCAGCATCGGCAGCAGCGCAATATGAATCGCAAAGAAACGGCTGAGCGTAATATCGGTGACATTCTCGCCGCCGCGCAAAAAGACGAGCAATAAATTTCCCACCAGCGGCACTTCCTTCGTGGAATCCGTGCCGACCGTCGTGCCCCAGAACGCCAGTTGATCCCACGGCAGCAGATAGCCCGTGAACGCGAAACCGAGCGTCACCAAAAACAGTCCGACGCCCACCATCCACGTCAGCTCGCGCGGCTTTTTGTACGCGCCGTAAAAAAACACGCGCACCAGATGCAACGCCACCACGGTGATGATGAAATTCGCGCCCCAGATATGCAACTGCCGGAAGAACCAGCCGAACGTAACTTTCTCACTGATAAACTTGATGCTCTCATACGCGGTTGCGGCGCCGGGTTTGTAATAAAACAAAAGGAGAACGCCCGTAAAAATTTGCAGCGCGAAAAGAATGAGCGCCGCAAAACCGAGCGTGTGCAACCAACTCACATGCCGCGGCTGCGGCTCGGCAAGCTGCTCGCGGGTGAATTTCGCGATGGACTCAATTGGCAAGCGCTCGGACAACCACGCGCGAAACGATGCTGGCATTGCACTCCCTGTGCTTGAGGTGATCATGAAAACCGGCGGCGCTTAACCTATGGCCTGCCGGTTCAAGCGCGCCGTTTTGGGGCCGTCAATTCTCTTATGGTTTCTGTAGAAAGTCCGGTATAACGCCTGATCTTTTCGACCGGCTCGCCACTTACCAACATTGATTTGGCAACCTTTGTCATTCCCTGTTTCACTCCCTGTTTCACTCCTTGTTGACGAAGTTGCCTTTTCTCTTTTTTAATCGCCTCGATCATCATGTTGACCTCCTTACGACCGTAATAAATTCGTTCAAAAGTTTTATACTCCGCTTCTTCAATTCTGCCGTGCCGCCAGAGTTGCTCGAACCAATTCATCAATAACGACACGGCTTGTTTGTTTCGAGATCTGGCGTGCAATTTCACCAGCTCGCGGCACAGCAAGTCAAAATCATAATGGACGTCGGCTAAAAACAACGTTGAAACGATATTTCCGATTTGCAACAGTTCTTTCTTGCTAAACGCATTTTCGATAATCGGCCAGTAAGAAAAGCGCAACGCCTGTTTGCCCAGTAGATCATCGCCGTCGATGAGCGTCGACAAATTTTGCGGCGCCGTCCAGCGTTTTTTCCCGTTATACAGCAAGATCGGAAAAACCGGCGGCAGTTTTTTCAGCCGCGCCCGGGAATCGCGCAGATGCCGGTAGAAATCCACAATGTAACCCAACATCTGTAACGCCACAAAGCGCTCGGAAGTTGCCTTGAACTCCAACAGAACGACGATGTAAAGATTGCGGCCGCGCACCTTGATTTTGTAGATCAAATCGCTGAACGTGCGTTTGTAGCGTTTGGAGACGAACGATTCTTTTAACAATTCGCACTTCGAAAAGTCCAAATCTTTCACCCATGGCTTGCGCACAAAGGTGACGACCAACTGGCGAAAAATTTCCAGGTTGGACAAGAGCTTTTGGTAACCGCGATCGTGAATATCTTTCATGCGTCCGGTTGCATCCGTTATTCAGCCGTCATTGGCGTTGGTTGGTCGCCAAGTTTTCAAAATATACTACAAAAAAGTGAAGAAAACAAATCTAACGCAGAACGATTTTGTCATCTGCAACTTTGATCGCGATCCGTTCCAACGGCTGCGGCGGCGGGCCGGCGATAACTTTGCCTTCGGCGTCATATTTCCCGCCGTGACAGGGGCAGAGGAAAACTTTTTCGCTCGCATTGAAAGCGACGACGCAGCCGAGATGCGAGCACACCGCGGAGAATGCCACCCACTCGCCACTGCGGCGCAACACGACGGCCGGTTTGCCGCCCAGCATTCCGGCCCGCGCGCCATCTTCGGGAATGGACGCGGCTGAAATCGGTTGCCCATTCGCTTCAGTAAAATCTCGGCCCGTAGCACCAAAATTTTTATTGGGAAAGAGAAACGCCAAAGCCGGCGCAAAGAACGCCAGCGCCGTGCCGCCAAAGAGCCCGCCCACGAATTTCTCAAACAGGTTTCGTCGAGTCATAAAATGTTCCGGTTTAAGCTTTTCGTTATCATATTACGATTAGTTCAAATTAATTACGATTAGTTTAAATTAAAAAACTTTTCTTCTTTGTCAACAAACTTTTTGGTGATTTGGTGATTTGACCTGTTACAGAAAACTCACCGATTGCTTGCTGCCCCTCTCCGCTCTTGCCCCGGATTGCAGGTATTAACCTTCTACAACAGAATGGCGCATCTGAAAATTTCAGATGCGGTAGCGATAACGCCAGGCCTGCTGCGGTTGGTGCAGGCAGGCCTCTTCGTTTAAACCAGATAACCTCAAACCATGGGCATTGTGATTCGCGAAGCCGCTTTGCCGGTCGATCGCGATATTTTGTTAGATATATTATTGCGCAACCGTGATTCCGGCGGCAATGCCCTGCGACAGGCAAGATTTGAGTGGTCGCTTTCGTGTAATCCCTATGGCCGGCCGCGCGCCTGGTTGGCGATTGATGGCAGCTCCGGTCGCGTCATCGGTTCGGTGAGCGCATTCCCACGCCGGGTGTTGATTAATGGCGTTGCGACCCTCGGTTGGAACGGCGGTGATACTTCGATTGATCAGGAATTTCGCACCCTCGGCGCCGCCCTCAAATTGCGCCGCGCCGTGAAAGAGTGCGTCGATCGCGGCGAAATGCCTTTTCTCTATTCCCATCCGGTTGATCGCATGCGCGTCGTGCTGGAAAAAGTCGGCCACGCCATCATCGGCCGGCTCGCCCGCCACGGATTGATTTTGCTCTTCGACCGCTTCGCTCATCAGGCGCTGGGTAAAAATTTTTTTTCCACGACTTTGGCAGGCGCGGCTAATCCTCTGCTGCAAGCATGGTCGTGGAAAGGGAGTTTTGGGGCTCGCCACGACGCCATGGTTCACGTGCAGGAACGCAATGTTTTTGGCGACGAATTTGATGCCTTGTTTTCCCGCGTCGCCAATAAGTATTCCGTCATCGCCGAGCGCAATGCGAAGTTTTTATCATGGCGTTTTTTGCAAAATCCTTTGCACGCAGATTTTAGCGTGTTTCGTCTCGAAGCCGGAGGCCGTTTGCGTGGCTATGCCGTCGTCGATATAAAAGGTGATGGCGCGCGCATTTTGGATTTCTGCGTTGAAGAACAGCGCCGCGATTTGCCGCTGTTGCTCGTCGGCATTATTCGTTGGCTGCGGCCCAAAGGTGTTTGCAGCGTGTCCGTGCGCGCCAATGATCATAATCCCGTGTTGTCGCTGCTCCGTTCGTTTGGGCCGACGTCACTTGATACGATTAACTCGGGAATTGCGCTGCACGTTTCCCCCGGCGAGGCAAGCCATATCATGCTCGATGAACGCAACTGGTTTATGACCCAAGCCGACCGCGACACGTAACACCGACCGCCGGTCTGATTAGCGCTTGAGAATTGAAAAGTTCTTAAATTTCCCGCGTCCTTTTTTTGAACGCGGATGGCACGGATCGGGCGGATTGGCACGGATAAAACAAAAAATAAAAAATCCGCGAGAATCCGCGCCATCCGCGTAATCCGTGTTCAAGAGCTTTTGCTTTAACTTTGTCATATTTACGTGACTTCAGTGTTTAGTTGGCCGGATCATCTGGTGTAGTTTATATAATGAAACCTTCCGCTGAAAAAATTCGCGTCGCCCACGTCTCGGCCTCTTTGCATTACGGCGGCAAAGAGAACGGCGTGGTTAATTTGGTCAATCGCCTCGATCCCGCAATTTTTGAAAATTATATTTTCACTTATGTGCGCGGCGGGGCGCTGGCGCGACGAGTCGATCCGACGCGGTGCCGCGTGGTGGAACTGGGCGATAAACTCGGCGGCGATTATCGGCTGTACTTTAAACTCGCGCGCGAATTTCGCCGTTATCGCATTCACATCGCGCACACCCATTCGTGGGCTACTGTAATGGAAGGCATCATCGGCGCGCGCCTCGCGCGAGTGCCGATCATCATTCACGGCGAGCACGGCACGATGAAAACCGAGACGAAATTGCACATTCAAATCCAACGGGCGCTTTGGCGCACCGCGGATCAGATGCTGGCGGTGTCCAATGTCTTGCGCGAAAATTTGCAACGCCAATTCAATTTCCCCAAAGAAAAAATTCGCGTGGTGGCCAATGGCGTCGACCTGTCACGTTTTGCGCTCGCGCGGCAGGGCGACGATTACAAAACCCGGCTCGGTTTGCCCGCCAACGCGCTGGTGTTTGGCGCCATCGGCCGCGTGGTGCCGGTGAAAGCGTATCCCACACTCTTACAAGCGGCGAAGCTGATTTTCAATGAGATGCCCGCGGCGCATCTGGTGATGGTCGGCGACGGCCCGCAACTGGAAACGCTAGTGCAATTGGCGGAAGAATATCAAATGGCCTCGCGCGTGCATTTTCTCGGCGCGCGCAAAGATGTGCCGGAGATCCTTCGGGCCTTCGATGTTTTTGTATTGTCCTCCGAGAGCGAAGGCATGTCGAATACCATTCTTGAAGCCATGGCTTCCGCCCGCCCGGTGGTCGCCACCGCCGTCGGCGGCAATCCCGAGTTGGTCGTTGACGGCGAGACCGGCTTGCTGGTGCCGCCGCATGATCCGCCGGCGATGGCAGCCGCGATTATGAAGCTATTGCGCGATACCGAATGGTGCCGGCAAATGGGGTGGCTCGGCCGCCGGCGCGTTGAAGAAAAATTCAGCCTTGAAGTGATGGTCCAAAATTATGCGAATGTTTATCTCGAAGCGTTTCGCCGGCGCTTTAAATTGCCTAAAAATATCCGTGAATCCGCGGGCGAGCGTGTTGCTGCCTGAAACTAATTGAGCGATTGCCGCGTTTGTTTCATTAGTGAAAAGAAGCCGAATCCGTTCAAGGTTTTGCTTGACTTTTAAGGCCTGTTTTCATAAAATGAAATCACCGCACTTCGAACGGCATTTTATATAAGGAGATGATCTCATGCGGACACGTTGCTTGCTCGTGCTTGCCGCCATTTTAACGCTCAATGTCTCGAACAGTCCGGCGCAAATCCGGCTTACCGGCATTCGCCTCGGCTATCTCGATCCGAAAGGCTCGCAGGCCGGTTTGCTTCTCGGCATGGATTTGACCGCGCAGGTTGATGAATCCGTCGAACTCGGCATATCTTTTAACGGATTTCGCAGAAGTTATGAGAAGACGACGACCATCGCGCAAGTCGTGAGCGCCGGTGGGTTAATCGAAAAACAGGTGCAGCAGGAACTGGCGTTCACCACGGTTTTTCTGCCGATTTTAGCCGAGGCCATCGTCCACTTTGGGCAGGAGGATTTTCATCTGTTTGCCAATGGCGGCTTGGGCTACGAAATGTTGTGGAATAAAGAAAACAATCTGGTGCAGCAAAAACGCGACTGGCGCTATTACGACGGCTTCACCTGGTTGGTCGGCGGCGGTTTTCAACAACGTATCGGCAGTCGTTCCGCTTTTATCGGTGAAGTGTTTTATCACAACGCCATCGTCAAACGCGACCAGACGAAGAACTCGGAAGGCCTGCCGGTTTGGAGCCAGGTTGATCTCTCCGGTCTCGGTTTTCGCGGCGGCTTGCGCTTTGGGTTGTGGTGAAAACGGTTGACGGTTGGACCGTTGAACGGTTTCACCGTCCAACGGTCCAACTATAAAAACTTACTTTCTAACTGTTCGCTATATTCACCATGGGCAACTATGGACGGCAATATGAGGTCAATCTTGGCGGCGGCGGACTTTCACCCGCGGTCAAATATCTCATCCTCACCAATGTCGGCTTCTTCTTCATTCAATATCTGATTCTGAGCAAATTCAGAATGTTTGGCGTGGTGGCGGCAGAATGGTTTATGCTGGTTCCCGATTGGGTGGTGCACAAAGGCGCGATCTGGCAGTTGGTGACCTACATGTTTATGCATGGCCCGCCGGAGCCGCCGATGTATATTCCCTGGCACATTTTGAGCAACATGCTCATTCTGTGGATGATCGGCGTGGAGCTGGAGCGCTATTGGGGCACGCGCGATTTTGTGTTGTTTTATTTTGCCTGCGGCATCGGCGCCGGACTGATTCACCTGATTGTGAGTTTTGCGATCGACATCGAATGGATCAAAGTTATCGGCGCTTCGGGAGCGATCTTCGGGTTGCTTATCGCTTTCGGTATGTTGTTCCCGAACCGCGTCATCACGTTGTTGTTGATGTTTATTTTGCCGATCAATATAAAAGTTAAATATCTGGTCATGGTGTTTGGCCTGTTGGCGTTTATCGGCGCGCTGTCTTCCCCCGGCGGCCCCGAGGCGCACTTTGCGCACCTCGGCGGCATGTTGGTGGGATTTTTATATTTGCAATATGCCAAGCCCAGTTTGCGGTGGGGCGATATTATGTTTAGCAATCGTTCCGACAAAGCGGAAGCGAGTTCCCTGACCAAGTGGTTCCGGCAACGGACGGAAAAACGCCGGCAAATGCAAGTGGTGCGCCGGCGGCAACAAGAAGTACAGCTTCGCGAGCGTGTGGATGTTATTCTGGATAAAATCAATGAAGTCGGTTATGAGAATCTTTCCGAAGACGAAAAGCAGATTCTCAAAAAAGCCAGCCAGTATCTCAGTCAGAAAAATCTTCATTCCGAAGGTTTGTCATAAGTCCGAGGTCGGTGGGTCCAAAGTCCGAGGTTGGGATCTTCACTCTGGCTGTAACGGAGCTTGCCTTTTTTTGATCGCCTTTTTTTTTGCTAAAATTTCGGCGCCGGGATGGCGATGGCGCGGTAGCGCTTTTATTTTTCTCTTGATGGGAATGTTGTTTTGCGCCGGCGCGGCGGCGCCATTGCAGGAAACGGCTCCGGCCGCCAACGGCACGCCGCCCAAGCTGGCCGTCGTCACTTTGCCGGAAATGGGCAACGTGCAATTTGCCGCGCTCGGTGATCTTGCCGAGCGGCTTGATCTCCGGACGTTCTACAGCGAGAAAGCGCGTAAAGTTATTCTATACTGCGGCAACCATGAGATCAAAGTCACCGCGATGAATCCGTTCGTGCAGGTCAACGAGCGCATGGTGCAACTGCCGCTGGAAACCCGTTTTGCCAACGGCGACATTCTGGTGCCGTTGCGCTATTTCGCGGATTTGTTGCGCCCGCTTTACCCGAAACGCTGGCCGGAAGAGTTGGAATTTGACGGCAACAAAACCGCCGCGTCCCCTGCGAACGTGACCGCTTCAACCGAACCGCCAGGAACGCTCGCTCCGGTCACACCGAAACCCACCACCGCGCCGGCAAGTATTTCAAAAATTCTGATCGAAGAAAAAGCCAACGGTACGTTGATTCGCGTGCAGGCTTCGCGCCCCATTGCGCGCAAGCAGGTCAACACGCGCGTCAGCCAGGGCTGGTTGTATATCGACGTGGCCGGCGGCCGTCTCGATTCCACTTTTGCGGGCAACATCCGCCCCGCGGGAATCGTGCAACGCGTCACCTCGCAATACACCGGTTCCGTGGTGCAAATTTCCTGTCAATTAAAAGAAGCGATTAATCCGGCGCGCCTCAGCATCAGCGGGCAGGGCAATGAGACTTTGATTTCGCTGCCCTCGCCGGAGCAACTTTCCACCGCGGTTTTGCGCAACCTCGAAACCGAGCGGCGGAAATGGCTGCTCGACACCATCGTGCTGGATGCCGGCCACGGCGGCCATGACCCCGGCGCGATCGGCGCGACCGGCGTCCGCGAGAAAGACCTCACCCTCGCCATTACCAAGCGCGTGAAGCGTTTGCTGGAAAAAAATATCGACGCGCGCATTGTGATGACGCGCGACGATGATCGTTATATTTCACCGCGCGACCGCACGAAACTGGCCAACGCCGCGCAGGGAAAAGTTTTTATCAGTATTCATTGCAATTCGAATCTCAGCCGCCGCGTCAACGGGACGACGACTTATATTCTCGGCCCGGCCCGCAGCGAAGAAGCGCTCGAAGTGGCCCGGCGCGAAAACGCCGTCATTAAATATGATCCCGACAGCAGCTCCTACGCCGGCGAGGGCGACGAGAGTTTTATTCTGGCCGCCATGGCGCAAAGCGCCTTCAACCGCGAAAGCGAAGATTTTGCCGGCATGATTCAGGAAGAAATCTGCGCCAGCATCAAGCTGCCCGATCGCGGCGTCAAACAGGCGGGGTTCTACGTTATGGTCGGCGCTTCCATGCCGAATATTTTAGTTGAAACCGCTTTTATTTCCAACCCGCGCGAAGAAGGCTTGCTCAGCGACGCCGGCTTTCAACAGGACATTGCCGAAGCGATTTTCAACGGCATCAAGCGGTTTAAAGAAAAATACGAATCGGGGATTTGAGGCGAAAGCAAAAAGCAAAGAGCACATTGGGGAAATCCGCACTTGCTGTTTGCTCCTTGTCTTTTGCCGTTTGCTTTCTATTCCTTCCCCTTGATTTTTCCATTCGCCTTCCTTATATTTAAACTGACCGTAGGGGTGTCCCGCAAAACGGGACTGAGACCATACCCTCGGAACCTGAACTGGATGATACCAGCGTAGGAAACGGTCGGCGGCTGTGGTGTGAGAAAAATTTCTTTCATACTTCGCCTTTTTGATGGCCATTTCGCTACGCGGCAAAAGTAGAGAAGTGGCTTTTTTATTTTTTGGCAGAGGTCAAGGATGAAAAGTAAATTGTACTCGGTATGGCTGTTTGTTTGCTGGAGCGCGGCCAGCGCGTTTTCGCAGGAAACGGGGATGCTCACTGGCACCGTCCGTAATTTAGACAACGGCGAACCGCTGGCGGCCTGCAATATTTTGCTGGAAAATACTGCGCTGGGAGCTATCACCGATGCGCAGGGAAATTTCACGCTGCTCGATATTCCGTACGGAAAAATTACCGTGACCGCGCGCCACGTCGGCTATCATGAGCAAAAGCTTGCGTTAAAAATTACGCAACCCACGGCGCGTGTTGATTTTCGTTTATCGCCGCAAATTTTGTCCGGCCCCGGCATGTTGGTGGTCGCCACCCGCGCCAAACCCGGAGAAACCCCCGCGGCCTTCGCCATGTTATCCAACCAGGAAATCAAAGCCCGCTATTTTGCCCAGGATATTCCGGCGCTGTTGAGCGAGCTGCCTTCGACCACGTTTTATTCGGAGAATGGCAACGGTATCGGCTACAATTATCTCTCGATTCGCGGCTTCGATCAACGCCGCATTGCCGTGCTCATCAACGGTATCCCGCAAAACGACCCGGAAGATCACAATGTATATTGGATCAACTTTCCCGATTTGCTGGCGAATGTGATGGATGTGCAAGTGCAACGCGGCGCCGGCAGCGCTTTCTACGGGCCGCCGGCCATTGGCGGCTCAGTGAACATCGTCACCTCGAGTTTTACGAGTGACCAAAATATCGCTGCCTCAATTGGCGGCGGCAGTTACCACACGAAGAAATTTTCACTCGCGTTACAAAGCCCGCTGTGGCGCAAGAAATATGTGGTTACCGCGCGTGTGTCGCGCATTCAAAGCGATGGCTATCGCGAGCAAGCCTGGGTGGATTTAAAAAATTATTTTATCAGCGCCGCGCGGCTGGGGAAAAATTCGACCACGCGTCTCAATTTTTATGGTGGCCCAATCGAAGATCATCTCGCGTATGCCGGCATTTCAAAAACGCTGGCGCAACAACGCGACACGCGTCGCGTCAATCCCATTCGCCGTTCCGATGAAATTGAAAATTTTAACCAGCCGCATCTCGAGTTGATCAACGATTACAGAATCAGCAACCATCTGCGGCTCACCAACACGCTGTTCGGCGTGCGCGGTTACGGCTTTTTTGATTACGACGGTTCGTGGGCGCCGTTGTCGTATTTTCGTCTCACCTCCCAAAATGGTTTTGCCGTCAACGGCAATCCCGAAGAGATTTATGTTGATAGCCTGTTGATCCGCGCGTACGTTGACAACCGGCAGCTCGGCTGGCTGCCGCAGTTGACGTGGACGCATCATCGTGGCGAGTTGATCGTTGGCGGCGAATTTCGGCAACATCGCTCCCTGCACTGGGGCCGCATTCAAAAGGGCGATAGCGATTTGCCCCGCGCGATGAGCGGAGAATATCGTGGTTTGAATTATATTGGACAGCGCCGGTATTACGAATATCGCGGCGCGAAAACGATGCTCTCGCCGTATTTGCACGCCGCCTATGCGCTGCAAATGAATTTGCGTTTACAGTTTGATTTGCAACTGGCCTATTTGCGTTATCGGCTGCATGAGGAAAAATTCATCGGCACGGATTTCAGGCGGCCATATTATTTCTTGAATCCGCGCGCGGGCCTTTATTATCGCGTGCAGCAAAACTTCGACGCGTTCGCGAGCTTCTCGCGCACCAGCCGCGAGCCGCGGTTGAAAAATTTTTATGACGCCGCCGAAGCCGGCACGCCGGCAGGCTGGGGCGCGGTGCTGCCGCAATTTGAAATTAGCCCGGCCGGCGGATTCGATTTCAACAAACCGTTGGTGCAACCGGAAACGCTGAATGATTATGAACTGGGTTTGATTTATCACCAAAAGGATTGGCGCGCGAGCTTGAATTTTTTCTACATGGATTTTAAAAACGAAATTATCAAAAGCGGCCAGCTCGATCGTTTTGGCCAGCCCGTGACGGGAAATGCCGAACGGACGTTGCACGCGGGCATCGAACTGGGAGGCAGCGCGCAAATTTTTCCGGCGTTGCAGATCAGCGGCAATCTCATGCGCAGCGAGAATGAACTCAAAAAATATGCGATTTACGCAAGCGATAGCACGCGCCAAATTCTTGACGGCAATCCGATTGCCGGTTTTCCCAATACGCTCGCGAATATGCGCCTCTCTTTGACTGCATCGCCATTGACGGCGTCGCTGGCGATGCAATATGTCGGCAAGAAGTATACGGATAATTTTAAGAACGAGCAGAATATGGTGGACGCTTATACGGTGTTTAGCGGGGTGGTGGGATACGGTTTTAGCCGCGATTCGGCGCTGGCGGGATTGTCGTTGCAAATGTACATGCAAAATTTATTCAACCGGCTTTATATCGCCCACGGCGAAGGTGAGGCCTTCTTTCCGGCCGCCGAACGACAGGTGTTTGTCAATTTAAAGTATGAACGTTGAATGCCAAAACCAACCGCCCTCATCATTGCCAACAGCATTTTGCCGGCTGCCGCCATTCTGGAAGAATGCTGCAATCGCGCCGAGGTCATTCTTTGCGCGGACGGTGGCGCCAATCGCGCCCGCGAGCGCGGCCTCGTTCCAAATTTCATCGTCGGCGATCTCGATTCCATTCTCCCGGAAACGCGCGTCGCTTTTCCGTCGGCGCAATATATTCATCGCCCCAGCCAGGATGCGACTGATCTGGAGAAAACGCTGCAATTTGCCGTTGAACAGGGGATACAAAAAGTTTTACTGGCGGGCGTCACCGGCTTGCGGTTTGATCATCAGATTGGCAATCTCAACATCGCCGAAAAATATTGCGACCGGCTCGAAATTGAAATACACGATGATTTCGGTATTGGGACTTTTTTAAATGCACAGCAGCATGAAGCGAGCCTTCGCTGCGCAGCGTTCATTGGGCAACAAATCTCGTTATTCGCTTTCCGCCGCGCCGAGGGCATTGTGACGGCCGGATTGAAATATCCGCTGCAAAACGAAGCGCTCGAATGGGCGGTGCGCGACGGCTTGAGTAATGAAGCCACGACCAGCGAGGTGGAAATTCGATTGAGCATAGGCGCGCTGTTTATTTATCGCTGCCGGTGAAGTTCGACTTGGGCACGGCGAGTCTGCAAGTTTTGCAAAATCTGGCTGCCCAAGTCGAACTTCACTCATACTTTAATACCCTCTTTTTTTATCCACCACATTCAACAATGCTTCCCCGCGCCGATAGCGCGCGAGGTTTTCCGCAAATTGTTCGCCGACGCGCTCGACATATTCTGCAAAATTGCCGGAGATGTGCGGCGTCACCATAACATTGTCCATTTGCCAGAAGGGGTGCGCCGCCGGCAGCGGCTCGTTTTGAAAAACATCCAAAACCGCGCCGGCAATTTGACGCTCGCGCAACAGCTTCAGCAGCGCGGTTTCATCCAGCAACTCGCCGCGGCCAATGTTAATGAGATAAGCTTCCGGCTTCAGCAGCCGCAATCGTTCCGCATTCAACAAACCGCGGGTTTCAGCCGGCAGCGGCAAAGTGAGCACGACGAAATCGGATTGCCGGAGAAATGTTTCAATCTGAAGCGTCGAGAAAATTTCCGCGAATGTTTCCGGTTTGGGCAAATGCCGATCGCGCCGCAGGCCGATGACGCGCAGGCCAACGGCGGCGCACCATTTCCCAATCGCCGTGCCGATCGCGCCGATTCCGGCAATGCCGACGGTTTTGCCGGCGACCGGGAAGCGCGCTTTGATCATTTCTTTTTGCCGCCACTGCTTTACAAATTGGCCGCGCACCGCGAGATCAAAGCGATTCGCGAAAAACAAAATAGCCCCGAGCACAAATTCCGCCATGCGATCGCCATGAATGCCGCGGGCGTTGGTGACGATCACGTCGCTGTTAACCAGCGCGGGCGAGAGCGATTTTTCTATTCCCGCGGCGCCGAGATGGAGCCAGCGCAGTTGGCGACATTGGGCCAGCTGTTCGGCGGAAAAACGATAGGTGGCAATCACCTCAGCCGCGGCCAGATGCTCTGAAAATTTTTGAGGGTCGAGCGAGAGTTGGATTGAGTTGAGGGCTTCGCCAAGATGAGATTCAATTTGTTCGCGAAGCTTTTGGAGGCGAGAAGGATTGGCCGTGAAATTGATGGCGACGAGCATAAGAAGTTTATCAAGATAATATTGACCGGTCGCTTTGAGCGACCGGTCAATACGTAGGTCAAAAATCAACCGTAAATGCCGCGCAGCTTCAAAGTTTGCGCGACGCGATCAATCGCCAGAACATAAGCGCCGATGCGCATATTGACATTGTATTTCTCCGCCGCTTCGGTGACTTCCCGGACCGCCTCCGAGAGAATGCGCTCGAGGCCTTCGAAGACTTGCTTTTTGGGCCAGAAATATCCCATGCGATCCTGCACCCACTCGAAATAACTCACCGTCACGCCGCCGGCATTGCACAGAATATCCGGAATGACCGTGATGCCGCGATCGGCTAAAATCATATCGGCGTTGGCCATGGTCGGGCCGTTCGCGCCTTCGGCAATAATCCGCGCTTTGATTTTGCCGGCATTTTTGCTGGTAATTTGGTCTTCCAGGGCGCAGGGCGCGAGCACCTCGCATTCCAATTCCAGTTGGACCTCGTTGGAAATTTTTTCGCCGCCGTCAAACCCTTCAAGCGTGCCACGATGCGAATCGCGATAGGCAATGGCTTTGCCGATATCGAGTCCTTTGGCATTATAATACGCGCCGCTAATATCGCTGATGCTGGTAATCTTGCAACCCAGTTCGCGAAATTCTTTCGCCGCAATGGAACCGACGTTGCCGAAGCCCTGAATGACGATGCGCGTGTCTGGCGGTTTCAAGCCGATCTTTTCCATCACGCTGCGGGTGACGATCATCACGCCTTTGCCCGTCGCTTCGACGCGCCCTTGCGAGCCGCCGAGGTGCATCGGTTTGCCGGTGACGACCGCCGTGGTGGTGTGGCGCATGTGCATCGAATAGGTGTCCATGATCCACGCCATCACCTGCTCGTTGGTGTTAACGTCCGGCGCCGGGATGTCGCGCTCCGGCCCGAAAACCTCGAGCAAATTCACCGTATAACGCCGCGTGATTTTTTCCAGCTCGACTAGCGTGAGTTTTTTCGGATCACATCTCACTGCACCTTTCGCGCCGCCGAAAGGCAAATTGACCACGGCGCATTTCCAAGTCATCCAGGCGGCGAGGGCTTTCACTTCATTGAGAGTGGCATGCGGCGAATAACGAATGCCGCCTTTGGAAGGGCCGCGCACGTCGTTGTGAATAACGCGATAACCCTCAAAAACTTCAATCTGGCCGTTATCCATTTGAATCGGAATGGCGACGATGATTTGCTTTTGCGGGGTTTTGAGATATTGATAGAGGCCGGGGTCGAGGTCGATCAACATGGCCGCCACTTCAAAACGCGCCATCATCGACTCGAACGGATCTTGATCCGTCGTTTTAATCGGGGCCTGTTCGATATACTTATACTCTAACACAGCTCCTCCTTTTCCAAGGTTAAATTCACCTACCCGTTGCTACGGCGTCAAGCGTTTAATTGATTTTGTAAACGTGTCAACTCCCGCATGGTCAATGCCATATCTTCGTCGCGCCGCAACGGCATGTGCAGGCGCGCCGTGCGAACTTTATCGAGATCAAGCGCATGGATCAACAAATCCGGCGCGCCGATTTTGGCGGCCGCCTCGACTTCGCCGGCAGGATTGAGAACCTGGCTGCCGCCCCAAAAATTGAACGGCCCCTCGGTGCCGGCGCGATTCACGAAAATAAAATAAGCGCCGAACAAACGCGCATAAAATTGGCTGAGCAAGCGGCAGGCGCCGGGGCTCGTCGAGGGTTCCAGGGAAAGCGGCGTTAAATTTTTCGCGCTCGAACAATGAATGGAGAAAAAAACTTTGGCGCCGTCCAGCCACAATAAATGGGCGGCAGCAGGATGCCAGTTCTCCTCGCAAATCAAAATGCCGCAGCGCGTGAACGCATTGTCAA
>Ga0247727_10010302_pt1 | contig 16603 bp, 12 predicted proteins | sample WisWelCaveWW1625_FD_202498 | JGI IMG/M metagenome (GOLD analysis project Ga0247727, IMG submission 202498) | Biofilm microbial communities from Wishing Well Cave, Virginia, United States - WW16-25 | ecosystem: Environmental > Aquatic > Deep subsurface > Groundwater > Cave microbial mat | place... | reverse complement strand
GAAACACCTGCTTTCCCAATGGACCGATTAAAATGCTCCACATTTGAATTGATACCTACAACAAATCTAGATAATGGATTTACATCCTGATACCGCTTTTGTCCGGATCGTAACGTGATGATGGGCACTTGATCCTCAAATCGATCTAATCGACTAAAACAGCCTGCCGATCGACTAAAAACACTCTTTCCTGCTGCATCCGGAAGACGATGTCCAAGGCCAAATACAGGGAACCATCGCATCGTTACAGCACCTGCCGGGCTATAAACAGGCGACGTATCGTAGCTCGATATTACTACGCTATTTGGAACTAAATCATACGTAGAATGAATATACGACAATGACCCGTTTAAATATTCCACTAATGCAATTACAGAGGTTCTACCAGGATCATATTCTAATTGTATAACACGACCAAAATGGCCTACCAACTTACGAGCAACATCAACATGTCGATATAACATACGCATTCCTCCCCCGTGATGCCGTACACAAATTCGTCCGTACGTGTTCCGCCCTCCAGAATTAAAGACACGTTTACGCAATGTTTTTAGTGGATTTTCTCGCACAACATTTTTGCACACAACAATACGATGCCTTTGTCCTGATGTAATTGGTTTAAAGTGCTTTAACAACAACACAGCCATAATATTTTAGTACCAAATATTCCCTTTACGAACTATCCTCATCCGAAAATGCTTAGGCGAATGTTTACGCCCACGATATAGTATCGACATCTGAATCTTATTAACTTCTGTCCCATATAAATGCATTAACATTTTTTTCAACTCCGGTTTAAACATCGTTGTCGTACTAATACAGTTTAAATTATTTTTAAAACGTATATATCCTTTATCCAAACATACTAATTTTTTAGAAACTAACATAAATTATATATTTATATTTGGAGTAGAAGGATTCGAACCTTCGCATGGCAATATCAAAAACTGCTGCCGTACCACTTGGCGATACTCCAGAAAAGTTAGTTATTTAATTATAAAGTAAGAGATCCTGCTGTTTGATATGTATACGCCCACTCTACTGGCTGGGTAAAAAGCAACGCTTTGATTTTCTTAAAAAATTTTAAAAATGAAACAGAATCCCGCAACGATACAAATGTTACTAGGCTGCTATGTAATAGATGCTCATATTGTTCCCGTGATTTTTTATCGACATGTGGCGATCTTAGTACTGTAAACCGCGAACGTCTTCGTGGCAATCCAATTCGAGCAACCGTAACAAATATTCCGCATTTTTTTGACAAAACAACAACACCTGTTAAAACAGCCTCTAATACTTGACTATCAAAACTACTTATACGCAAACAATACTTCATACCAGCAATATATCGTTACCCCTTACAGGAATTGAACCTGTGCTCATGCCTTGAAAAAGCATCGTCCTACCATTAGACTAAAGGGGCCTAACTCAGTAACTTTAAAACCCTACCAGCACCAACCGTAGTACGTCCTTCACGCATTGTAAAATTTACACCTACTTCCAACGGAATTGGAAAAATTAACTGAATTGTTAATACTATATTATCACCAGGTGCTACCATTTCAACCCCAGTTGGTAAAAGCACCGTTCCAGTCACATCAGCTGTGCGTACATATAGCTGTGGTTTATAATTTGTGAAAAAGGGCTTAGGACGCCCTCCATCTTCTTTTGAGGAGATGTACACATGCGCTTCAAATTTTTTGTAAAACCTCACAGAATTTGGCAAAGCAATGACAGCCCCACGTGAAACATCATCACGTTTTACACCTCGTATTAAAATTGCTATATTTTCCCCAGCCTCACCATGATTTAATGTTTTATGAAACATTTCTAATCCAATACACGTTGTTTTTTTTGTTTCACCGAATCCAACTATTTCTACGTCATCGCCTACTTTTATGATTCCACGTTCAATTCGACCAGAAACAACAGTACCTCGACCAGAAATAGAAAACACAGATTCTATTGACATCAAAAACGGCAAATCAACCGAACGAACAGGTTGTGCTATGAAATCATCGACTACCTTCATTAGTGCCAAAATAGAATTTTTCCCAATTAAAACATCCTTATTTTCTAACGCATACCGGGCCGAACCATATACCATAGACACATTTTCATAACCATACTTGTCCAACAAATCCTGTATCTCTAATTCTAAGACATCCATTAACTCGGGGTCCAACAGCTGATCTACTTTATTCCAATATACCACTAACGATGGAATACCTATTTCTCGCGCCAATAAAATATGCTCTCTCGTTTGTTCTTGGGGCCCATCAACCAATGAAACAACCAAAATCGCACCATCCATCTGGGCCGCACCTGTTATCATATTTTTAACATAATGCTGGTGCCCTGGACAATCTATATGAGCGTAATGTCTAAACACGGTCTCGTACTCTACATGTGTAGCGTTTATCGTAATCCCCCTCGAACGCTCTTCCGGGGTATTATCTATCTGATTTATATCCCTAAATTTTGTCATTCCTTGCTCCGACAACACTCGCGTAATCGCTGCTGTCAACGTTGTTTTACCATGGTCTACATGCCCTATCGTTCCAATATTACAATGAGGCTTCGTTCTGTTAAATTCTTTTTTTTCCATAACTATTTATAACGCTTCTTCATAATGTAAACCACTTACATGGCCTAAAGGTATCTAGTTTCTACATATAGTCATTACATACTATGAATAATGACAATCACATTCCAGCCACAGGTTCCCCTACGGCTACCTTGTTTCGACTTTGCAGCAGTCATCTAAGATCTAATCTTACAACATAAACTGAATCCCCATTTTTTAAAAGAATGGCTAAAAAGAACCTCCTTACAAAACAGACAGACAGTCCATATCATCCTTCAAACATCCTAAATTTCCACCGCGCGACGGGCGGTGTGTGCAAGACCCGGAAAATCATTCACCGTACCATTCTACTATACGATTACTAGCGATTCCGACTTCATGTTTTCGAGTTTCAGAAAACAATCCGAACTACGATAATTTTTTAAGATTTGCTCCAACTCACGTTATTGCCTCTTATTGTACTTACCATTGTAGCACATGTGTTGCCCAGTTCATAAAGGCCATACTGACTTGACGTCATCCCCAACTTCCAAACACCTATTCGATGCATCATCTTTTTTGAGATACTTGACACACGTCAAGCAACAAAAAACAGGGATTTCGCTGGTTAATGGACTGAACCAAAAATCTTACGACACAAGCTGACGACAGCCATGCAGCACCTGTAATTTGGAAAAAATTATTTTCAATAACCACAAAAAGCACCACTTAGTTGCTTCTGTCCAAATTATGTCAAAAACTGGTAAGATTCTGCGCGTTATATCGCATTAAACCACATGCTCCACCGCTCTTACGGGTCCCCGCCAATTCCTTTGAGTTTGAGCCTTGCGACCGTAGTTCCCAGGCGGAATGTTTACGCGTTAGCTTAGCCATTAATAATACAATAACAACTAACATTCATCGTTTACAGTATGGACTACCAGGGTCTCTAATCCTGTTTGCTCCCCATACTTTCGTGTCTCAGCGTCAGTACATTTTAGATTTTCGCCTTCGCCTCTGGTGGCCCCTGTAATATTTTCACATTTTACCGTTACATTATCAAGTACCAAAATCCTTAAATAGTACTCTAGACTATCTGTATCAAAACGCACACCATTACTATAATGGACTTTTATTTTTGACAAAATAACCCGCCTACACACCCTTTACGCCCAGTCAGGACGAATAACGCTCGCTCCCTTCGTCTTACCGCGGCTGCTGGCACGAAGTTAACCGGAGCTTTTAATCAATTACAGTCACTGTCATCATTGACTATCGGAGTTTACAGAACGAAACCTTCATCCCCCACGTGATATAGCTGGATCGCGCTTTCGCACATTGTCCAAAATTCCCCACTGCTGCTAGCCACTTGGGCATATATGGGCCTTGTTACAGTCCCATTGTGGCTGACGATCCTCCCAGATCAGCTACGAGTTGTTGGCTTGGTAGGCCATTACCCTACCAACTACCTGATTCGCTGCAAGACTATGTGTTAAAGCGATAAAATCTTTCGAAATATTCGACATTTTAACATTAATATACGTTTCCGTATAAATTAAGTTATTATTTCGAACTAAAACTGTCGTTCTTGCATTATACGCACCTGGACGCCACTTAAAGAGAACCCTACTCTTTCGTTCGACTTGCATGTGTTATACCTATCACTAGCGTTCATTCGGAGCCAGGATAAAACTCCTATATTAAACTAATTTTACAAAAATGCAAAACTCTTTTCTAAAATCTAACTACGTTTACACAATGGTAAAGTAGCATTTTTGTATACTCCTAGATACCTTTTTGCCAAGAAACAACCTGTTTTTCCGTAAAAACAGTAAACTAGGCGTAACATGAATTCTTATCGAGTTCTGATGAGATCGGAGAATACTTTCATCAGTTACTATCATTTCTTGGCTACTACACACTACTTCTCCTATTTTATAATTTTCTTTAAACAACAACAGCAGCCCTTATCAAACTGTCACTGCTTTAATTCCTCTCGCACGAAATAACATAGATAAACGCGTACGATTTCGCATCAAAACACCACCAATTTGCTCTTTAGAATGAAGCATATCATTTATATGAATAAGTTTTCGCGTACTTAACGCTATCCCTTTTTCATACAAAATCGGACTCATTCTAAACGTATGCGGTGCCGGTGGCGTGCTCAACACAAACTCAATACTTGTAGAAGGAATATACAACGGAACAGACGTATAAAACAATAAAGATACCAATGAATGCATCAACGTCAGTAATAATGGTAAACGTAGTAAACCTGCTTTTATGTTTGATACGACCCATTTCAACAGGATACGAGACGTATATAATGAAACCCAATAATTCAATACAAGTATTGGATACATGAACAAACGCCATTTAAAGTTCCACCCAGCTATATCTCCACGTTGTTGTTCAACTCCCTGCCATACCGAATCCCTATTACCAAACGATGAATACGCCACCAATTCATACTGCACCGAATAAAGAGAATAAAGTAAATATAAAAAAACAAAAGTTCCCATTAATGTTACAATCGAACCAAAAGACGAAATTACTTGCCACCCATAAAATGCATCTGGATAATCAGGAATACGTCGAGGCATCCCAGCCAACCCTGAAAAATGTTGCGGTAAAAATGTTATATTTGCCCCAAAAAAAGTCAACCAAAAATGAATGGTCGCTAGCGTCTCCGAATACATCAAACCTGTTATTTTTGTTATCCAATAATAAAAACCAACAAACACTCCAAACACAGCTCCTAAAGACAACACATAGTGAAAATGCGCAACAACATAATATGTATCATGCATCGCAATGTCTAATCCAGCATTAGACAGAATCACACCTGTTAGCCCACCAAGGGTAAATAAAAAAACAAAGCCACATACAAATAAAAATGGAGCCCGTATTACAATATTTCCACGCCACATTGTTGAAATCCAACTAAAGACCTTAACTCCTGTAGGAACAGCAATAACTACAGTTGAAGCCATAAAATATGCTCGTGTATCCACGTCCATACCTATTGTATACATATGATGCGCCCACACAACAGAACCTAAAATCCCGATTACAGCCATTGCATAAATCATTCCCATATAACCAAAAATCTCTTTATTAGAAAAAGTAGAAATTACATGACTAGCGATACCAAACCCTGGCAAGACTAATACATACACTTCCGGATGCCCAAAAAACCAAAATAAATGCTGAAACAACACAGGATCACCTCCTCCACTTGGGTCATAAAAGTACGTATTCCAATTTCGATCCATCAATAACATCGTTATCCCTGCTGCTAAGACAGGCAATGTCAATAATAACAGAAACGAAGTTATAAATAACGCCCACACGTACAATGGCATTTCATAAATTCCTAAAGTAGGAAAACGCTTTGTCATTATTGTAGTCATAAAGTTAATAGATCCTAACAATGAAGATACCCCAGCCAAGTGAAGCGAAAAAATAGCCAATTCAACGGAATACCCCGCTGTAAATGGCAATCCACTCAGTGGTGGATACACCGTCCACCCAACTCCTGGTCCATCCTCAATCAATCCTGATGTAACTAACAAGAATAGCGAAGGAGGCAATAACCAAAAAGATAAATTATTCAATTTTGGATACGCCATATCAGATGCCCCTATTAAAATAGGTAACATCCAATTACCAAAACCACCGATTAAAACGGGCATAACCATAAAAAAAATCATAAGAAATGCATGAACAGTTATAATAATATTATAACTTTTTTCATTCAAAATAATATGACTTCCTGGATATGTTAGCTGTGCTCTAATTAAGACAGAAAACAGAAGCCCGATAAGCCCTGCCAATCCACCAAACGTTAAATACAGAGTTCCAATTTCCTTGTGGTTAGTTGAAAAAAACCACGTCTTAACAGAAGTAGCTTGCATCCACATTCGTTTCAACGTCGATCCCATAGGCAACACATGCTCCGATAATACTTGAGAAAAAAACCTTCTGAAAATATTTCGCTGTGTATAATACGTTGCCTTCATTCCCTCTCTAAAAACATCAATATCAAAAAAATATTCGTACGCAATCTTCCGCACTTCCGCGCGCAGATAGATTGCGTATAATTCATCTAGCGACCACACATGTTGCAACCACGTATCTGCGCGTATAAGGCGAGATTTAGATAAAACCCGATAATAATGTATGGATTTCCACTTAAATAAATACTCTGACCAATCTTCTAAGTAAGGAATATGGTCTTCTTCCTTTTCTAATTCCGCAGAAATAACTCGTCGCCGATTAGCAAATACATCATCGATCCCTGTAAACCATACAGAATCACTAAGCCTCGTATGATAATATGACTGTATCATTTTTTTACTTCCAACCTCATCAAAAATTGGAAGATTATCTTCTGGATCTTGCCAATGTGTCTTACTTACCCCTTGACTTGGAATCTTCCGTTTTTTAGGTCGTCCTTTAGGATGTGCTACATATCCAAGCGCATTCCAATCCACACTATGATCTGATCGAATTCCGCCTACCCACCGATACATGGAATCCTGTCCTTTAAACAACTCTGTTGTTGCATACCAAGGTCCAACTCGTAATTTCCAAAAAAGAGTCCGCCGAGCTTTATGTATTTTCGTTTCATCGGAAGACACATACATGTCAAAAATATCATATAAAGACCTACGATAGTACTGCTCCCGCGTTTCTAACATCCCTAAACTATTTAAAAAAGCAACATGTTCTTGTTCCTTATTAAATATCGCCAGTTTTGCAAAAAGCCGACGCACAGGACCCATAATATATTTATTTGAAAACGACCGTACATATTCTCGTAAAACAAGATCTATCCGTTCCTCCTTCATTTCTTTCCGCGCTGTCCTTTCTGTTTCAAAACAAAAACGAAACAAAAATTGTTTTATCGTTTCACGACGTCTAACCATCGCATAAAAAAGTTTTTTATCCATCCACCCAGTATCATAGTGAGCATAATTTGGTTGAAAGAGCGCTCGCTCAAAATAGTTACTATAGGCAACAGCTGGTGGTACTAGGGGCCAATGACAAATATGGCTACCTATCCGCAATCTCGTTGGTGACAACATAGCGCGCATATCAACAAAAATAGCTCTTTTTTGTAATTCACCATACAGGGACCATTGTATCCAACTAGGACCACTTAACACTGGTTTTTTAGGTTCATCTTCTCCGTAGTATTCTTCAAAGAAATCTGTCCATTCTTCTCGATACCGTTCTCCAAATTCAACGACAGATACATCTTTTATCGGTAATAGGTTTGGTTCTCGTAATTTGTTTACCATATTTTTATATATAAAGAAAAAATGCTTTCATGATGAAAATGGTATACATATGAAATTCAAAATTTCATGCTCTTTGGGCGTGCAGGTTCAAATCCTGCTGAAAGCAGCTGTAGCTATCCTACTTACAACATATGTAAGTAACACATGTACTGCTGTTTCAACATTCGAATATACATTTGGGTGTAATGACCACAACACGGGTATAACAACCGAAGTATCTTTTTCTAATACAATTTCTTCTGCACACCCACATTGTAATTTCAAAAAAAAAGATGGATGAGTACTCGTAATGTGCAAAAATCCAGAACTTGTCTTCATAAGCACCGATCTAAGCTCCACATTGAATAAATATACCGGCAATGGACTATTACTTTTTGGCAACGGTACAGAATACCGCATCATTGTATTGTTATTTTCTTTTACTTTCATTTGAACGTCATCCGTATTTGTGGCACAAATGACAACTACTGTTAACAACTGTTCTAGCGCTACAGGTTGAAGCATACTTTTTGTTTAGATAAATCGTGTGAACGTACTAGGAATCGAACCTAGATCAATTGATTAAGAATCAATTGCTTTTCCACTAAGCCATACGTCCGGGATACTAGATCCAATCTAGAATCCCGAGATAAACCTCATAAAGGTACCCGACTAATAAAATAAACACAAAACAAAAAATAATAAATAACGACGACGTGAAAATACTATATACGTTTAGTGAAAATATTAAGGGGAATACATAGGAAATTTCAATATCAAATACAATAAAAATAATAGCCACTAAATAAAACTGCACATCAAAGCGATTTATTGACATCTCAAATGGATTAAACCCACACTCATACGCGGATACTTTTTCTCCGTACGATATATGATACTTTCCATTCTTCCCATCTTTATTAAAATGTGATACAAAAAACAAAATTACCGACAAAACTGCCACAAAACAAACCAATTCCAAAATATATAAATATTCCCCAATTAACTGCTCCATATATGTCATTACCTATGTATACGAAAGCCCAAAAATTGTTAATACAATCCAACGTAAAAAAGATTCATGCGACACAAATTGGAGCACCAGAGGCATATAATAATGATTAACTCCACAAAGTTCTGAACACATACCATAATAAACCCCGGGACGATCCGCATACGTAATAACACCATTTAATCTACCAGGTATCGAATCTACCTTTAACGCCAAAGATGGTACACCAACACTATGAATAACATCTACAGAACTAGTTAATAACAAAATACCAGTATTAACAGGCAAAACAATTCGATTGTTAACTTCTAACAACCGCAGATCTCCTTGTTTTAAATCCACATCTCCCTGAACAATGCTTTCAATAACAATAGACATATTATTCTCACTAAAATATTTAGAAACGGCAAGACCTTTATTAGAAAATAATAAGTTAAACTGCAAACCTGAAATCTCAGCGACCCAATACCACTGATGTCCAATTAAACGCAAAACTAGATAGTAGTCAGTATCTAAATCTGCAGTTAAGAATAAATACATAAATGTAGGTATTAAAATGCTAAATAATAGCAGTGTAGGTATCGTTATAAATAATATTTCTAACAACCCAGTATCACCAACTCGGACTACATGAATAGGTGAATAGTACGTATCCTGTATTAAATACAATACTACTACACGAACGATCAGCCATCCTATAAAAATTGCCAAAAAAACCAACAAAAACATCACCCAATCATGAAATCCCTCCAATTTTCGCATAAAAATATTTGCGGGATCCTGAAACCCTAATTGCCAATCAACCGCAACATCCAAATAAACAGCTAACATATACCCGAGCGGCTATCGTATAGTATATCTATCTAGTAAATACTCTGCTATTCCACACATCGGAATACTAACTATCGTTAATAAAAAATAGGATACCGTTAAAAGTTGTCCAATGATGATGAAAGGTTGCTTCACAGGACGACTACCTATCCAAAAAAGCAATACTATAACCGATAAAAGAACCGCCCCTATAATTGAAAAAATATATCTAAAATGCCCACTTCGAAATGCAACTACATTAAAACAAGGCAAAAAACACAACGTTAAAATTGCAGAACCAAATAATAAAATCCCTCCTAATTTATCTGGTATTGCACGTAACACTGCATAAAGCAATAAAAAATACCACTCAGGTACGATATGTGGGGGTGTTACTAATGGATTTGCAGGTATAAAATTATCAGGATGCCCAAATGCATTAACATCATCGAAAACATAATAGCTAAAAAACATACATATAAGTGCAAACCCAACTGCATCTTTTATTGTAAAATATGGATGAAATGGAACAAAATCATACCCTGATTTCAATCCAAGCGGATTACTCGAATGCGAAAAACCTAAAAAAAAAATATGAACAGCAGCTAACGCAGCTAACACAAATGGCAATAAAAAATGAATTGCATACAATCGTTGAAGAGTTGGGCCACCAACAGCATACGCCCCCCAAATTAACTCCACTATATCGCGACCAAAAACAGGTACTGCTGAAAACAGATTTGTAATTACAGTCGCTGCCCAAAAACTCATTTGTCCCCAAGGTAAAACATACCCTAAAAAAGCCGTTGCTATTAGAACAACCAATATAATGCTCCCTACTAACCATGCCAAACTTCTAGGAAAATAGTAACTTCCAAAAAAATACCCTCGAATAATATGTAAATAGACCATTATAAAAAAGAAAGACGCACCATTTGCATGCAAAGAACGAATTAGCCATCCGTATTCTATATCACGCGTCAATGCTATAATGCCATTAAACGCTAACTGTAAATCCGCTGTATAATGCAACGCCAATATTAGACCTGTAACAATCTGGGCTCCTAAAAAAATTCCTGACATCGATCCATAATTCCATGAGTAACTTATATTAACAGGCGATGGATACGTCAGCAATCGCCATCTAAACACCCTAAAAAATGAGCCAACATCCTCCGAAACCCACGCAACAGACGTACCTATCATATCCAGATATTACTTACGAAATATACGTCGATTGAGTGTATGCCATGTTGTAGATCGTGTTAAATCTACATGCTCACCTAAAGCTATCTTCTTTTTAAAATAGGGCAAATAACTTAAAAAAATATGTATAACAGATCCATCACGTCTACTTAACTTAACTTGATATTTATTAATGTGTTGTTTAATTTGCATATTTATATATATAAAGAAAAAAAGCCTATAACTCAGCGGCAGAGTGTGCGCTTGATAAGCGCAAAGTCAGTAGTTCAATTCTACTTAGGCTTATTAAATAAGGTCTTGCAATATGTTTCGATATCCATCATATGTGGCATAGACAGATACAATTCCATGTGAAAGACCATTCCAAGGCATAAGTAAATATATATCAAATACATTAACAATACTGCTAATTAGCAAAAATAACCATACCAAAAAATTCAATTGAAATAATACTATAAATAAAAAGAAATAAAGAAAAATTTTAAAATGATTCAAACGATAATAATTCATTAATTTAGCGAATGTTCGCCAACGATGAAGAATCAACGCATCTAATAATGATTGGTATTTGCTAACTAGCTTACTTGATTCGATCAACCGTGGATTAAGATAACGCGTCTCTAAGTGATAAAGAAACAGAAAGAAAAAAAATATGAAAAATACTAAGCCAAAGTACGTTAAAAAATCTAATTGTGGCATAACGTTCCTATCAACAAAATAAAGCCATTAGTAGATCCATTTTTTCTAAAAGCGATTTAAATACTTCTAAGCCATGTTCGCGTAGTCCAATCATGATATCACCAGACACAACAGAATCCCCTAATATATCACCAACCAAATTTTCCACTACACCTTGGTCGACGGTATCATATCCATTTATTGGCATCGTTGTTCCGCTCAAATTTTGAGTGTCTTTCCCACATTGCAACAGATACTCAACTGGATGATTAAAAAAATAATCTTCCGTAAATAATTTTCCTTCAGTAGGTGTATGTTCAACCCGTTCTGTTTGCTCCTTTAATTTTTCACACGAATCTGAAACTGTTAGAACTTTTGGAATAACAATTTCGACATGTGCTACATTATTATCACGCTTTCCACACCAGAGAACAGCTTTTGCACCCTCCAACAGTGTCGCACATCCACTCCATAGTTGTTCTACAAACCTATCAGATGTCACCATTTTTTCATTGATGGAAGAACCAGCAATTGAACTCGAGGATGTCGGCGGCGTCGATGATGAACGTATACTCATTTTATAAACATTTATTAAATCTTCTTTTGATTTCAGTAATAGTGTAAATGCATCAGCTACTTTACTCGATGTCTCCTCCAAAGCACCCAAACCTGTACCTGTTATCAACGCATTTAACTTTGCAGCTTGAACATATGGATATAGATCCCCTAAATTAGTTTGCCGCGGAAACCCATGCAATAATTCATATGAATCCACTGGATACTCAGAGAAAAACGATACCAAAGGATTATCATTAAACATAGATAATGTCTGATCTAACGGATACCAATGCCGATAACGAATCAAAAACTTAAATAAATCTAAGTATTGCCCATAAATAGAAGGAAAATCACCAAATAGTTCTTCGTCAAGCATCTCCGTTTCAGTAGAATTAAATGTTGGTATCGAGTTTGCTACTTCTTTTTTAGCAACCATATTCTCCATTATAATATTTTGCAATTCATCATAGTCTATATAATTTTCTTTAAATAATTGCCACTCCTCCTCTACAATCGTTTGTTGCTCCGTTGAATCCATCTCGTCTACAAAGTCAAGTACCTCATCAAAATACATTTTTATTGGCGTTATTAAATATTCCTGACCTGGTGGAAGATGCTTATGAATTGAAAACAAATCCACCAACAATTTACGCAACACATATTCTCCTACTTGCTGCAGCATCTTAAGTTTCTTTAACTCACGTAGATAGCATTGTAATTTCAACTGCTGTTGTTGAGTTGAAATATCGTCGACCTCCATGTCCATTCCTTTTTTAAATACTATAGTATCTATGTTATGCGGATATGGTAATTGCCCAAAAGAAATCCGTTTTTTTTGGGAAGCTAGCATATGTGCATAGTCATATGGAAATACATCCGCAGCATCCTCTCCTTCTGGCATTGAAGAAATATCATTATTTTGCTGTGGAAAAACGGATAATCCCCTTAAAAAATTTAGAATGCGCAAATGCGCATCTTTTTTTATCAGCTTACGAGGCTGCGTGAATGTAGAAGCATCTACCAATCTCTCTGATGGAATAAACATCTTAGCTAGCCCTTGCCAACGTTCTATTGGATCAATACCATCATTGCTAATTCGATGCAGCAAAAAATGCAGTAATACATCTGCCCTCAATAACATCAATAAATAATCCCCTGTTAAATTTGTAATTCCAAATAAATGACATAAATGCTTGACGCTGTCTTGTAACTCGTCGTCTTCCCGCAGATGTTCCTCGAGCGTACAAATAAGTAAAGACTCTTCATCATCATCATCCAAATCGTCGTCTATTGTATACTCCTGCGGAATTTTAATTGGCCACGGAAAAACCATTAGCTTTTTAAGACGATCAGCTCGTACACGTTCGTTAAATGCAGTAGTATCCTCACTTTCCTTTAATTCAGAGGGAGTAATATACTCACTCACTGTGTCACGCCCTAGGTCTCTATCATCCCCAAAAAATTCTGGAAATTCTGGCTCAGCCGATTCTACATCCTCGGGCACATCCTCTTCATCAACATCACGTACTAATTCTCGCATCGCTAACAAGTCTTGATACTTTAACACATTATCACGTAATTTATCTCGTCCATAGCGAGGTCGCCCCTCCTCCTTCAATGCAGCAGCGCGAGTAGTTGCTTCTTTCTGCGCGAAGGCCGTTGCTACTACTACACTTTTTGTTTTTAAATCTAAAACCTCACTAACGAGTGTCGGATATTTAGCACTATCCATACTAGCGTGCTCTTCTATTAGATCAGTTAATTCATTTTCAAAAACTAAAGGTAACATGGTTTTTTTCTTCTCCACCATCAATTGACGCACACGCTGTCTATTCAGATGAATGTTTTGCATTTTTGCATATGCATTTAAATACCAATTATTAGTATGATATTCATTAAAAAGATGATGTTTTAAATGGTAATCAAACGCATTCATTTCCATACTCGGCTCTGTTGGAACAGAAAAAACACTAGAGAGACCAGCCTCCCTCGCTTCATCATCTACATACTCACCGCTCTGTTGCTCTCCATTTTGTAAAACAATCTGCTCTAATATGTACGGGTATAATTGTCTCGACGAAAGTAACGCAACTACTTCATTATCTGGTAAACACATTTGTTGGAACCAATAATCCCAATAAAGATTTGAATATTTTAAATCTTTAAATAAAGAATGCTCACTTCCATGTTCAACATGAAAAGAGTCTTCACCCGCTGGGAAATCCAATACCGCTTTAGCTGGATAATCGCTAACATCATCCTGCCATTCAGTCGTCCTAACAAATTGAGGTCCTATATCATCATCTAACCACCCATCATCCAGGGACGTAACTCGCTCCTCTATATAATCATTGTAATTCATTGCTTTTCGTTTTTGCCGTCGTTCCGTAGCAAATAACTCTCGCAATGCTACATAACGTAAATACTCTTTCTCTGGAATCTCATCAAACGGTTGAAGCCGCGTTACTCCATCAGGAAAAAATTGTGCTAGCTCAAGTTCCCGTACAAACGGCAGTGAATGCTTCTCTCTTACAAAAAATTGTGTCCACTGCCCCGCCCTACGCTTTAAATACTGCTGAAACGATTCATTTAAAAGTTGGTGCGAAATCCGTCTCATTTCTTGATGAATAGGTCCTTGAAACATACCATACTTGTTATAAAAAGCATCGTAGGACTGTTGTGTATTAAGAAGGGCTCTCGCGGCTACAGCAGGTGACTCACTAGATAAATCTAGCCAATAAAACGGTTGCTCAGAGGTAGCACTTTGTGAAGTTCGCGCTATCAAAAAGCTCAAACCTTCCCTTGTTTCGAGTACTTTGTTTAACAAAAGTAATGGATCGCTAAGTAACTTATTAACAACTGATACGTATCGTGCAACACCCTCATCAGCCGCTGCCGTCAAATCAGAATCTGCCAATAAATGTGTAACTTTTTTTTGTACCATTCTATCTAGGTATTCAGCAATAAACCAAGATAATGGTAATTTGTCCGCTGAAGTAGTCAATTGTACCGCCGGCCCTAACGCAATATACTCAGTATCCTCATTCAAATACAATGCTGTTAGGCCCATTAAACGATGGATTGGATAATCATAAAAAATAGTGGTATAGGGCAATTCGTCGCTTATATCTTCGAACTGTTGTAACGATTCGATAAATGCGTCATAGTCTTTTAAATTTGATAAAAATGTCCCATATTTATTTAACAAAAAAGCATCCGTATCTTCCCTACCAACTTCTTTTTGTAGCAACTCAAGCATGCCTCTGTAGCGTCTAAAAGGCATTGCCAAATTCTTAACAAATTCTCTATATAGTACATCTTTATTCCATTTTCCATCTTTTACTAACGAATCATATTTTTCAGAAATAGCAATATCATTCACTAACATCATTTGTAATCCGCGCCCACGATACGATGCATATATACTTCGAATAAATGATTCTAATGTAAATTCAGTTAGCCATTCAACAGACGGCTCCTCAACCGAAACACCTAATTCATCCATCCACTCAGAAAACGCAACAGGCCACGATAACGCGGCGGTATCATTTTCACACAATTTAGCATCTGTCTCTTCATCTATCTCCGGATTTTTTAAAAGTTCCACAAATTTTATCAAATAGCTATAATGCCATCGTCGAAGCGCCCCTGTTATCGGAATTACTGGAATTTTTAAATATGGAGTTGTATCTCCCTTTGCTAACGAAGATTGCTCTTCCAGATACCCTAATGACGATAGAATAGCCCTTTGTTTTTTGAAATTCAACCCATGTTTTGATAAGACTGCTTCACCTATCCAATACGGTGCATTATAATGCCATAATGGCTTTAGAGATAAATTATCTTTCCCCTTTCTCATATCAAACGGCGCCAAATCAATAGACTGCCTCGAACGTACTGGTGGCTCTAATAATGTTACGTCTGATCCCACTAACCACGGGTCACGCGTAGCATAGAAAGATTGCCCTTCTTCTTTATCAAACGCCTCATCAAGACTCAATAGTGGTAAAACATCCGCAATCCGGTGTCGCAACACGGCCCCAAATCGCGGGAAATAACGAACATTTTTACTTAATTCAACAGCTAAATCAAACATTGCTCCATGCCACCCTGCATATACAGGCATCGCCAACTGTGCAGATAAACGTGTAATCCAATTATTGAAGAGTAATGTTTTCGTATCAAAATCATTCATCAAATTCCAATTTTTTTGAGTAGCAAATAGATCATCATAGAGTGGAGAATACCCCTGCGCAGCTTCCATTGGAACCAATAAGTACGGTAACCAAGCAGCCGCTTTTTCTGGCTGTGTTGTAATTTGCGGCGGCACAACTCCCAATAACGTCTCCATCAATATCCAATGAATCATACTAACCCAAACACTTTGCGCATATGTATGAAACCGACCCGGTTTACCATCTCCTGCATTTGTAGGATTAGACCTAAACGTATCCCAGATAAAATTAAAAAAAGGATTGGTCCATA